>ERZ1463036.231-NODE-231-length-12447-cov-8.500000_pt1 | contig 12447 bp, 7 predicted proteins | sample MGYA00564485_ERZ1463036 | MGnify/ENA primary metagenome ERZ1463036 (study PRJEB39244, sample SAMEA3635127) | Helicobacter pylori | study: EMG produced TPA metagenomics assembly of PRJEB11511 data set (Assembly of a 5300-year-old Helicobacter pylori... | reverse complement strand
TTTATTATAATTTTTAACAATTTTTTTAAAACCACTATATAAAACTAGTATTGAAGTCATTAAACCAACTATAAAAATAATAATAGAAAATTTAAAGCTAATTATTGATATTATAGTTTGAATTAAAACAAAAGTTCCTCTAACTATTAATGCAGAAAGAAGTACTCTAAGAAAATCTTGTAGTTTAATTTCTTCTTTAAAAATAAATTTATAAATTGCAAATACCAAAAATAATATTATTCCATAAAAGATAACTAGATTAATTATATAAGATAAGAAAATTTCATAAAATGGTATTGAAATAGTTATGCTTGAATTGAATAATTTTAGTGATATAGTAAGCATAATAGATATTATCAATGTAATAATTCCTAAATAAATATAGTTATTATTATCGCTTAATGTTTCTTTAAGATTTGAAATTTCAGTTAGTGGATTTTTTATACATTTACCAATTGTTTTAAAGAAATCTTTGCTTGAATCAGAATTATCCTTAGAATTTATTTTTTGTTCTATTTTTGTTCCACAATTTGGGCAAAAAGTAGAATCGTTTGAAATGTTACTTCCACAGTTTGGACAAAACATAATCACTCCTCCTTTGTATTAACGCAAAAATTATATCTAAATTTACATATAAATGTCAAATATATTATATATTTATAATAAAAATTTTTAAAATTTATATAAATTTGATTTAATTAAAATTAAGTTATTAAGTAATAAAATTTATTTTTTAGTAATAATAAAAAATAGTGATATAATTGACAATATAAAGATAAGAAATTACAATTAATTTACGGGAACTTATGTTCGGGAATTAATTAATAAATATAGGTTTAAAATAAGGTTATAAGTTAAAAGAGAGGAATTTAATATATGAAGGATAAGATTATAATAAAAGGAGCTAAGGTACATAATTTAAAAAATGTTAGTTTAGAAATACCTAGAGATAAATTAATAGTTTTTACAGGACTTTCAGGTTCAGGTAAATCATCTCTTGCCTTTGATACTCTTTATGCAGAAGGACAAAGGAGATATGTTGAATCATTATCAGCTTACGCAAGACAATTTTTAGGTCAAATGAATAAGCCTGATGTGGAATATATTGAAGGATTATCACCAGCAATTTCTATAGATCAAAAGACAACAAGCAAAAATCCAAGATCAACAGTTGGAACAATAACAGAAATATATGATTATTTGAGACTTCTTTATGCAAGAGTTGGTATTCCACATTGTCCAAAGTGTGGAAAGATAATAAGTCAGCAATCTGTAGATCAAATTATAGATAAGGTAATGGAACTTGAAGAAAGAACTAAGGTTCAAATTCTAGCACCTGTTGTAAGAGGAAGAAAAGGAACTCACGAAAAAATATTAGAAAACATTAAAAAGAATGGATTTGTAAGAGCAAGAATTGATGGAGCAATTTATGACCTTACAGAGGATGAAGTAAAATTAGAAAAAAATAAAAAACATAGCATAGAAGCTGTGGTAGATAGATTAGTTATTAAGGAAGGCATTGAAGGAAGACTTACAGATTCAATAGAAACGGCTTTAAATCTTTCTGAAGGTTTGGTTATAATAAATGAAATTGGAAAGGGAGATACATTATATAGTGAAAAATTTTCTTGTCCAGACTGTGGAATAAGCATAGAAGAGTTAGCACCAAGAATGTTTTCATTTAATTCACCCTTTGGAAAATGTGATTATTGTGATGGACTTGGAACTTTAATAGAGATTGATGAAAATCTAATAATTCCAAATAAAAATTTAAGTATTATGGAAGGTGCTATTGCTTGTTGGGGTGAAAGTAGATTAAAGGAGGATTCTTGGACATTTGCTTTTTTAAAAGCATTAAGTAAAGAATATAAATTTGATTTAAATACACCAATAAAGGATTTACCTAAAGATGTAGTAAATATAATTTTATATGGAACTGAAGGAAAAAGAGTAAAGGTAGACTATGTTAAAGATGGAATAAAAGCAACTTATAATTCTTCTTGGGAGGGAGAAATAAATTCACTTCAAAGAAGATACAGAGAAACAAATTCAGATGTAATAAAAAGCGATATAGAACAATATATGAGTAATAAATATTGTCCAAAGTGTAAAGGGGCAAGGCTTAATAAGGAAGCTCTTGCAGTAACTGTTGGAGGTAAAAACATTTATGAATTTACAACTCTTCCAATAAAAGAAGAATTAGATTTTATAAATAATGTGGAATTTTCAGAGAAGAACAAAATAATAAGTGAACAAATAGTAAAAGAAATAAGCAGTAGATTAAAATTCTTAGTAGATGTAGGATTAGATTATTTAACTTTATCAAGAAGTTCAGGAACATTATCAGGAGGAGAATCTCAAAGAATAAGGCTTGCAACTCAAATTGGATCTGCACTTATGGGAGTTTTGTATATTTTAGATGAACCTAGTATAGGACTGCACCAAAGAGATAATGATAGGCTTATAAAAACATTAAAACACCTTAGAGATGTTGGAAATACAGTTATTGTTGTAGAACATGATGAAGATACTATAAAAGAAGCTGATTTTATTGTTGATATTGGACCAGGTGCAGGAGAACATGGTGGAAAGATTGTAGCTGCAGGAACTTTAGATGAAATTAAAAAATGTAAAGATTCAATAACAGCACAATACTTAACAGGGAAAAAGGAAATTAAAGTACCAAAGGAAAGAAGAAAAGGTAACGGTAATAAAATTACTGTTGTAGGAGCAAAAGAAAATAATCTAAAAAATATAAAGGTAGATTTTCCTCTTGGAGTTTTAACAATAGTTACTGGTGTTTCAGGTTCAGGAAAAAGTACTTTAGTTAATGAAATATTATATAAAGGATTAAATAAATTAGTAAATAAGAGCAAAAATCCTGTAGGAGCTTATAAAGAGATAAAAGGATATGAAAATATAGATAAAATAATAGATATAGACCAAAGTCCAATTGGAAGAACACCACGTTCTAATCCAGCAACTTATACAGGAACATTTGATGTAATTAGAGAATTATTTTCTCAAACTCCAGAAGCAAAAATGAGAGGTTACAAACCTGGAAGATTTAGCTTTAATGTTAAAGGCGGAAGATGTGAAGCTTGCTCTGGTGATGGAATAATAAAAATAGAAATGCAATTTTTATCAGATGTTTATGTTCCATGTGAAGTATGTAAAGGAAAAAGGTATAATAGAGAAACTTTAGAAGTAAAATATAAAGGTAAAAACATAGATGATGTTTTAAATATGACAGTTGAGGAAGCTTTAGAATTCTTTGAACATATTCCAAGAATTAAAAATAAACTTCAAACATTATATGATGTAGGTCTTGGTTATATAAGACTTGGTCAACCATCAACTCAACTATCAGGAGGAGAAGCACAAAGAATTAAACTTGCTTCCGAACTTTCAAAGAGAAGTACAGGAAAGACACTTTATATATTAGATGAACCAACAACAGGTCTTCATATTGATGATGTTAATAGATTAATAGGAATACTTCAAAGACTTGTAGATTCTGGAAATTCAGTAGTAGTAATAGAACATAATTTAGATATGATAAAATGTGCAGATCATATTATAGACCTAGGCCCAGAAGGTGGAGATAAAGGTGGAACAATAGTTGCTGTTGGAACTCCAGAAAAAATATGCAAAGTAGAAGAATCATATACAGGAAAATATTTAAATAATATATTAAATTAAATATTAGAAACAAAATATTATAAATAAATTAATTAGCTTTTATAAAAATTTACTACAAAAGTTACCTAATTATTTGTGTAAACAATAATTGTAATATAAATGTATGAAATTAATAGTATTTTGGTGTATAATCAAAAAGATAAAGTAATTTTTCGAGGTGAAAAGATGGATTTTTCAAAATTTATTGCAGGCGTATTTGGAATAATTTTTATCATACTATTATACTTTATAATTGTTTATGCTTTAAAGATAATGGCAAAGGATGTAAAGGGTGGAGGGAATTCTAAAAGACCAATACCTGTTAGAAAGAGACATCATGGAATAGAGATAATAGAAGTAGGAGAAAATACGTCATTAAAGATGGGGTCGATAATACCTATTAGAGATCTAACAACAATAGGTAGAAGAGGTAGTAACACAGTAGTATTAACAGATCAATATGTATCAGGAAATCATGCTAAAATAACAGTTAAAAATAATACGCTTGTGTTAGAAGATTTAAATAGTACAAATGGTACTTTTTTAAATGGTCAAAAAATTACTGGAAGAGTAAAATTATTTGCTAAGGACAAGATAGCTATAGGAACAGCAGTGTTTAAAGTATTGTCTTAGGTATTATGGGGTGATTAAATGTTAAAAAGTAAAAAAGAAAGCATAATGCTAGGCTTAACGTATTTATTATGTATAGCTCTTTTCGGAAATTTAGCTATCCTAAAATCTCCTATAGACAAAAATGCTTTATATTTTGGAGGCATATTATGTGTAGTTATATTTGTCGCACATTTTATTGTTAGAAAGTTTTATCCAGATGGGGATAAATTCATTCTTACCTTTTCATGTATTTTAGTAGTTATAGGGATTGCTATGCTTTATAGGTTAAATCCAAGTGTAGCAGAAAAGCAATTAATGTGGTTTTTAGCTAGTATAGTTGTATTTGTAGTTATACTAAAGGCTTTTCCAGACTTTAGAAATTTTGCTAAATATAAAAAAATATATATGATATTGATTTTTATATTTATGCCAATGGCACTTGTTATTGGTAAAGAAGTTTATGGAGCAAAAAACTGGGTTATATTTGGTCCTATAAGTTTTCAGCCTTCAGAATTTGGAAAGATAGCATTAGTTTTATATTTATCATCAGCGCTTAGAGAATATAAAAATGGGGATAATTCTAAATTAAACTTTAAAAATCTTATACAACCAGGTTTAGTTGTAATGTTTAGTTTAGGTTGTATGGTATTACAGAGAGATTTAGGATCAGCCTTAATTTTCTTCGGAATATCAGTAACAATGTTATATATAGCCACAGCAAAGAAAAAGTATGTTCTAACATGCTTAGGACTATTTGCAGTTGGGTCAGTTGCAGCATACTATATGTTTGGTCATGTAAGGCAAAGAGTTTTAATATGGAAAAACCCTTGGGAATATGCACAAAATCAAAGTTATCAATTAGTACAAGGATTGTACTCAATATCATCAGGTGGAATGATGGGATCAGGACTTGGTCAAGGATACCCAGGATTTGTACCTGTAAATACAACAGACTTTATATTTGCAGCAATATGTGAAGAAATGGGTATGGTTTTTGGAATAGGTATAATGATAGTTTATTTCTTATTATTTTATAGATGCATAAGAACAGCATTTGTTACAGATGATGAATTTTTACAACTTAATGCAGTTGGATTTAGTGCTATGATAGCTTGCCAAGTTTTAGTTATTATTGGTGGTATATTTGCAATTATTCCATTAACAGGTATAACATTACCACTTATAAGTTATGGTGGATCGTCAATGCTTACAATGTTTTTTGCATTAGGAATATTACAAAAGATATCAGAGGAGGGCTAGTATGAAGGGTGATATTAAAGACAGTGTAAAAAAAGTAATGATTGTTTTCTTATTTTGCTTTGTAGCCCTTATATCATATATAGCCTATTTCCAAGCGTTTAAAGCACCTAAGATTGCAGCAATGCCAGGCAATCAAAGAGCATGGGCTAGAAGAAATGAAGTTCTAAGAGGAGAAATTTTAGACAAAGATGGGAATATTATTGCAAAAAGTGTTAGAAAGAAGAATAACAGTCAAGAAAGAGAATATAACTATGATGCAATATACGGACATCCAATAGGATATGTTAGTAATAAATATGGAATAACAGGTCTTGAAAAAGTTTATGATAAACAACTAACAACAAGTTCAAATATGTCAGCTAGCTTTAAAAAGTTAGTAGATAAGCCTAATATAGAGAACTTAAAAAATGCATTTTTTACAAGACAAGATGACAAAGATAAAGTAGGAAATAATGTTGTTACTACACTTGATACAAATCTTCAAAAGGTAGCTTATAATGCTTTAGGAGATAGTAGAGGTGCTGTAGTTGCATTAGATCCTAAAACAGGTAAGATTTTAGCAATGGTTTCAAAACCAAGCTTTAATCCAAATAATTTGGAAAGTGAAATGAAAAAGGCTAATGCTGGTGACTACGAACATAGTCCATTCATAAATAGAGCGACTCATGGAATGTATCCACCAGGTTCAACTTTTAAAATAGTTACAACAACAAGTGCTCTTGAAAATATGCCAGGAGTACAAAATAGAACTTTTGATGATGAAGGAAAAATTAAATTTAAAGATGGAAGAACTTTAAACAATGATAGTGGAGAAGTTAATGGAAAAATTCAATTAGAAAAAGCATTTATACTATCAAGTAATGTTGTTTATGGAACTTTAGGAATGGAACTTGGTAACACTAAGTTAAGAGATACAGCAGAAAAGTTTGGATTTAATAAAGATATTTCGGCAAATGGATTTAGTATAGAACCAAGTAAATTTCCAAAACTTAAAGATTGGCAAGTAGGTGAGATGGCACAATCAGGTATTGGTCAAGGTAGTATACTTGCAACTCCAATGCAAATGGCATTAGTTGCATCAGCAGTAGCTAATGATGGTGTTATAATGGAGCCAAGTCTTGTTAATAAGATTGTTGATAAAGATGGAAATACTGTAGAAAGTATTAAGTCTAAAGAATTTAGTAAAGTAATGTCATCAGATGATGCAGCTTTAATTAAATCATATATGAAAGGCCTAGTTGATAAAAATATTAAAAATGGTTCATGGGGTTACTTAAAAGGAACAGATGCTGCTGGTAAAACAGGTACTGCAGACCATAGATTATCAAATGGGCAACTTGGTAAACCACATTCATGGTTTGTTAGTTTTGCACCTGCAAGTAATCCAAAGATTGCTGTAGCAGTAATTGTTGAAGAAGGTGGATATGGTGCTGGCAGAGCAGCCACTGTTGCAGGTAAAGTTATAAATGCAGAATTACAAAATTAATGTGATATTTAATATGAAAGGGTATCTTAATAGGGTACCCTTTTTATGATAATGGATGTAAGGAGGGAATTGAAATTTTTGACTTTGAGTATCAATTAAAAATATTACCTGACAAACCTGGAGTATATTTAATGAAAAATTCTTTAGGTGAAATAATATATGTTGGTAAGGCTAAGATATTAAAAAATAGAGTTAGACAATATTTTAGAAATTCTAAAAATCATTCAGAAAAAGTTAAGGCTATGGTTAAGAATATAGCTGAGTTCGAATATATAGTTACAGATTCAGAAATGGAAGCATTAATTTTAGAATGTAATCTTATAAAAAAGTATACCCCTAAATATAATATTGCATTAAAAGATGATAAGTTTTATCCATTTATAAAAATAACAACTAATGAAGAGTTCCCAAGAGTATTTGTAACAAGAAATTTTGCTAAGGATGGAAATAAATATTTTGGACCATATACAAATGGAGGAGCTGTATATGAGACTATTAATTTAATAAGAAAAGTATTTCCTATTAGAACTTGCAAAAGAAATATCATAGAGGGAGGAGAACCTACAAGACCATGTTTAAATTTTCATATAAATAAATGTAATGGGCCTTGTGGGGGATATGTTTCAAGAAAAGATTATGGAATTATGATAAATTCTGTTATTGATATTTTAAATGGTAAAGATAAAGAAGTTACTAATAAATTAAAGAAAGATATGGAGAGGGCAGCTAGTAATCTTGAATTTGAAAAGGCAGCTTCTTATAGAGATAAAATTTTAGCAATAGATACTTTAATACAAAAGCAAAAAATGTTTAAAGTAACAGATGAAGATGAAGATTTTATAAATATATATAGTGATGAAAAAGATAGTTGTGTTCAAGTATTTTTCTTAAGAGAAGGAAAAGTAACTGGTAGAGAGCATTTTATGATTGAAAATACATCAGGGGATAAAATTTCAGAGATACTATCCAAATTTATTGTTAATTTTTATAGCGGAGTAGCTAAAATTGGTAAAAACATATATGTTCCAGAAATAGAAGACAAAGATATATTAGAGGAACTATTGACTATAAAAAGAGGTTCTAAAGTATGGATTAAAATTCCTCAAAAGGGAAGTAAAAAAAGTATGTTAGATATGGTTAAAGAAAATGCAAAAGTAACATTAGAACAGTTTAAGGATAAAATATTAAAAGAAAAGGAAATTAATAAAATTTCTTTAATGGAACTTTCAAAGCTTTTAAGTTTAGATGATATTCCAAATAGAATAGAAGCATATGATATTTCTAATATTCAAGGGGTAGATTCTGTTGGGAGTATGATTGTATTTGAAGATGGAAAAGCAAAGAATAGTGATTATAGAAGATTTAGAATAAAAACTGTAAAAGGTGCCAATGATTATGATAGTATGAGAGAAATTTTAGAGAGAAGATTTTCTCATGGATTAAAAGAAATAAAAGAAATACAAAATAGAGAACTTGTATTTTCAAAAGGAAAATTTTCAAACTTTCCAGACTTAATTATGATGGATGGTGGAAAGGGACAAATTAATATTGCTTTAGAGGTATTAAATAAACTTAATATAGAAATTCCTGTATGTGGTCTTGTAAAAGATGATAAACATCAAACTAGAGGAATAATATACAACAATGAGGAGCTTATAATAAATAGAAGTTCAAATCTTATGCAGCTTATAAGAAGAATTCAAGATGAAGTTCATAGATTTGCCATTACTTATCATAGATCCTTAAGAGATAAAAGGACACTTCATTCAATTTTAGATGATATACCTTATATTGGAAATAAAAGAAGGAAAGATTTACTTATGAAATTTGGAAGCGTAGAACAGGTAAAAAAAGCAAGTTTAGAAGAGTTGTTGAAAGTTCCAAGTATTGATAAAAAAGCTGCACAAAGTATAATTGAATACTTTAGAGGACATGAGATAAATAAAAGTAACACAAATGTAAACTTATAGGACTTGTTTTAATTTCCAATTTAGAATATACTAAATAATTGTAAAAAATATATTTCAAGGAGTTTTTATGAATGAATAAATACGAAGAATTATTCAAAAACATATATTCAGAAAATCAAATAGAATTTAACGCAAATATGAGCGAACATATATATTTCAAGGTTGGAGGACCTGTTGATGTATTACTTATACCAAAAACTAAAGAGCAAGTAATAGAAACAATAAAAATCTGTAATGAAAATAAAATAAATTACTTTGTTATTGGAAATGGTTCAAATTTACTTGTTAAAGATGGTGGTATAAGAGGTGTTGTTATAAAGCTTACTGAACTTAATGATATTAGAGTGGATAATAATAAAGTTATTGCTGAAACAGGTGCATTATTAAAAGACGCTTCAAAAGTAGCATTAGAAAATAAATTAACAGGATTAGAATTTGCTTGTGGAATACCTGGATCTATTGGTGGTGCTGTGTTTATGAATGCAGGAGCATATAATGGAGAAATTGCAGATGTAATTGAATGTGCACAGGTTTTAACAGAGGATGGAGAAGTTAAAACTTATACTAAAGATGAATTAGAATTAGGATATAGAACATCAAGGGTTATGAAAGAGAAGGCAATAGTTTTAGAAGCTACCTTTGCTTTAAATTATGGTGAATATGAAAAAATAAAAGCAAGAGTTGATGATTTAACAGAAAAAAGAGAATCAAAACAACCTCTTGAATATCCATCAGCTGGAAGTACATTTAAAAGACCAGAAGGTCATTTTGCTGGAAAGTTAATTCAAGATGCAGGCCTTAAAGGCTACTCAATAGGAGGAGCTGCCGTTTCAGAAAAACATTCAGGATTTGTTATTAATAAAGGTGGAGCTACAGCAAAGGATGTATTAGATCTTATAAGTCATATTCAATGTGAAGTTAAGAAGCAATTTGGTGTTGATCTTCATCCAGAAGTTAGAATAATAGGTGAAGATACTATATAAATTTAATTTATATAGCAAAACAAAAATGATATAATATAGTTAAAGATATTTATTAATAATTAGGCGGTATGTATTTCATAGCGCCTTTTAAATTTAATAGTAAACATTATATATGATATAATATATTATCTAGAGTGATAGCATTTTATTTAATAAGATAATGTGGTAGATACTCTCCTATAAATAAAATTAAAAAAGGAGGAATAAGTTATGAGATTTGTAATAGTTACAGGATTATCAGGAGCAGGAAAGACAGAAGCAACTAGGAGTTTAGAGGATTTAGGTTATTTTTGCGTAGACAATTTACCACCACAATTAATACCTAAATTTGCTGAAGCCTGTAATAATGGAAGTATTGAAAAAGTAGCAATTGTTACAGACATAAGAGGTGGAATATTCTTTGATGATTTATTTGAAAGTTTATTACATTTAAAGAATAATGATTTTAAATATGAAATATTATTTTTAGAAGCATCAGATGAAGTTCTTGTTAAAAGATTTAAAGAAGCAAGAAGAAGTCATCCACTTTCACCAAAATCTCGTGTTCTTACAGGAATAACTGAAGAAAGAAATAAATTAAGAGAAGTTAAAGATAGAGCAGATGTAATAATAGATACATCAAAATATGCAATTAGAGATTTAAGAGAAAAAATGAACAGCTATTATGGATCTAGTGAGGAGCCAGATAAGGAATTGTCAGTAACAATATTAAGTTTTGGATTTAAATATGGTATACCAGTTGATTCAGACTTAGTTTTTGATGTAAGGTTTATTCCAAATCCTTTTTATATTCCTGAATTAAAGAAATTTTCAGGAGCAGATGAACCTGTTAAAAAATATGTGTTAGATCAAAAAGAAACTACAGGATTTGTAGATAGATTTATGGATATGATTAAATTCTTAATACCAAATTATATTAAAGAAGGCAAGAGACAACTTATAATTTCAATAGGATGTACTGGAGGAAGACATAGATCAGTTGCAATAGCTAATAGAGTTCATGAGCTTCTAGTTGAAGAAGGGTATAAAGCAGGAATAGAACATAGAGATATAGTTGAAGATTTAAATAAGGGAGAAAAGAAGCTATGAGGCTTTCAGAATGGTTTAAGCCTGGAATAAAAGTTAAGAGATGGATAGTCTTTGGACTTTTTGGAGTTTTATTAATTGCTTTTGGATTTACTGAACTTGTTACTCATAGAGTATATGATATGTATTATAAATTATTTTATATATGTCTTAATATAACTGGAGTATTTGTAATATATATATCAATTACAGAAGGAATGAAATCAGTAATTGCTCTTATGAACAAAGGATATATAAAAATGTCCTTAGATAGTAAAAAAATAGAAACCCTTATAACAGAAAAAAGACTTTTAGTTAAAGGACCTAAGATTGTAGTTATAGGAGGCGGTACAGGCCTTTCAACTATGCTTAGAGGACTTAAGTATTATACTTCAAATATAACTGCAATTGTTACAGTTGGAGATGATGGTGGAGGTTCTGGAGATTTAAGAGAAGATCTTGGAATGCTTCCACCAGGAGATATAAGGAACTGTCTTTTAGCTTTATCAGATACAGAACCATTAATGGAAGATTTACTTGAATATAGATTTAAAGATGGAAGACTTAAAGGTCAAAGTTTTGGTAATTTATTTTTAGCAGCTATGGATGGAGTTTCAGAAAACTTTGTTGATGCAGTTAGAAAGATGAGTTCAGTTCTTGCAGTAACAGGTAAGGTATTACCAGTTACTTTAGATGATATGAAACTAATGGCTTATTTAGAAAATGGAAATCTTATAGAAGGTGAATCCTATATTCCTGTTGAAGCTATAAAACAAAAATCAAGAATAAAAAAACTCACTATTGATCCAATTGATGCAAAACCTTTATCAGAAGCATTAAATGCCATAAAAGATGCAGATGCAATAGTAATGGGACCTGGAAGTCTTTATACAAGTGTTCTTCCAAATCTTTTAGTAAAGGGGATTACAAGTGAAATAAGAAAAAGTGATGCTTTAAAAATATATATTTCAAATGTAATGACTCAACCTGGAGAAACTGATGGATTTAATGTTTGTGACCACCTTAATATACTAAGAAAATATGGTGGTAAAGACATAGTTAACTGTGTTATTGCAAATGTTGGAAGTATTAGTGCTGATATGAAGGAAAAATATAAGGAAAAAGGTTCTGAAGTTGTTAAGATTGATAGAAGCAAAATAAAAGATATTGGTGTAGATATAGTAGAGCGAAATTTAGTAAGAATTAAAAATGGAACTATAAAGCATGATTCTGATTATTTAGCTCAAGTATTAGTTGAAACAATTATGGAAAAGAAACTTCTTTATGATAGAAAGAAGATTATTGAATATATGTATCTTTCTCAAAGAATTAAGGAGAGAGATAAAATAGAAAAGAAAATAAAAAGAGAGAATTCTAATAATGCAGAATC
>ERZ1463036.230-NODE-230-length-12466-cov-30.608573_pt1 | contig 12466 bp, 8 predicted proteins | sample MGYA00564485_ERZ1463036 | MGnify/ENA primary metagenome ERZ1463036 (study PRJEB39244, sample SAMEA3635127) | Helicobacter pylori | study: EMG produced TPA metagenomics assembly of PRJEB11511 data set (Assembly of a 5300-year-old Helicobacter pylori... | reverse complement strand
CAACTTTTTGTTTATATTGCAAAATTACCATTTTTAAAAACTTGAACTTTATTACCTTCTTTAGTTATTCCAATTATGTCTAAATCTTTTGATCCAATCATAAAATCTACATGAGTTAATGATATGTTAGATTCAGCATTTAAAAGTTCTTTGTCATTCATTTGTTCACCATTTTTTATACATGAAGGATAAGCTTTTCCGATGGCTAAGTGACATGATGCATTTTCATCAAATAAAGTATTAAAAAATAATATATTTGAATTAGAAATTGGAGAATTATAAGGAACTAATGCAACTTCTCCTAGATATCTTGAACCCTCATCTGTATCTAATAATTCTTTTAATGAATCATATCCTTCTTCAGCAGTAAAATCTATTATTTTTCCATCTTTAAATGTAAATGAAAAATTATCTATTAAATTTCCACCATAGTTTAATGGCTTAGTTGAATAAACAGTTCCGTTTACTCCATTTCTTTTTGGTGTTGTAAATATTTCTTCAGTAGGCATATTTGCTATAAATTCAACACCATCTTTAGTAATATCAGATCCTCCACACCATATGTGATTTGGAGCTAGAGATAATTCTAAATTAGTTCCTAATGAATTTGTGAAAATTAATTTATCAAAATTATAATCTTGAAGTTTTTTCATATTAGATTTTAAGTTATTAGAATGATTTGTCCATTCAGTAATAGGATCTTCTGAATTAAGTCTCATTACATTAAAGATAGCTTCAAAAAGTTTTTCTACTGCTTCATCTTCTGAAACATCATTGAATATTTTAGAAGCCCATGCTTTAGTTGGCATTGATATTACGCACCAAGCATTTTCGTTATTCATAAGTTTATCTGAATAATTTCTAAGCGCTATACTTCTTGCTTTACTTGCAGAACTTATTTTTTTTGAATCAATGCCTTTAAATAATGAAGGGTCACTTGCTGATATTGAAATAAATGAAGCACCATTATCAGTAAAATAATTATATTTATCTATTTCATATTGAGGAATTTTTGATAAAGTTTCTTCAGAAGCATTTTTAAAACGTATCTTTGTAAATAGTTCATCAGAATAATTTATATATACATCTTTTGCTGATGCTTTAAAGGCTTCTTCTGCTAGTAATCTTGCAAAGTTTGAACATTCAATTGGTGAATTAATAAATAAAAGTCCATCTTCTTGAATGTTAACACCCTTTTTTATAACTAGATTGGCATATTTTCTTAATAGGTCATCAAAATTTTTCATATTTTAAATACCTCCTAAAGTTTTATTTTCTATTATTTTACTATAAAAAGTAAATACTATACAAAAAACAATCTGTAAACAAAGAAAAAGCATATTTCTTGTAACTGTTTATGATAAGTAATATAATATATTTACTTGAATTTATTATTATATGAGAATGGAGGGCTTTAATTTGACGGATATTCTACAAACATTAGTAGAAAAAAATAAAATATACGGACAGGAAGGAAAGCTTGCTTCATATATTCCCGCTTTACTTAAGGCTGATGTAAATGATTTAGGTATAGCTGTAGTAGACTTAGATGGTAAAGAAAGTTTTGCAGGAAATTGCGATAAGAACTTTACAATACAAAGTATATCTAAAATTGTTAGTTTAATGATAGCACTTAGTGATAATAAAATGACAGATGTTTTTAAAAAAGTAAATGTTGAACCAACTGGAGAAGGCTTTAATTCTATAGTTAAGCTTGAAACTACAGAAACGGGAAGACCTTATAATCCAATGATTAATGCTGGAGCTATAGTTACTACATCACTTATTAAAGGTGAAACAGAAGAAGAAAAACTAAAAAAACTTATAGATTTTATGAAGAAAGCTACAAATAATCCTAATATAAAAATAAATGAAGAAGTATATATATCAGAAAAGTTAACAGGAAATAGAAATAGAGCATTAGCTTACTTTATGAAAAGCAGTGGCATATTAGAGGGAAATGTTGAAGAAATTTTAGATCTTTATTTTAGGCAATGTTCAATTGAAGCCAATGCAAAAGATTTAGCTAGACTGGGAGCTGTTCTAGCAAATGATGGAATAATTCCATGGAGTGGGGAAAAATTAGTAGATAAGAAAATATGCAGAATAGTTAAATCTATAATGGTTACTTGCGGTATGTATGATGCATCAGGGGAATTTGCGGTTAGAATAGGAATACCAGCTAAAAGTGGAGTTGGTGGAGGAATAGTTGGAGCTGTTCCTAAAAGAATGGGAATAGGAGTCTATGGTCCTGCATTGGATGAAAAAGGAAATAGTATTGCAGGTCTTAAAATTTTAGAGGATTTAGCAAAAGAATTAGATCTTAGTATTTTTTAATTATAAAGTGTATTTTAAAAATTAAGGTTATAGCAAAATGAAGCTAGGACATAATTAATAATGAAAGATAGAGAAATTTTCTTAAGTTTGGAGGAAAGTATGAAGAAATTACTTATATTAGATTCAAATTCATTGATGAATAGAGCCTTTTATGCGTTACCACCTCTTACAAATAGTGAAGGGGTTCACACTAACGCTATATATGGATTTACAAATATGTTATTAAAAATGAAGGGGGATATAAATCCAGATTATATAGTTGCAGCTTTTGATAAAAAAGCTCCAACTTTTAGACATAAAGAGTATGATGATTATAAGGCTGGAAGAAAAAAGATGCCAGAAGAGCTTGCAGAACAATTTCCGATTATTAAGGAAATGCTTAAGCTTCTTGGAATAAAAATATATGAAATTGAAGGTTTTGAAGCTGATGATATTATAGGAACTACAGCAAAGCTTGCGGCAAAAGAAGGAATGGAAGTATTTATAGTTACAGGAGATAAAGATGCCCTTCAACTTGCTGATAATAACATAAATGTAATTATAACAAAAAAAGGTGTATCAGAAACAGCACAATACAATAAAGAACAGTTTATTGAAGAATTTGGAGTTACTCCAACTCAATTTATAGATGTAAAAGGTCTTATGGGTGATAAATCTGATAATATACCAGGAGTGCCAGGTGTTGGAGAAAAGACAGCTTATAAATTAATAAAAGAATATGGTTCTGTTGAAGGTGTATTAAATAATATAGATAGTATTAGTGGTAAAAAATTAAAAGAAAATCTTGAAACTTATAGCGAACAGGCAATATTCAGTAAAAAGCTTGCAACAATAATGGTTGAGGTTCCACTAGATAATATAATTGAGGATATAAAAAATGTAGAAGAGATGAATAAAAGTGGATTAAAAGAATTATTAATAAAACTTCAAATGAAATCTTCTTTAGCAAAATTTATTGGAGAAGATGAGGAAACTAAAGAAATAAATTATGAAGTAATTAATTCACAAGAGCAATTAAGTAAGTTTTTAAAGGATAAAAAAACTTATTACATAGCGTATAGTATATTTGAATCTTCATTAAATTCAAATAGAAAACTTAAAGCATTATATTTTGGAAATAATAATTCAACAACTATAGTTAATTTTGATGAACTTATAAAGGATGATGAAGAAAAAATAGTTTCTATATTAAAAGAGTTTTTTGAAAATAAAGATAAGATAAAAGTTATACATGATGGTAAATCTCTAATAAAAGCTTTAAATAAAATTAATATAAAAATAAATGGATTTGAATTTGATACAGCAATTGCTTCTTACATTATAGATTCTTCAAAAGGTCAATATCCTTTAAGTGATGTTATTATGACGTATGTAGGTGATGAAATTCAAAAGGGCGAAGATGAATTAAAATATGGAGCAGCTTATATAGAAACATTATATAAAATTTTAGTAGATAAGATTAAAGAAGAAAAAATGGAAGAACTTTATTATAATGTTGAACATCCGCTTATATATGTGCTTGCATCAATGGAGGACGAAGGTTTTGAAGTTGATGAAACAATTTTAGATGAATTAGCGGTTAAGTTTAAGAAAGAAATTGATATAGTCCAAAAAGAAATTTATGAAATGGCTGATATAGAATTTAATATAAATTCTCCAAAGCAACTTGGAAAAATATTGTTTGAAAAATTAGATTTACCTGTTATTAAAAAAACAAAGACAGGATATTCAACTAATGCAGATGTTTTAGAAAAGCTTAGAGATAAACATCCTATAATAGATAAAATAACTTACTATAGGCAAATAAGTAAAATAAATTCAACATATGTTGAGGGAATGAAGCCATTAATAGATGTAGATGGCGCTATTCATAGTACATTTAATCAAACTGTTACAACAACAGGAAGATTATCAAGTACAGAACCTAACTTACAAAATATTCCTATAAGATATGAAATGGGAAGAGAAATTAGAAAAATTTTTATAACTAAAAATAAAACAGATAAGCTTTTATCAGCAGATTACTCACAAATAGAACTTAGAGTTTTAGCTCACATAAGTGGTGATGAAAATATGATAAATGCATTTAAACATCATAGTGATATTCATACAAAAACAGCAGCAGAAGTTTTTAATGTTGATATAGATAATGTTACTCCTTTAATGCGTTCAAGAGCAAAGGCAGTTAATTTTGGTATAGTTTATGGAATAAGTGATTTCTCATTAGCTCAAGACCTTGGAATAACAAGAAAAGAAGCAGCAGAATATATGAGTATTTACTTTGATAGATATCCAAAAATAAAAGAATATTTAGAATCAGTTGTTGAAGATGCTAAAAAGACAGGGTATGTAACTACTATTTTAAATAGAAAAAGATTTATACCTGAAATTAAAGCTTCAAACAAGATAGTAAAAGCTTTAGGAGAAAGACTTGCTATGAATGCACCGATACAAGGTAGTGCTGCTGATATAATAAAAATAGCTATGATAAATGTATTTAATAGACTAAATAAGGAAAACTTAAAAAGTACATTAATATTACAAGTTCATGATGAACTTATAGTTAATGTAGTGGAAGAAGAAATAAATATTGTAGAAAATATAGTAAAAGAAGAAATGGAAAATGTATTTAAACTTAGTGTTCCATTAGATGTTGATATTAATTTTGGAGATACATGGTATAACACTAAGTAAAGGAGGATTTTACTTTAACATGATAAAGGTTGGACTTACAGGGGGAATAGGAACTGGTAAAAGTACAGTATCTAGCATGATTAAAGATGCAGGTTTTAAAGTAATTGATGCTGATTTAATAGCAAGAGATGTATTAGTTAAATATCCAGAAATATTAGAGAAAGTTAGAGCTCAATTTGGAGAAGGTTTTTTTGATTGGAGAGGGGATTTTAGAAGAAAGGAATTTGGCAATCATATATTTAGATTTCCAAAGCAAAGAGTTAAATACGAAAATATAATACTTCCATATATAAAGGCTGATATAATGAATGCTATAAAAGAATTGGAGAACAAAGGTGAAAAAATAGTAATATTAGATGCTCCAACTCTTATAGAGAGCAAGATGAATGAGGATATGGATATTGTTGTATTAGTAGTTGCAGATAGTAAAACTCAAGTACAAAGAGTGAAAGAAAGAGATAAATTAAGTAATTATGATGCATTGAATAGAATTAATGCACAAATGCCACTAGAAGAGAAAAAAAATTATGCTAATATAATAATAGATAATAATAAAGATTTATTATATGCTAAAGAGCAAGTTGATGATTTTATAGATTTTATGAATACACTAATATAATAAGGAGTTAAAAATGAAGTTAAAAAAGATAATACTTTGGTTATTTGTGATAGTTGTAGCATTAGTAGGTATTAAGTATTATGTACAAAGATATGCTTTCCCATATAAGCACGAAGATGTTATTAATAAATATAGTAAAGAATATAATTTAGATCCATTATTTGTATTATCTATAATAAAAGCTGAAAGTAAATTTGATTCAAATGCAAAATCACATAAAGATGCTTATGGACTTATGCAAATCACTGATAGTACAGGTGAGTGGATTGCTAGTCAAATGAAAATAAAGAACTTTTCAGAAAATATGCTTTATGATGAGGAAACAAATATAAAAATGGGATGTTGGTATTTGAATAATCTTCATAAGGAATTTGGAGATAAGGATTTAGTAATAGCAGCATATAATGCAGGGAGAGGAAATGTAAATAAGTGGCTTAAAGATAATGAATACTCTAAAGATGGAGAAAATATTCATTATATCCCTTTCCCTGAAACTAAAAATTATGTTGATAAGGTTAATATATATTATAAAATATATAAGTATTTATATAGCTGATTATTTTTATAATCAGCTATAATACTTTTAAGATAGAGGTGAATTTTACTTGAATAAACAAAAGAAAAATATTTATGGGATAGTTTTTTTTATTATATTAATAGTACTAATATTTATAAAAGTATCTATGCCATATGTTTTACCATTAGATAGTAATGTGAAATATAGTGATAATCCTGTTTCTCATAGAGAAGAAATATTATTAAAGTTTATAGATAATAAATTAACTAATAGTTCAGGTGGAATAAAAACAAATTATGTAGATAAAAAATCTGAAGGAGATATAACAAAAGGTAATGCGGTTTTATCAGAGTCAGAAGGAATGATGTTAATATATTACTTAGAAAGAAATGAGAAAGAAAATTTTGATAAAGTATTAAATTATATAGAAAATAATATGATTCTTGATAATAATTTAATTTCATGGAGAGTTGAAGGTAACAATAAAAATCAAACATCAGCAACTATTGATGATTTAAGAATTGTTAAAGCTCTTTTGCTTGCTAATGAAAGATGGGGAAACTTTCATTATAGAAAATTAGCTATAAAAATATCAAGAGCAATTAATGAAAAGTTACTTGATGTAGATGTTTTAAGTGATTTTTATGATGGATATGGTAAAAGTGATATAACGACGTTATGTTATATAGATCTTCCTACATTAGATTATTTAAGTAATATAGATTATAAGTGGAAAAAGGTATATTCAGGATCATTAAAACTATTAAATGATGGGTACATAAGTAATAAGGTTCCTCTATATAAAACAAACTATAATAGAAAAACAAAAAAATATGATAATGAAAATACAACAGATACATTGTTATCATTAATTTGTATTTTAAATAAACTTGAATTAAATCAATCAGCAAAAAGTAGTATTGACTGGATAGAAAATAAATTTAAGAAGGATGAAGCTATATATTCAAAATATAATGTAAGTAATGGAGAAAAAGCATCAGACGTAGAATCTACATCAATATATGCATTACTTGTTAGAATAGGATATCAATCTAAAAATAAAAATTTATATAATATGGCTTTAAGAAAATTAGAGAGTTTTCAAGTATTAGATAAAAAAAGTGAGTTGTATGGAGCCTATGGAGATATAAATACATTAAATGTATATTCATTTGATAATTTAAATGCTTTATTAGCTTATAGAGAGATGTAAAATAAAATTACTCCTAATGAGAATATAATTTTCATTAGGAGTAATTTTATTTATATTAAATAGAGAATACTATAAATAAAAATTAATAAAAATAAATAATGACTTTTGGTCAGTATTTATGTTATAATCTCTACATTAGAAAATAAAAAGGAAGGGTAACTGATGAAAAATATTTTAAAAATTTTTAAGAGGGATATAAAAAATATATTCACAAATTGGGTTGCAATAGTTGTATTATGTGGGCTTATAATACTTCCTTCTCTTTATGCGTGGTTTAATATTAAGTCATCTTGGGATCCATATGGAAGTACGAGTGGTATTAGGGTAGCAGTAGTCAATGAGGATAAAGGTACAGAAATAGAAGGAAAAAAAATAAATATTGGAGAGAAGGTAGTAGATGAACTTTCAAAAAATAATAATATAGGATGGAAGTTTGTAAGTAAAGAAAAGGCTGAAAAAGGTGTAAGAGTTGGTAATTATTTTGCTAGTATAGTTATACCAGAAGATTTTTCAAAAGATTTAGTATCACCTACATCAAAAAATATTGTAAAACCAAAATTAATATATACAGTAAATGAAATAGCTAATGCAATAGCACCTAAGATTACATCAAAAGGTGTAGAAGCATTAAAAGCACAAGTTGATAGAAATGTTTCTGAAACTGTAGATGGAGCCATATTTAAAGTTTTAAATCAAGTTGGAATAGAATATGAATCATCAAGAGATAAAATTAGAGAAACTGTAAATCTTATATATAAAGTAAATGATAATTTACCTAAAATAAATGACCTTATAAACAAGGCTTATGATGGAACTATAACTATAGATACTATGATAAATAAAATGAATAAAATAATTCCTAATTTAGAAACTACATTAAAAGATGTAAATAGTAGTTTAGATAAAGGAAAAGAATTTATAAATAAATCTAAAGATAGCTTAAATAGTTTAGCTCCTATAATTAAAGAAGATTTAATATTTAGTAAGGATCTAATTAATAGTTCTTCAGAAATTTTAGGGAATGTATCAGAAAAATATGATAAAGAAGCACTTTTAAAAGTTTTAAATAGTTTAAATGATAAATTAAAAGTAGTAGATAACACCTTAAAATCAGTAGTTGATTTATTAGAATCAGTAAATAAAGGTTTAAGTAGTGATAAGTTAACTAATATAATAAATAAATTAAATAATATAGAACAAAGAACTTTATCTATTATAAATGATGTAACAAAGAATATTGAATTAGTTAATAATAATGTATTTATACAACATGATGCTATAAACAAGATAAAAAATAAATTAGATTTATTACAAGGAGATTTAAATAAAATTATAGAAAATTATGATAGTACAATAGTTCCTTCTATTAATGAATCATTAAATAAGTTAAATAAAATAGCGAAAGAAAGTATGGAATTAATAAAAGGTACTCAGGATGTAATTCCAGACGTTAAAAATGTATTAGGATTGCTTTCAAAAGGAACTAAATTAACTAATGAAGAGTTATCTAAAGTTAAGGAAAAATTTCCAGAGTTTAAAAAGTCATTTAATAAAATAACTAATGATATAAAGAAAGTAGATAAAAAAGAAGATATAAATAGAATATTGGATATAATAACTGGTGATTGGAAAGAGAAAACTAAGTTCTTGGTTAGTCCGGTTGAGATTGAAACAAATAAATTATTCCCAGTTCCAAACTACGGTTCAGCAATGTCACCATTTTACACAACATTATCTTTATGGGTAGGGGGATTAATACTCGTATCAATATTAACTGTAAGTACTAAATCATTTGAAGATGGAACTAAAGCAAAGCCGATAGAAGTTTATTTTGGGAAATATATATTATTTGCAATAATAGGGATACTTCAAGGTGCTGTAGTTACATTAGGAGATATATTTATATTAGGAACATATGTAATACATCCAGTATCATTTGTATTATTTGGAATGTTTACAAGTTTAATATTTATAACAATAATATATTCAACAGTTTCTGTATTTGGAAATATTGGTAAAGCTATTTGTATAATATTTTTAGTACTTCAAGTAGCTGCATCAGGAGGAACATTCCCAGTTGAAGTAATGTCAGGATTTTTCCAAGGAATAAATCCTTATTTACCATTTAGATATGCAATAGAAGCAATGAGAGGTTTTGTAGGTGGAATAGTACCAGAACTTATACAAAAGGATCTTATTATATTAATAATTTCTGCTTTAATATTTGTAGTTATAGCTATATTATTAAAAAAACCAATGAATAAAAGTAGTGAAAAGTTTGTTAATAAGCTTAAAGAAAGTGATATAGTAGAACATTAAAAAAATAGAAAAAAATAATTTTAAAAAAGATAGGATTTAATCCTATCTTTTTTTATTTTATATAGTTTAAACGAAAGAAATATAGGGAAAAATATTTTTATTATAAATATAGAAAGGAGAATAAAAAATGGGAAAAAAGATTTTTGGAGTATTACAGAGAATTGGTAAAGCTCTAATGCTACCAGTTGCTCTTTTACCTGCTGCTGGATTATTATTAGCATTCGGTAATTTACTTATGAATGAAGCTTTGTTAGTTAATGCTCCTTATTTAAGGGCAGATTGGATACAATTAGTTGCAAATGTTATGGAGCAATCAGGAAATATTGTATTTTCTAATTTGCCTCTAATATTTTCAGTAGGAGTTGCAATTGGCTTATCAGATGGTGATGGAGTTGCAGGTCTTGCAGCAATAGTTGGATTTTTAATAATGAATGTTTCTATGGGAACATTTACTGGAGTTACACAAGATATGTTAACTGACCCTATGTATACTACTATAGTTGGAGTTCCTACACTACAAACAGGAGTATTTGGAGGTATTATAATGGGACTTATAGCTTCTGCTATGTATAATAAATTTTATAAAATTGAATTACCTCCATACTTAGGATTTTTTGCGGGAAAAAGATTTGTACCAATAGTAACAGCAGCGTTAGGAGTTATAATAGGTATTTTAATGACATTTATATGGCCACCTATACAAACAGGACTATTTTATTTTTCAAGAAGTATGATAGATGCTAATCCAACAATATCAGCTTTATTATTTGGAACTATCGAAAGAGCATTAATACCATTTGGATTACATCATATTTGGTATAATCCTTTCTGGTATCAATTTGGAGAATATATAAATAGTGCTGGTCAATTAGTTATGGGTGATCAAAATATATTTTTTGCTCAATTAAAAGATGGAGTTCCATTTACAGCAGGAATATTTATGGCTGGAAAATTTCCTTTTATGATGTTTGGATTACCAGCGGCCGCATTAGCAATATATCAAGAGTCTAAACCTCAAAATAAAAAAATGGTAGCAGGAATTATGGTATCTGCTGCTCTTACTTCATTTTTAACTGGTATTACTGAACCTTTAGAATTTTCATTTCTTTTTGTAGCACCTATACTTTTTATAGTACATTGTGTATTAGCAGGATTATCATTTATGACAATGCAATTGCTAAATATAAAGATAGGAATGACTTTCTCTGGGGGAGTAATTGATTTTGTTTTATTTGGTATTATACCTAATAGAACTCCTTGGTATTTAGTAATATTAGTTGGTATAATTTATGCAATAATTTATTATAGTTTATTTAGATTTTTAATAAGAAAGTTAAATTTAAAAACTCCTGGTAGAGAAGAGGATAATGAATCTATAAGCAGAGCGAATAAAGAACATGCAAATCTTGCAGTATCTGTATTAAATGCTCTTGGTGGCAGAGAAAATATAAATAATCTAGATGCATGTATTACTAGACTTAGAGTAATAGTTAATGATGTAGAAAAAGTTGATAAAGAAGAACTTAAAAAATTAGGTGCAGCTGGTGTGATGGAGGTTGGAAATAATATTCAGGCAATATTTGGACCAAAGTCAGATACATTAAAAGGACAAATAAAAGATGTAATTTATGGAAATATACCTGTAAGTGAATCTTTAGAAGAACATGATGATATAACTGAAATAAAAAATAGAAATCTTGAGGATACACCAGAAGATATAATGGTTCCTTTAAGTGGAAATATAATAAGAATAGAAGATGTTCCAGATAAAATATTTGCAGAAAAAATGATGGGTGATGGGTTTGCTATAGAACCAATTGGAAATATTGTAGTAGCTCCTGTAAGTGGAGAAATTACATCATTATTTACTACAAAACATGCAATTGGAATAACAAGTGAAAATGGATTAGAAATATTAATACATGTAGGAATGGATACTGTTTCTTTAAAAGGAGAAGGTTTTACTTCATACGTTAAACAAGGTGATAAAGTTAAAATAGGGGATAAACTTTTAAGTGTAGATTTTGATTTTATAAAAGAAAAAGTTCCATCAATAATAACTCCAGTAGTATTTACTAATTTAACAGAAGAAAGCAAATTAGAAATAAATTATGGTGAGTTAAAAGAAGGAAAAGATATAGTAGCAACTGTAATTAAGAAATAATATTATGAAACCTAGCTAAAATTTAAAAAATAGCTAGGTTTTATTAACAAAAACTTCACATAAAAGTAAAAATAAAGTAAAATATAGTTATATGGTGGGGGGATTATATGTATATAAATAACGAATTAGAAGAGATATTATATGTGGATTATAGAAAATACAAAAATATGTCAATAATATTTTTATCTATTTATTTAATAATTAATATTATAGGTACAATATTTTTTAGTGAAAGTATTCTAGTATTAAATATATTTATAAGAATATTTTATCTTTTATTATCATTTTGTTGCATAGTACTTATATATTCAACTATAAAAATATTTAAAAGCAAAGTATTAATGATATTAAGTCTTAATTTTATTAATATTATATTGCTTAATACTTATTTTATTTCAGAAATTTTAGATAATCGACATACAAAGATTTTTAATATAGACTTAATTTTTGAATATATACAGACGTATATTGCTATATTTGTAATATTAATTATTTCAATATATATAAAACATATAAATATAAACTATAAAGTTTATATTTTAAGTTATGTTACTGTAATAACTATTTTATTTTTTGTGAGTAAATATCAATTTAAATTTATAT
>ERZ1463036.229-NODE-229-length-12553-cov-8.246920_pt1 | contig 12553 bp, 12 predicted proteins | sample MGYA00564485_ERZ1463036 | MGnify/ENA primary metagenome ERZ1463036 (study PRJEB39244, sample SAMEA3635127) | Helicobacter pylori | study: EMG produced TPA metagenomics assembly of PRJEB11511 data set (Assembly of a 5300-year-old Helicobacter pylori... | reverse complement strand
GGACACTCTTTCCCTACACGACGCTCTTCCGATCTTTATTTTTCTATATATTCCTTCATATACTCAGTGGAAACTAATCTAGGTGCCGCTGGCATTACTATATTATCTTTTTTTTCTATTTGAACTGATAGATCTCTAATCATTAATTCCCTAATATGACTTCCATCCTCTAATAAAGATGTTTTTAGAACATCTGGATCTCCAATTGCATAAATATAAAAAGGTGCATATTCTGTTGAATCATCTTCAAACCCCAGAAATGCCCAGTTACAAATCACTCCACTACTAGGAATAATCCTATGATTGTTAATACTTATTGCTTCTGCCCCAGCTTTTCTTAAATCATTTAAAACAAGTGCCATATCATTATCATGAAAAATTTTTGACTTAGCTTCAAACTCAGTATCCCTATTTGTATCTATATTTCCATCATTTATTTTTAATAATATCCCAGGGCCTCTTACTTCTCTAAGTCCTGTAATCATACCATAATCCTTTAGCTGACTTTTCATGCTGTCTAATATATTATCTTGTTTTTTGTCATCATATTTATATTGATTTATAGTTTCTTGCATCTCTTTATTTCTCTTTTTTAAATTAGAAATTTCTTTATATAAATCACCTTTTTCATTTATCGCATCCTTATAATCTTTAGCACTAAGCTGCATTGAACTTCCTATTATTCTATTAAAATTCATATTAAATGCTATTAGTAATCCAACTACAATTGATGCAAAAAAAACCATTAATCCGCCATTAGATTTCTTCATATTGTTACCTCTTACTGGCGTGACTTAATTTTTTCTAAAATAAGTCTTCTTATAATTGCAAAGTTATTGAATATTCTACCGCCAAATACTATTACTGCTGCAATATAAATTGGTATACCTAATTTATCTCCAAGATAAGCAAGTCCCGCTGCAAGTAATGCATTTCCAAAAAAACCCGAAATAAATATATCTGGTTGAAAATTTTTTGATAGATTTGCTCTAATAGCACCAAAAACTGAATCTAAACAAGCAAGTATAGCAACTGACATGTAAGGAGACAATTTATCTGGTATATTAACATCAAAAACAAAACCAAAAATTATTCCTATTAATAAGCCTATAAAAGGTACCATTATTTCTCCTCCTTTTTACCAACTGGTTTTAAATAATCACTCTTAATTGTTTGAGTTGTTTTATTTATAACTATACTATCACTTTGTTCCACTTCACAATTATAATTTTGGAGTGCACCAAAATCCAATGATCCTGGAAAGTTTAAGCCTACATTTAACCTTGCCTTATCTCCAATTGCTTTTATTGTAATTGGTTCTTTAGGGCTAACTTTACCAGCTGATCCTATCCATATATAATTACTAGAATTTTTTATTCCAGTTTGAGGAGTTATTCTATAACCATTTACTGAAATAGCCTCAGCTTTTGAATACCAAAGTAAATTTATTATATGTATTAACTCTTCATCATTTATACTTCTTCCTGCATCTCCACTATTTGAATTAAATATTGAAGTTTTAGGAGTTATTTTTATAATTACTCCTGGGCCTTTTACATCAACTAATCCTAAATGCATTCTAGCAGAATCTAATTGATTTTTTATTTCTTTACCCACATTACCTTCTTTTGAGGCAGCTTCTTCTAACTTTTTAAGTTCTTCACTTAAAGAATTATTTTTATTTTGAAGTTCTTCTTTTTCTTTCTTTAAACTATCTATTTCTGCAATTATATCATTTTTATTATAATTTTCTATTTTATTTTCATTATTTTTGCTTAAAACTTTAAATTGATATACCAGGAGAAATCCTAGCAATGCACATACAATTGCAATTGAAATCTGAGAAGTGGACTTCTTCATTTTTATATAACCTCCCTAATTCTTTTCTTTAATTACTGGTGTACCATCAAAACTTAAATCTATATATCCATTTTTAAAATTAAGTTTTTTATCTTCTAGTATACTTAAAGCAGTTCTCATCTTGTTTACTAAATTTTCTCCATTTCCTACCTTAACTTCAATATCCTTAAAATAAACCTTCATTTTATTGATATTAGAAACATTTACCATAGTTATCTTATTATTTGTTTTATTAGCTTTTTTTATATCATAAAGGTTACTAAGAAAATCTTTTAATCTTTTATCATCACTAGTATTTACACATTCTTCTCCTAATTTATTATTAGTACTATTAAGTCCGGTAATTTGAATTAAATCTTTTGTTTTAAGCTCATTAGATTTTTCTAATAAAACTAAATCAGAGCTAATAATATCATAATTGTTTCCATTTTTAACATAATAACCTACATTTTTTTCTTTAACATTTATTTCTAATGTTGACGGCAATTTTCTTTTAATAGTAATTTTATCAACATAGGGATCTGATTTGAGAAGTTTTTCAATTTCACTCCCCTTCACAAAAAATATATTTTCACCATTAATTTCATTGACTTTTTTATAAATTATATCCTTTGTAATTAAATCTTCTCCTGTAATATTTATTTTCTTAATTAAAAACACATTAGATTTTGTTACAAAAAGTCCTGAAGCTATTATAATTAAAATAATTATAAATATAATTCTTTTTATTAATCTCTTTCTCCTAGCTTTTTTTATGTATCTGTTTTCGCTTATTCCCATACGTGAAAAACCCATCCTTGCTATATTTTATTTATATACATTAATATAATACCACTGTTAAAATTATTTTTCATCAATAAATTCTTAACAAGGAATTAATTATTACATTTATTAAATAAAAAACTTAGCAGAATAATATCCACTAAGTTCTTTATTACTATTTATCTATTTTTTCTTTACCACTTACTTGTCTTGAAATATTAATTAATATTCCCATGGCTATCATATTAATAACTAATGAAGTACCACCATAACTTATAAATGGAAGTGGTACACCAGTAACTGGCATTGATCCTGTTACAACAGCTATATTTATTATTGATTGAACTGCTATAACTGATGTTATTCCAATAGCTAAAAGGCTTCCATAAGTATCTTTTGCTTTCATAGCAATTCTTATTCCTCTCCAAACAAAAATTACAAATAAAGAAACTATGATTAAACATCCAATTAACCCAAGTTCTTCTCCAATAATTGAAAATATAAAATCATTATGAGGTTCTGGCATATAAAGCATTTTTTGTCTTGATTGACCAAGTCCAAGTCCTGTTATACCTCCAGCCCCTAAAGCATAAAAAGATTGAATCAATTGATATCCATTTTTTGCAGGATCTTTCCAAGGATCTATAAAGTTAAGCATTCTTGCCCTTCTATAATCTTCTCCCAATGCAAAAACTAAAGCTGCTGAAACTAATGTTGGTGTTATAATTCCAAACATATGTTTATTTCTTGCACCTGCTGAAAAAACCATTACGAAAGTAACTATCATTATTACAGATGCTATACTTAAGTTCTTTTCAGCCAAAACTAAAGCTGCAAAAACTCCTGCAACAAAAAAGCAAGGAATAACTCCTGTTTTTAACTTTTTAATTCCATCACCTTTTTTTTCTAAAAACATTGCTAAATAAAGCACAACAACATATTTTGCAAGTTCTGAAGGCTGAAATGAAAATGGCCCAAGTTGAATCCATCTTTGAGCTCCATTTACACCTTCAAAAGCAAAAACTAATAGTAATAAAGGTATTGTTGCTACTAATGCTATAAGTGTATATCTTTTTAATTTATGATAATCAAAAGCCATCATGAACATCATTGCAGCTATACCTAAAACGCTCCATATTACCTGTCTTTTCAAATAATGCATACTGTCATTATAATGAAACATAGCATAATAAGAACTTGCTGAATATACCATTACAACACCTATTGCAAGAAGTAGTATTATAGTACAAAATATACCATAATCAATTTCGCCCATCCTCTTTCCTTTTGGTTTTCTCTTTTTCATAAAAATTCCTCCACTATATATTGCTAAAGTGAAATACCCCCTATAATACAAAGGATAATAGTAATAATTGAGAATATTGTAACAATTTTTCTTTCTGACCATCCTAATTGTTCAAAATGATGATGAACTGGTGCCATTTTAAATACTCTTTTCCCTGTTGTTTTAAAAGAAACTACTTGTATTATTACTGATAATGTTTCAAAAACGTAAATTCCTCCAACAATTACAACTACAAATGGATTCTTAAGCATAAGAGCAATACTAGCTATTGCTCCACCTAAAGCTAGTGAACCGGTATCTCCCATAAATATTTTTGCAGGATAAGCATTATATTTTAAGAATCCTAAAAGCCCTCCAATTAATGCCATTGAAAATGTAGCTACTTCATAACTTTTATTGTTATAAGAAACTATTGTAAAGAATATAAGAACTATTATTGTAACTGTTGTTGCAAGTCCATCTAGTCCATCTGTAAGATTTACAGCATTTGTTGTTGCTGCATAATAAATTATTACAAAAGGAATATATAAAATTCCTAAATTTATATTAAATCCTAAGAATGGAACAATTATTTCACTTCCTAAAACAGTATAACTATAATAAGCCATTGCTACTGAAAACAAAAGTAATAATAACATTTTTTGCCATGCTCTTAATCCTAAATTATTTTTATGTATGATCTTAAGCATATCATCTAAAAATCCTATAAAACCAAAAGCTATCATTGAATATAAAATTATCATACCTTTACTATATACGTTATGCCTCATAACAAGCATTGCAATAGTAACGGCTATTATAAATATAATTCCTCCCATTGTTGGAGTACCAGCTTTTTTTAAATGACTTTTTGGTCCTTCTTCTCTTATGTTTTGCCCAAATTTAAACTTGTGTAAAATTGGTATAAATATCGGTCCTAATATTATTGATATAATAAAACCTAACCCTAATGCTAAAAGCATCATTGGATTTATAAAACTACTAAAAAAATCCCCCATTTGTACTATCAAAGATATTATTCTTTGACAGTTCACCTCCTTCGTTATTGTTTAATATTTTTTAATGCCTCGACTATTTCTTCGAATTTTTCTCCTCTTGATGCTTTTACTAATATAACATCGAAAGGTTTAATGATTGAATTTAAGTCGCTTATTAGTTTTACCTTTGTATTATATAATTTTATTTCTTCTTTTTCAAAGCCTTCTTTGAAATCATCTATAAACTCACCACAAGTAATAAGCATATCGACCTTATCTCTTGCATATTCTCCAACTTCCCTATGACATCTTGAAGATTCATCTCCAAGTTCTCTCATAGTTCCAAGTATTGCAATCTTTCTTCCAGTTCTACTATTTAAAACATCAAGTGCTGCTTTCATAGAATCTGGACTTGCATTATAACAATCATTTATTATTTCAATTTTATCTCCTTCAATAAATTCTAATCTCATTGAAGTTGCTTCTATATTTTTAAGTCCTTCTAAAATTTCATCTACTGTAAGTCCAAGTTTAAAAGCTGCCCCTATTCCTAGTAGAGCATTTAAAACATTGTGTGCTCCAACCATAGGAAGTGTTATCCTATGCTTTTCTCCTTTATAATTAAAATCAAAGGAAGTTGTATCCTTAGTTAACTCAATATTACTTCCATAATAATCATAACTTTCATTATAACCAATTTTTATTATTTCATACTCTTTTTTACTAATTTTTTTAAGCATATCATCTTCACCATTAATTATAAGAGTACTATCTTTAGTGAAGAAATCTGTTATCTCAATTTTAGCTTTTAAAATATTTTCTCTTGTCTTTAAGTTTTCTATATGTGAGACACCAATATTTGTAATCATTGCAATATCAGGCTTTGCACAACTTGCAAGATTATGAATTTCATTAAAATTACTCATTCCCATTTCAAGAACTGCAACATCTACTGAACTATCTAATTGTAAAACCATTAAAGGAAGTCCTATTTCGTTGTTAAAGTTACCCTTTGTTTTGAAAACTTTATATTTTCCGCTTAAAAATGCACTAACTAAATCCTTAGTTGATGTTTTCCCTGTTGAACCAGTTATTCCAACAACCTTAAGTCCTAACTTTTCTCTATATCCCTTAGCTATATCTAAAAGAGCTTTTTTCCCATCTTTTACTTTAATAACTACTCCATTTATATCTTCTTTATCAAAAAGAATTTCATCTACTATTGCAATTGTTGCTCCTTTATTAAAAGCTTCTTTTATATATTTATTACCATTAAAATTTTCTCCCTTTAATGCTAAAAATATATTTCCATCTTTTATATTTCTAGTATCTGTTGATAAATCATTAAAATTTTTATTTTCATTATTTACTACTATTTCTCCACCTGAATATTCAAGTAACTCTTTAAATGTTAACTCCATAAATTACACCTCTAGTTCTTTTTTAAAATTTCATCTATAATTTCTCTTTCATCAAAATGAATTTTACCTGTATTTAATATTTGATATGTTTCGTGACCTTTTCCAGCTATAACTATTACATCTCCATCTTTTGCAATTTCCATAGCCTTTTTTATACCATCTTGTCTATTTACAATTTTTATATAATTATCTTTATCTATACCTTCTAACACATCATTTATTATACTTTCTGCATCTTCACTTCTTGGATTATCTGATGTTATTATTGCTATATCAGAAAGTTCTGTACCTATTTTACCCATTTGTGGTCTTTTAACTTTATCTCTATCTCCTCCGCAACCAAAAACAGATATTAATCTTCCTTTAGTAAATTCTCTTGCTGTTTTTAATATATTTTCTAATCCATCTGGAGTATGAGCATAATCAATTATTATTTCATATGGAAGATTATATTTTTTTGAAACTCTTTCACATCTACCAGGCACAACAACATTACTTAAACCAAGTTTTATATTTTCTAAATTTATTCCAAGGTTATAACATCCTCCAATTGCACCTAATGCATTATATACATTATATTCCCCTGGAATTCCTAAAATTATTTTTTCAGTTTTTCCATCTATTGAAAGATCAAATATAATATCCATACTTTCTAAAAATTCATTTTTCGCCATTATATCTGCTGAATTTTTAATACTATATGTCATAAAATTATTTATGTTTTCTTTTCTTAAGTCTTCTGTTATTCTAACTCCATAATTATCATCTATATTTATTATACTAATTTTACTTCTTTGGAATAGTTTATATTTTGCTTTATAATAATTTTCAAATGTTTTATGAAAATCTAAATGGTCCCTTGTTAAGTTAGTAAATATACCTACCTTAAATTTAACTCCATAAACTCTATCTAATTCTAATGAATGAGAAGAAACTTCCATAACGCAATATTTAACACCTTCATCAACCATTTTTTTAAATAACCCTTGCAATTCTAATGATTCTGGAGTTGTTCTTTCTGTATCTATCTTTTTATTTCCTATGTAATTGGCAATAGTGCCTATTAAGCCAACCTTTTCTCCTGATTTTTCTAATATATCCTTTATCATAAAAGCTGTAGTTGTTTTTCCATTTGTTCCTGTTATACCTATAATATTAAGTTTTTCACTTGGATTGTCATAATATTTTGCTCCAATATTGGCTAATGCTTTCCTTGTATCTTTAAATTTTATTACAGTTACATCATTATTAATAAGAACATCGTCTTCACATATTATAACTTTCGCTCCCTTTTCTATTGCACTATCAATAAACTTATGTCCATCACTTGCAAAGCCTTTAATACAAACAAAAACATCTCCTTCCTTTATTTTTCTACTATCATAGTTAATATTTTTAATTTCAATATCACAATTTCCTTTAACTACTTCATAATTAAGTCCTTCTAATAGATTAGATAATTTCATTTAACCATCTCCTTTAAAATAATATGCTATTTATCTATCTATAATTACCTTTAATGTTTAAAATAGCATGTAAGGCTTTCCTCCCTACATGCTATAACAATTAAGAATTTAATCTTTATAATCTGAATTTAAAGTTAACTTAACATTAGTTCCCTTATTAATTAATTCCCCACTTGGTACGCTTTGGTTGGTTACTTTACCTTCACCTTCAAATTTTACATATAATCCAAGACCAATTAAAAGTTTATTTGCTGCTTCTTTTGAGTATCCTCTAACATCTGGCATAACAATAGCTTCTTTATTACTATTATTTCCTTCTGTATATAATGTTATCTTAGTTCCTTCTTTAACTGAATATCCTGGATATGGTTTAATATTTGTTATAGTTTTACCATTACCTTCTACATTATAATCTAAATTTGATTCTTTTAAAATCTTTTTAGCTTCTTCAATATTTTTTCCTCTTATTTCAGGAATTATTTCATCTCTAATTATTGATTCTTTATTTTCTTTAGAGAAATCTCCTTCCAAATAATTAAATATATCAGTAAATAATGTTTTCGCAACTGGTCCAGTTACAACTCCTGCATAGTAATTTCCATTACTTGGTTCATCAATTGTAATCATAACTGTTATTTTAGGATCATTAATAGGAGCCATTCCAACAAAAGATGAAATATATTTTCCCGCCTCATAAGTACCATTTTCAGGATTAACCTTTTGAGCTGTTCCAGTTTTACCACCAATATGATATCCCTTTATAAATGTTCCTTTTGCTGAACCAGATGTAACAACTCTTTCCAAATATGTTCTAAGTTCTGCTGTTGTCTCTTTATCTGCAACTTTCTTTTTTGTAAGTTCAAATTTTTCATCTATTACATTTACACCACTATCATCTTTATGAGTAATCTCTTTCATAACATGAGGTTCTATAAGTTCTCCACCATTTGCAATTGCATTAAAAGCAGCCATATATTGAACAGAATTTACTGTATTTGTTTGACCAAATGCAATAGTAGCAAGGTCTGTTGCAGAAACATTATTAATATTTTTAACAATTCCTGGTGCTTCACCAGGTAAATCTATTCCACATTTCTTGCCAAAGCCAAATTTATTTATATATTCATATAATTTTTCTTTACCAAGTTTTTTGCCAAGTTCCATAAAACCAACATTACAAGAATTTTGTATTATTTCAGGGAATGTTAACTTACCGTGTCCACCTGTTTTCCAACACTTTATTTTTCTCTTACCAAAAGTTAAATATCCATTACAAACAAAGGTATCAGTAGGTTTAACAACATTTTCCTCCATACCAGCAATAGCTGTAATTACTTTAAATATTGATCCTGGCTCAAAAGTATCATTTACAAGTCTATTTCTCCACATCTTTTGAACTTTATCATATTCTGTTTTTCCTTTAAATGCATCTGCACCTTTAAATGGTTCATTAGGATTAAAGTCTGGTTTATTTACCATAGCTAAAATCTCTCCATTTTTAGGATTCATTACAAGAACTGATGCTGCCTTTGCTTTATTATCCTTTAATGCTTTTTCTGCTGCTTTTTCTGCAAAAAATTGAATATTTTCATCAATTGTAAGAGATACATCCTTTCCTTCTACTGGTGGCACAAATTTAGAAACAGTATATGGAAGATCATTGCTTTTACTATCAAGTTCAGCTATTCTCATTCCTGGAATACCTGAAAGTTCTTTATTATATTGTAACTCTACTCCTGTTAATCCTTGTCCATCAATATTTGTACTACCTAAAAGATGAGCTGCAAAATTATTATTAGGATAATATCTTTTTGTATCTGGAGAAACTATTACCCCACGTATTTTTAAAGCTTTAACCTTATCAGCCTCATCTTTTTCTATTCTTCTAATTAATGTAGCTGACCCTGCCTGTGCTCCACTTGGCAATTTAGTTTCAAGTTTTTTTAGTACATCTTCATCTTTCATACCAACAGCTTTTGCAATTTCAGGGGCTATTTGTGCATTAGTCTTATTTGAATCTTTAAGATATGCTCTTATAGAATTTAAATCAAAATCTATTCTATAAACATTTGCTGATACTGCAAGTTCAGCACCATTTCTATCTAAAATTCTACCTCTTCTTGCATCTATTTTTACTTCGCTTGTCCATTGTTCTTCTGCCTTAGCTGCATACTCTTGTCTTTTAACAATCATTATATAAGACAATCTAAGAGCTAAAATTGCAAAAACAATTGTTAATACGCATATAATTAATCTCATTCTCTTTTTTGATAAAGCTCTATCAATAAAGTTTCTTTTTTTCACACTAACTCCTCCGTAAATATTGCTTAAAAACATTTTGGATGCACTTATGCAATAAAGTGCATCCATTTGAAATAATAAATTCTATATAATTATTTTCCTATTCCAGCAAGATAATCTTTTGATAAGTCTACATCTACTTTTTTTGCATCTACTGGGGATATCATTCCTAGTTTCTTTTTAGCACTAGATTCAATATTTTTTAATGATGAATTTTTTAACAAATCAACCTTTAAAGCTTCATTTTCTGAGTTTATCATCTTTATTTCATTGTTTAAAGTTCCAATTTGTGTTTGTAAATTATATACTTTAGTATCTCTCCATATTGTTAAAACTCCTAAAATAAAAATAACTAAAGCTATTTGTAATGCTCCATTTCTAGATTTCTTTTTCTTTTCTTTAAGTAATTTGTTCTTTCTTTTCTTAGCCTCTTCAGAGCTCTTATCTTTTCTTATATCATCATATTTTCTTTGTGGTGCATTTACCGTATTACCTCTTATATAATCTACTTCCTTTACTATCACTTTATTCACATCCTCTTAAAATTATAACATAATAATTTTTATATTCTCTCAATAACCCTAAGCTTTGCACTTCTACTTCTAGGATTTTCCAAAACTTCTTCTTTTGTTGGTTCTATAGCCTTTCTTTTTACTAATTTAACTTTCGGCTTTTTACCACAAACACATATTGGAAATTCCTTTGGACAAGTACAAGGATCAGCTAATTCTCTAAATTTTAATTTAACTATTCTATCTTCTAGTGAATGGAAAGTTATTATTGCCATTCTTCCACCTTTGTTTAACCTATTTACTCCATCTTCAATTGCTTTATTTAATATTTTAAGTTCTCCATTAACCTCAATTCTTATAGCCTGAAATGTTCTCTTTGCTGGATGAGGTCCTTCCCTTCTAGCTTTAGCAGGTATTGCACTTTTTATTATGTCAACAAGTTCAAGTGTTGTTTCTATAGGCTTTTCAGATCTTCTGCTAACAATAAATGATGAAATTCTTTTTGCAAATTTTTCTTCCCCATAATCTTTTATAACTTTATATAATTCCTCTTCACTATATGTATTTACAACATCATACGCTGAAAATTCATTATCCCTATTCATCCTCATATCTAAAGGTGCATCTTTCATATAACTAAATCCTCTTTCACCTTCATCTAATTGATATGATGAAACGCCAAGGTCCATTAATATGCCATCTACATTTCCTATTTCTAAACTATCAATAATGTCTCCTATATTATAAAAATTATTATGAACTAATATTTTGTTATCATAATCTTTTAATCTTTCTCCAGCTGCCTTTAATGCATCTTTGTCTTGATCTATTCCTATTAATAAACCATCTTTTGATAATCTTTTTAGTATTTGTGATGAATGTCCTGCTCCACCTAATGTACAATCTACATATTTTCCACTTTCCTTTATACTTAAGCCTTCTAAACATTCATTTAAAAGTACTGAAACATGTTTAAATTCCATAATTTTTCTCCTTATTAAATTCCTAAGTCAACCATTTTCTCTGCAATAGATTCAAAATCAACATTAGAATCATTATATTCTTGCCATCTTTCCTTACTCCAAATCTCTACCCTGCTTAATACTCCTATACTTACTATTTCCTTATTTATTTTTGCATATTCTTTTAAATTTTGTGGAATTAAACCTCTTCCTTGTTTATCTAATTCTATTTCACAAGCACCTGCAAAGAAAAATCTTACAAAGGCTCTTGCATCTTTATTAGTAAGTGGCAACTTTTTCATCTTTTCCTCTAATATTTTCCATTCTTCCATGGGATATGCATATAAGCAACCATCAAGTCCTTTTGTTATCATGAACTTACCGTTAAATCCTTCTCTTAATTTTGAGGGAACTATCATTCTATTTTTGCTATCAATTGCATGATGATATTCACCTATAAACATAATTTTTCTCCCTATTATACTTTACAGTTATTTTATTCTACTTTCAACCACTATTCACCACTTTTAACCACTTATTTATATATTCTATAAGTATTAGTATTTTCCTTCTTTAATTTCATTATTTTTTTATGTTTATTATTACTTTTGTCTTAATTTTTATTTATATTTAATACTTTTAAAAATATATATTTGTTTTTAATTATATTAATTTTTAACATAATAAAAGTGAGCATTTATTATACTCACTTTTATTGTGTATTTACTTTATTAAAATATTAAACTTTCACATCTTTTAATCCATAAAACTTCATAATCTTTTTCACTTACTATTCTATTTTTTAAATCTTTAATAGAATTTATATTTTCTAAACTGCACCAATTAACACAAATTCTATATAAATTCCAATCTAATTCATCTTCATCAAAGTAAACTTTTATAGTTTTTACTCCTTTTAAGTAAGCTGCATATGCTCTTGTATGATCGGAAGGGCACACGTCTGAACTCCAGTCACCCGTTAGATC
>ERZ1463036.228-NODE-228-length-12567-cov-8.562340_pt1 | contig 12567 bp, 11 predicted proteins | sample MGYA00564485_ERZ1463036 | MGnify/ENA primary metagenome ERZ1463036 (study PRJEB39244, sample SAMEA3635127) | Helicobacter pylori | study: EMG produced TPA metagenomics assembly of PRJEB11511 data set (Assembly of a 5300-year-old Helicobacter pylori... | reverse complement strand
TATTTTATATAAACAATTAAAATAATATAAAAAGGGACTAAAGTTGGCTTTTAGTCCCTTTTTATATTATTAATTAGTCTAATATACTATATAAAACACTATTTACAATAGATAGCAATATAGATGCACCTATTGCACTTAAAGTACTATTTATATAAACTCCATTAACAAATGAGAATGCTAGCTTTAAAACTAATCCATTTATAATTAGTGAAAATAACCCTAAAGTTAAAACTGTTATAGGGAATGAAAAGAACTTAAGTATAGGCTTTATAGTTAAATTAAGTAATCCAAATATTAATGTAAGTATTATTAATGACTTAAAAGAACTTATATATACGCTATTTAAAAGTAAAGATACTATATATAAGGATATAGCATTAACGACTATAAATAATGATGCTTTTCTCATAGTAAATCTCCTTTCAAAATATTACAAATTTATACAAATATTAAATCATATATACAATAATATTTCAAGTTAGTATAATATTTAAGATAATTAGATCATATACTTTAAATATGGTTTTGTTTTTAATTTTGTCTATATATTAAATTTATATACACTACACTTATTAAAGTAAAAATATAATTAAATTAATTTACCAAAAAAGGATGATATTATGTATAATTCAAGATATGAAGAATTAAACAATATTATGAAAATTATTACACCTATAGAAAATGAAATAAATAATATTACAAAGTATATATATACCAAAGATAAAACAAAATCAATATATATTATAGATTATATACAAAAAGAGATAAATAAATTAAAAAACAATGTAAAAGAGCTAGAAAATCCATTTGTACTTTGTATAGTGGGTTGTGGGAACTACGGAAAATCAACTCTTATAAACTCATTAATAAAAAGGGAGGTAGTAGCTACAAAAGATATACCAAGTACTTGGAAGGTTGATGTTTTTTTAAAGAGTAATTTAGAAAAAATAGAGATAATATATGACAACGAAGAAAAAATTTTAAAAAGTATACAAGGTGGATATAGATTACTGAAAGATGAAGAAGATAAGTACAAAAAGTCTAAAGAAAAAATATATAGATTAGTTCAAGAGCTTAAAAAAGAAAATACAAAAACAAAAAAAGAACTTAAAGAATACAAAAGAGAATTAGAAGAGAAATATTTATATAAACCTCAAATATGTAAGGTTAAATATTACTTAAAAGAAGGAAATTTAATAAATGATTTTACTATAGTAGATACACCGGGACTTAACCAAAGTCTATTAAATACTGATAAAAAAGTAGAGAGATATTATGAGACAGCAGATGGAATTATATGGGTAATAGATGCTCAAAATATAGTATCTAGTGAAAATACAAAGCTTATAAATGAAATTAATGATATAGATAAAAATTACACTAACAAAAATATAATAGCTGTTGTAAATAAGATTGATATAATAAAAGAAAAAGATCTAGATAAAGTTAAAGATAAATGTGAAGAATTATTTAAAGATAAGTTTAAAGACATTGTATACATATCAGCTAAGGATGCTATAAAAGGAATATTAAATGAAGATTATTATTATATACAGAAAAGCAATATAGAAAAATTATATAAAAGTATAGATGTTAATTTTAAAAAACTTTGTGAAAATAAGCAAATAGAATCCAAATACAAAAATTTATATATAACTAAAAGTAATATACTACAATCTATATACTCACATAAGAGAGAATTATACAAAGACTTATCTATATATAATGAAATAGATTATGAATTAAAATACACCTTAGATAATATAAAAAAGGATGCTCTAAGTTATATAAAAGATATAGATATAGAAACAAAGGACCATATAATAAGTTTGCAAAATAAATGCAATAATGATTTTAGTAATATATATGATATAATTTATAAAAAATCAAATTTCAATAAAGACTCCATTTATCAAAAAATAGATACTAATATAAATTTAGATAAAATCCAGGTACCAATTCAAAAACAATTAAAAGATAAAGCAAAAGAAGATAAACTAGAAAATTTATTTAATAAATTTTTAGTTAAAGCATTTAATGAAGACGTAAATTATAAACCAAATTACCTATCTATAAATAAAGAACTCATAACAAAAGACATAGAAAAAATATTAAAAGATAATATAAATACTATAATTTCAAACATAGAATATATAAAAAATCATAGTTTTGAAAAAGTATATATAGACTATAAGTATATAAATATTTATATAGACTTCCTAAACAATATAGAAAGAATTTTAAATACTTTGGGGTGATATTTTGGAAAATAATAAAGGTATATGTATAGTTAAAGAAGAAATATTAAATTCACCAATAAGAAAAAAGTTAATTGAAGATTTAAATTTACCATATAAAAATACAATAAAAGAACCATTACAAGAAGTGGTTGAACTTATTAAATCTATAGAAAGTAATAAGGAAGAACCATTAAAAATTGTTGTGTTAGGAGAAGTTAAATCAGGAAAATCAAGCTTAGTAAATTCATTAATAGGAGGGGATATAAGTGAAGTAGATGTACTTGAAGCTACTTCTAGTATAATAGAAATAGTATATAGTAACATGCCATATACTAAAACATATAAAGACATAACAAAGGTGGGTCTTAATATAGATTATTTAAAAAAGATAAATATAGTAGACACACCAGGGTTAAAGAGCATAACTGTAAACAATGAAGAAAAAACTTTAAACTATATAAAAAATGCTGATTTGATATTATTTGTAATAGATGCAACTCACCTAGGACAAGAAGATGTAATAGAAGCGCTTGATTTGATAAGTGAGTATAAAAATAACATTATAGGTATAGTAAATAAGTGTGATTTATTAAGTTCTGATAAAGAAGAAATTATAGATTATATAAAAGATGAATATGGAATATATATAGATGAATTTTTTATGATATCTTCATATCTTGAATACCAAGAGAAGGTATTACCTAAGGTAAAAACAAAAAGTACTGATTTAGTATTATCAAACTATAATGATTTAAAATACGAATTTAATAGATTAAATGATTATATAAATTATCTAATAAAAAATTCTCAAGAAGAAAAAAATAGTAGTATAAAATCATCTTTAGATAGAATAATACACAAAGATATAGTTTGCCATAATGATTATCTAAAGACTTTATATGTTTTAGATGATGAATTATTAAGATACAATAAATTACTTCAAAACAAAAGAGACTATATAAGTTCAAAGATGGATTTTGAGATAAAGGATTGGGTAGATAGAATATTTTTTAGTGATGAAATACAAAAAATTAAATTAAATATAGATTTAGCTAAGTTATACATAAATGAAGGATATATAAATGAATTAGTAAACAAGAAAAAAATAGAATTGGATAATTTATTTTTTAATGAGTGGAGTCAGTGTTTAAAAGAAATAAGCAATGAAATGGATGATGATATAAAAAGATATATAAATGATATAACATATAAAAATGAATGCATAGATACCCAAAGCTTTAAATTAGAAAAAAACCAAGCAACAGTAAATGAATTATTAGCAGTAGTAGGAACAGGTGCAGTGCTTGGGGCAACTTCGGGTACAGTTGTTTCAATGTATAGTGCAATACTTGGAGCATCGGCAACTTCAACTACTATATCAGCAGCACTAATGACTTATTGTCCACCGCTATTAATAGCAGGGACTATAAGTGGAGCAGTAGGGAAAGTTATATATGATAAAGTACAAGATGATAAAAAAAGCAAGGAATTGCTAAATGATATAGATACTTTTATAGAAAATCTAAAGTATAAAATAAGTGAGAATCTAAAAGATATATATGAAAATTATAGTATAGAGATAAACTATACAACACTAGAAATACTAAAAAATATAAAAGGTATACAAACTAACAAACACGAAATAGAAGATACAATTAAAGAAATAAATATATATATAGATAAATTAAAAACATATATACATTAATGAAAATTCAGTACAATAAACACAAAAAATGTCATTTTATCATACATTGAAGTATAACTTTTAATTAAGGGAGTAAATAGTATGATTACTATAAGTTTATGTATGATAGTAAAAAATGAAGAAAATATTTTAAAAAGATGTTTAGATAGTATTTATGATATAGTAGATGAAATAATAATAGTAGATACAGGGTCAGTAGATAAAACAAAGGAAGTTTGTAGAAATTATACTAACAATATATATGATTTTAAGTGGATTGATGATTTTTCAAAGGCTAGAAATTTTTCCTTTGATAAAGCAACCAAAGATTATATACTTTGGTTAGATGCAGACGAGTATTTAGATGAGAAAAATAGAAAAAGACTTATAAACTTGAAAGAAAATTTAAATGAAAGTATAAGTGTTATATCTACAGAGACTCATATGTGTATAGATGAAAATAATAATCCTAAAATAGTAGCTAGAAGAAATAGAATAATCAAAAGAAATGAAGGTTTTAAGTGGGTAGGATATGTTCATGAATATATATCTATAGAGGGTATAAATGAAAGTAATGTATATGATAGTGATATTTGTATAATACATGATAAGGTAAAAAATATAGATGATAGAAATCTTAAAATATACGAAAAAAAACTAAAAGATGGCAAAATATTAAGCAATAGAGATTTATATTATTATGGAAGAGAATTATATTGTAATTTAAAATATGAAAAATCCATAGAAATATTAAAAGAGTTTATAAAAGTAAGTAAATTTAAGGAAGAAACGGTAGATGCATTATGTAAAATAGGAGAATGTTATATAAAACAAAAAGAATACAAACTAGCAAGGATATATTTATATAAAGCCTTTGAAGAAGATATACCAAGAGCTGATATAATGTATAATATAGCTTATTCATTTGAAGAAGAGGAAAAATATTTACAAGCTATAAGTTGGTATAAAATAATACTTAATACTGATATATCTTGTGATACTAATCAATGCATTAATATGAGTTACTTAAGATTTAAACCTCATTTAAATCTTTGTTGCTGTTATTATGAATTAAAAGATTTACCAAGGGCTTATTATCACCATCAAAAATGTATGGAATTAAATCCAAATGATGAATGTGTAAAATGTAATGAAAAGTACTTTAATTCTATAATAAAAGAAAGGTAAGGTGGAGCGACCCACCTTAAATTATATATCATAAAAAAATCATATGTAAAATATACTGTATTAAACAATAGATAAGGAGGATATGATGAGATTAGATAAAATTTTAGAGAATGTAGATACTTTAAATATATATGGAGACACAAATATTGATATAGATAATATATATTATGATTCAAGAGAAGTAACAAAAAACAGCCTGTTCATATGTATAAAAGGATATAATACTAATGGACATTTATATATAGAAAATGCCATAAAATCAGGAGCTAAGGCACTTTTAATAGAAGAAGATATAAATATAGATAATATGGAGAAGTATACATTTATAAAAGTAAGTAATACTAAAGAGGCCATGGCAAAAATTGCATCTAATTTTTATAATGAGCCAAGTACAAAATTAGATGTAATAGGAATAACAGGAACAAATGGGAAAACTAGTGTATCAACTCTTTTAAAGGAGATATTAAATAAAGTTAATAAATGTGGTCTTATAGGAACTATCGAAATAGACAACTCAAAGGAAAAAATAATACCTAAAAATACAACTCCAGAAAGTTTAGACCTTCAAAAAAGTTTCAATGATATGTTAAAAAATAACTGTAAATATTGCGCTATGGAAGTATCTTCTCATGCACTTAGCTTAGGTAGAGTGAAAGATACTAGTTTTTTAATGGGATTATTTACAAACTTAACTGAAGAACATTTAGATTTTCATAAAAATATAGAGGATTATAGAAACTCTAAAGAAAAGTTATTTTATATGACAACAAAAGCAAATATAATAAATATAGATGATGAACATGGCAAAATTATATTAAATAATATTAAAAACTTAGATATGCCTGTATACACTTATGCTATAAATGAACATGCTGATTTTATGGCAAGTGATATTATATTAGAAAAAGATCATATAGAATATAAAGTAAAAACTCCAACTTATGAAGATTATATCTATGTAAATATACCAGGAAAGTTTAGTGTATATAATACATTGGGAATAATAAGTATTTGCTACATATTAGATATAGATATAAACATAGTTAAAGAAGTATTTAGAAATACTAACGGTATTAAGGGTAGATTTGAAAGCATAAAAAATAATAAAAAGCTAAATGTTATAGTAGACTATGCACATACTCCAGACGCTTTAGAAAATATATTAAAAGCTTCAAAAGAATTTACAAAAGGTAAGATAATAACAGTGTTTGGATGCGGAGGAGATAGAGATAGACTAAAAAGACCTATAATGGGAAAAATAGCACAAGAATACTCTGATGTAGCTATAATAACATCAGATAATCCAAGATGTGAAGATCCCCATAAAATAATTAATGATATATTAAAAGGTATTAATATAAAAAAGGATAATTATATAATTATAGAAGATAGAAAAGAAGCAATATATAAGGCAATAGATATGGCAAATGATAAAGATTTAGTTGTAATAGCGGGAAAAGGACATGAAGATTATCAAATAATAGGTAAGAAAAAGCATCCTTTTGATGATACAAAAGTAGCACTTGAAGCTATAAATTTAAAGTAGGCAACAAATAAACTCATATATATTAATAAAAGGAGCTGTGAATATTCACAGTTTCTTTTAGATTATAATAAAGCATGCTTTATTATTTTTTTTAGAAGTATTATAATATACGGATAAACTAAATAAAAATTAAAAGGTAGGTAATTTGATGAATGAAACTAAAAAGTTAACAGAGTCAGCAATACTATCCGCACTATTTGTTATAAGCACCTTACTATTTGTAGGAATTGGTTTTGGATATGCACTTTACATAGATTTTATAGTTCCTGTATTTTTTTCAATAGTAGTACTTAGATGTGATTTTAAGTATTCAGTACTTTCTGGGATAACATCACTTTTAATAGTATGGTTGATACTTGGGAATATAGGCATAGCTATATGGTGTAGCCAAAGTGTAATACTTGGAATACTTTGTGGCTACTTTATAAGTAAGGATACATCTATTATGGATGATATGGTATATACTTCTTTTATAGGCGTTGTACTTATGGTATTTGTAGATGTATATGCATCTAAGTTAATAGGATACAGCTTTATGAAAGAGTTTCAAGGATATATAAATATACTAAAGTCGGGAGAATATGTACAAGTTATTTATTATATACTTATAGCTGCATTTCCTTTTGGAACTGTATTTTCTATATATATTTTATCCTTATTTATGTGCAAGAAATTAAATATGTTAAAAGGAAATATAAATAAAAAATTTGAAATTATAGCTAACTTTAGAAGATTTTCAAGATTTGTATGTTGTTCTAAAAATGTATTTTATGTATTATCAGCATACATTTTTATAGTAGAAGTTTTTAAAGTGTTTAATATAAATATAGATAATACATATCTAAAAACTATAATAATAAGTATAGAGTATCTATCATTTTACTTTGTGATAAAAGATGGATATACAGCAATACAAAATTATTTATTATCTAAAAATAAGAAAGTAGCTCATATAAGAATATTATCGATTTTAATGTTAATAGCATTAGTATTAATATTTAAGATAACTACATTTATTATAATCATAATTAATATAATATTAGATATAAAGATAAATATAAGAAATCAACAAATAGGAATATTAAATAATATATTAAGTAGAGGGTGAAAATGTGGTTAAGGATGTAAGTTTTATCAAAAAATGTCCCTTTTCACATAGAGGACTTCATAATGATATATATCCAGAAAACTCTATGGGGGCTTTTATAAATTCTATAAAATATAACTATGGTATAGAATTAGATGTACAACTTACAAAAGATAAAAATGCAGTAGTATTTCATGATGAGTTTTTAGAAAGAATGACAGGATATAAAGGTACTATAAATAATATGACTTATAATGAAATAAGCAAACTAAGGCTATTAAACACTGATGAAAAGATACCTCTTTTAGTGGACGTATTAGATATTGTAAATAACAGGGTACCAGTCTTAATAGAATTAAAGGCTCTTGGAGATGCTATAGATATGAGTAGTGAGGTTTATAAGATAGTAAAAAATTATGAAGGTAAGTTTGCTATACAGTCTTTTAATCCAAGGGTACTTCTATGGTACAAAGAAAATGCAAATAATTTAATAAGAGGGCAAATATCATTTGATTACAAAGACACAATAATAAAATGGTACAAAAAACTATTTTTAAGGGGAATGATACTAAATATCAAAACAAAGCCTGATTTTGTATCTTATGATATAAAAAGTATTCAAAGTCAAAGGATTCAGTTAATTAGAAAGAAGATGCCAGTTATAACTTGGACTATACTTGATTGTAATCAATATAAAAAAGCATCCAAATATGCAGATAATATAATATTTGAAGGTATAGATCCAAATAAATGTTAAAAAGTATTGACAAAATATAATTTTAAGAATATATTATAGACATAAATGAAAAAATATTAATATAAAGCTATGATAAGAATTAGTAGGATTAATGTATTCTAACAGAGAGTTTCCGGTAGGTGAGAGGAGCAAGAAAAGTTAATTTGAATACATCTTGGAGCAGTTTTCCTGAAAGATAACAACCACTAGGGAAAAACGGAGTAGCATACGTTATAATGCTAGGGTATAATTTTGTACCTAATGAGGTTAATACTGTGAGGTATTAATAAATTAAGGTGGTAACACGTAAGCACAAGCTTTCGTCCTTTTATAAGGATGAAGGCTTTTTTTAATACAAAAAAGTTTTATATCCTTAAAAAACGATTTGCTAAAAAATAAGACTTAAGCAAATTTATAAATATAAAATAACAGGAGGGTAAATATGTTTAATTTAGATGAACAAGTAAAAATTATATTAAAAGGTGTAGAAGATTTAATAGATGAAAAGGACTTAAGAGAAAAATTAACTAATGCTCACAAAGAGGGAAGACAGTTAGTTGTTAAGTTAGGTCTTGACCCATCAGCACCAGATATACACTTAGGGCATACTGTTGTTCTTAGAAAAATGAAGCAATTACAAGACTTAGGACACAAGGTAGTAATAATAATAGGAGACTTTACAGGAAAGATAGGAGATCCAACTGGAAAATCTCAAGCTAGAAAGGCATTAACTACAGAGCAAGTTTTAGAAAATGCAAAAACTTACCAAGAACAAATATTTAAAGTTTTAGATAAAGAAAAGACAGAAGTAAGATTTAACAGTGAATGGCTAGGAAAGTTAAACTTTGAAGATGTTGTTAAATTAGCTGCAACTATAACTGTTGCTAGAATGTTAGAAAGAGAAGACTTTAAAAAGAGATATGAAAGCCATACTCCAATATCAGTACACGAATTCTTCTACCCATTAATGCAAGGATATGATTCAGTTGCTATAAAAGCTGATATAGAATTAGGTGGAACTGACCAAAGATTTAACTTACTTATGGGTAGAGCACTACAAAAAGAATTTGGTCAAGATTCTCAAGTAGTTATAATGATGCCTATAATAGAAGGACTAGATGGCGTTAATAAAATGAGTAAGAGTTTAGGAAACTACATAGGAGTAGATGAAGAAGCTGGTGTAATGTATCAAAAAGCTATGGAAATACCAGATTCATTAATAGTTAAATACTACAACTTAGTAACTGATGTTCACCCTGATGTAGTAGCTGAAATAGAAAAAGATTTAAAAGAAGATAGAAAAAATCCAAGAGATATAAAAATGGAACTTGCTAAAGAAATAGTAAGATTATACCACGGAGAAGAAAAAGCAAACTTCGCTGAAGAAAGATTTAAATCAGTATTCCAAAAAGGACAAATACCTGTTGATATATTAACAGTAGAAGCAGATGCTAATGATTTTGATTTAGCTCAAATAATAGTTGATAACAAGTTAACTCCAAGTAAAAGTGAATTAAGAAGATTAGTTAAGCAAGGTGGAGTTAAAGTAAATAGTGAAAAAATAGCTGATTTACAAGAAGTAGTAGCTGAGGGTGAATTAGTAGTTCAAATAGGTAAGAAGAAGTTTATAAAAGTAGTTGTAAAATAATATAATTAAAAGAGATATAAGAAACTAACTTATATCTCTTTTTGGATTAATATCCTAATATACCTCACATTATACTAAATGATAAAATATATTATACTAAAGATTAATAGATGATATAACAAGTACTAATTAGAATAAAGCAGTTGTAAAAAATAATGATAAATGTTATATTTTATCTATTAAAGACGAAAAAGAGATGAGGAGCTATATGTATTTACCAAGTAAAATAACTAAAATATTATCTAATATGAATAGGTCTTATATCATATACTATAGTAAAGGAAAAATAACATCTGTAGTAGTTGACAATAAAAATATAACTATAAGTGCTAGTACAAAAGGATATTTAATAGATATAAAAGGTTCTAAAGTTATATTAAATGATCTAAAATCAATCAAACCTTTACTTATGAAGTTTAGCACAAGTCAAGTTGATAAAAGCACAAGTTTTAAGATATCAGAGAATTTAGTTGAGTTATTTGCTGAAAATGAAAAGACATTTGCTGTTGAGTATTTAAATGGAAATGTAATATCTATTATAATGGATAAACCAAGTGTAAAGATAGAAAAAACTGCAACTGGATATTTTTTAGAGATAAATTATAAAGAAATAGCAGTAGATAGCTTAACAGATGTTAAAAGGTTTTTATCTAAAATGAATATAATAAATGAAAATCAAAAAGAATCTAACAAAAATCAAGAAGAAGACCTATATAAACAATTAAAGCTAGATATATAAAATAAATTTTTGATATATACAAAAATCATATTTCATATATCTTTAATATGAATATAATATTTTTGGAAGTGGATATGACTAGAAATACACATTTATTCATGAGGAGAAGGGAAATTTTATAAAAATGTTTTCCTGGGAAATTTTTAATACTTAAATTTTATATAGTTTATAAACTATGTAAGAAAGGATATAATTATGGATGATTATAAAAAATCAATATCTAGAGAAAATATTATAATGCTTTTAATGGCAGGTGGAATTATAGTTTTTAATTTTATAGGGTTTATAATATCATACTTTGTATGGAAAGATTATAGTAAAGACTCAGACTTTATAGCTAGAAATGGTAGAAGACTTTTGAATTTTCACATATCATTTTTTATATATGAAATAATATCTGGATTATTAGTATTTTTGCTAGTTGGAATGGTATTATTACCACTAGTATCAATAGCCTATTTAGTACTTAACATAATAGCTATGATAAGATATGGATCATATAGAGATTATGATTTCCCGTTTACACTTAACATTATAAAATAAAATAAAAAGAACTACATTTAATATATTATGTAGTTCTTTTTTTATGCACTAATTAAATTATATATAAAAATAAAATTATTTGAAAATTATGAATAAAAGAAATGTTAATGTATTTACAAAATATGTCTAGTATATTAATGTTAATAGTGAGTTATATCAAAAAAAAGGGGGAAAAAGATGAAAAAAACATATATTTCACAAATAGGATTACTAATAGTTGCTATGATTTGGGGCAGTGGATTTGTAGGAACACAATTGGCGCTAGATGGGGGACTTACGCCACTACAAATAATAACACTTAGATTTTTTATAGGAGCGCTTTTGATAAATTTAATCTTTTTTAAACAGATAAAAGAAAATATGAGTAAAGATGCAATAAATCATGGTTGTATATTAGGATTTTTTCTATTTATAGCCTTTGTTGTTCAAACAATAGGATTAGTTTATACAACGCCATCAAAAAATGCATTTATAACTGCTACTAATGTAATTATAGTTCCATTTATAGGATTTTTAATATATAAACAAAAACTTGATAAAATAGGTATATTAAGTAGTATATTAACAGTTATAGGTATAGGTATATTATCGCTTGAATCAGACTTTTCTATTAATTTTGGAGACTTTTTAACTTTAGTATGTGCTTTTGGATTTGCATTTCATATATTCTTTACAAGTGAATATGCTGTAAGATACAATCCAATGGTACTTACAGCTATACAATTTAGTGTGGCATTTATACTTTCGTTAGTTACACAAATACTTATGGGAGAGGGACATATGGATGCTGGAATAGATGGATATCTAGGTGTATTATATCTAGGAGTATTTAGTACTACTGTTTGTTTTTTAGTACAAACTATATGTCAAAAAAGTGTTAAAGGAAATAAGACTGCTATAATACTTTCAACAGAAGCAGTATTTGGTACAATTTTTTCTGTAATTATATTAAAAGAACTAGTAACATTAAGAATGATTTTAGGAAGTTTTATAATATTTGTAGCTATAATAATGACTGAAACTAAACTATCTTTTTTAAAGAAAAAAGACATATACATAGAAGAAGCATGTATAGAATCTAATGAAGATACAAGTAAATCTTAATATATATTATATAAAACAAATAATTTAATATAAAAATGGGAAAATAAGA
>ERZ1463036.227-NODE-227-length-12598-cov-62.196843_pt1 | contig 12598 bp, 11 predicted proteins | sample MGYA00564485_ERZ1463036 | MGnify/ENA primary metagenome ERZ1463036 (study PRJEB39244, sample SAMEA3635127) | Helicobacter pylori | study: EMG produced TPA metagenomics assembly of PRJEB11511 data set (Assembly of a 5300-year-old Helicobacter pylori... | reverse complement strand
AACATAGGCGAATTTGTGTTTCCTATTACTAACAATGATGCCCCTTCATCTAATAACATTTTAGCAGCATTTACACATGCATCAGTAAATGCTTTGGTTTGATATGATGGTCTTTTAGTATTATCTGTAGTGAATCCATAAAACGTAATTTCTTCCACACCTATGTCTCTGCAAACTCTATAAGCTTCAAGACCTGGGTCTAATCCACTATCATAACCTTTATCTTTTGTAAAACCTTTAGATTGAGCCCATCTCCTATTACCATCCGGAATTATTCCTATATGCTTTGGTATTCTCATTAAAATCACCTCTTCCCATATGATTATTTCCATTAGATAAATTTTCACACAATATTTAACATGCTATTAGTAATTTCTTTATATTTTTTTCAAAATATTTACACTTTACTATAAAGAACATAGTAAACTATAAATATTTTCTAATTTTATTGGAATCATTTATTTTTATGGAAATCAAATATTTTCTAATATAAAAATAAGGTTATATTAAAAACATCTTCTGTCCCTCAATTAAATCAGATATAACTTTAAAAGCTATAAATTCTTTTTATGAAGTTACTTCTAGATATAAATTATTGGGCATTTATAGTATTAAAATTCATAAAACTCTTGATTATCTACTTAGTCATTTTTTATATCCATATCATAATAGAAAAATACTGATAATAGAATCAAAATAATTTTTAAAATCTATAATTATATAAGAGAAAATGTATGAGAAGTAATAAAATAATGTTTTACATAAATAGTAAATTAAAATAAACAATAGATATACATGAAACATTATTTTTTTAAATTCATTTAAAAAGATAAGCCTATATTAGACTCATCTTTTTTATTGATAGTATCCAAATATTTTTATATATTTTCTCTTTCCTATTTTTTTACTCAAAGGATAATCTAATAAATCTTCTGTATGTTGACATATAAGATAATCCAATAAGTAATTTCTATCATCTAATATAACCTGTGTAACTATCGCAGTATGATAAGCTCTTTCTTGATATACTAGCTGTATTAAATCTCCAATTTCTAATTGATTATAATCTACAACTTCTGCATATATTCCATAATTTTGTGTTAATTCACTGTTATTTTTTATAATATATTTTCCAAATGCATCTGCTGCTGTCCATGATGGTGTTCTACTTGAATCACTATACCAATACCATTTTCCCATAACATCGTTTCCTTGATTATCAAACGGAATATTACCTGCATGTATGCACTGAGATATATAGTTTGTGCAGTCTCCTCCCCATGGATCATAATCTTTGTATTTAGGATTTCTGTATAATGCCCATGTTCTTGCATATTCTGCTGCTGCATCTCTATTATATTCTTTAAGTTCTTTCATTAAATCACCCCACTAAATATTTTCTTGTATACTCACTTAGAAATTCTTTTATTTCTCCAAAGTATAATTTTACATTTGTTATTTCATTAGAATTTAATATTTCATAAGACGAAAAGTTTATGGATATATATTTTGGAGTTATATAAAAAGATAGGTCGCAAGTTATATATTGGGGCAATTCTTTTATTTGATTTTTTATACTGCTTTTTATAAGTTTTTCATAGTTATATTTTTTATTTAAAATATCTTCTATTAATATTTTTTTTTCATTTCTAAGATCATAATTATATGTGTTTATATAATTGATTATATGATTGTTTTTGTATATTTCTGAAAATACTATAGATATGCTAATTATATTATTTTTATTTAAATGAGTTTCGTAGTCTATAAATATAGTTGATTTTTCATTAGAATATAATACTTCTTCTTTTGATATGTCTTTAAATATATTTATATCTTCATAAATTTTTTTATTTATATTTTTTATAAATATACTATCTTCAGATGACATTATAACAGGATATTTTATTATACAATTTAGAATCTCATCTTCTATATCAATATATCTACTTTTTACATCTATCATTAGAATACCTCCTATTTTACTTATATATTATTATCTATTTGATTTGTGTTAATTTTGTTATACATTTTGTAATATTTCTAGTATTGAATATATGTTTATAGTTTAATATAATTAAGTGTACGTTAAAAATAATAAGAAAGAAGGGATTTTTTTGTCGAATTTAAAAAAATTCGTTATTGCTCTATTGGTATTAGTTATATTAATACCTGCAGGTGCATTTGGATATTTATATTTTAAATTAAATACTATGTATGACAACAGTACAGATTTAAAATCACTTAATGATACTAAATATAAAGAAGTTGACGGGATAACTAATATCTTATTAGTGGGTACAGATGGTAGAACTTTAGAAGAATCTTCAAGGTCAGATTCTATGATGATTCTTACTATAGATAATAAAAATAAAAGTTTAAAACTTACTTCTTTAGCTAGAGATACATATGTTAATATACCTGGTCATGGTGAACAAAAACTTACTCATGCTTATGCTTATGGAGGCATTAACTTGTTAGTTGAAACTATTGAGGATAATTTTAAATTAGATATTCAAAATTATGCTATAGTTAATTTCTTCTCATTTATGGATATAATTGATACTTTAGGTGGAGTTGTAGTTGATGTCAAACCTAACGAACTAAATGAATTAAATAAATTTATAACTGAATGCTATAAATTTGATAAAAATCCTAATAAAGGATCTGTTGAATATATAAATAACTCAGGTACTCAAAAATTAAATGGATACCAAGCTCTGTCTTATGGTCGTATAAGAAAAAATGATAGTGCATTGGAAAGAGATAGAAGACAAAGAGCTATTATACAAGGTATCATTGATGGTATTAAAAATTTACCTTTAACTAAATACCCAGAATTAGTTAATAGTATACTTCCTTATATTAAAACTAATATGAAGCCAACTACTATATTATCACTTGGGGCTACTGCTTTAACTATAGGCGATTTCAATATCAAATCATTAGAGTTTCCTATAGAAAAATATAGTACTGGTGGTATATATAAAAATGCTGGTTGGGTATGGAGATATGATGAAAATAAATGCCTTCCTATACTACATAACTTTATATTTGATAATATTCAATATAAAAAATAATAAAAAAATATCACTTGAAAGCAAAAAATTTCAAGTGATATTTTTTTATTATTTAAATTTAAATATACCTTTTGATTAAGAATCTTTACCTAGTTTTATATAAATTAAATTAGACATATTACCCTAATCTATTTATTATAGCATCAACAATATATTTACTTGCCTTTCCATCTCCATACGGATTACTTGCTTTACTCATTTCTTCATATGCATTACTATCAGTTAATAATTTTTTAGTTAAATTATATATAGTTTCTTCATCTGTTCCTGCTAATTTAAGAGTTCCTGCTACTACCCCTTCTGGTCTTTCTGTTGTGTCTCTTAAGACTAACACTGGCTTTCCTAATGAAGGTGCTTCTTCTTGTATCCCTCCACTATCAGTCATTATTATATACGACTTATTTAAAAAGTTATGAAAATCAAAAACTTCAAGAGGTTCTATTATATGAACCTTTTTAGTATTCCCTAAAATTTCATCTGCTGCTTCTCTTACTAAAGGATTCAAATGAATAGGATACACAACTTGAACATCATCAAACTCTTCAGTTATTCTCTTAATAGCTCTAAACATATTCTTCATAGGTTCTCCTAAATTTTCTCTCCTATGTGCGGTAAGCATTATTATTCTATCTGATCCTATAATTTCAAATAAATCATTTGAGTAATCTTTATTTACAGTTGTATTTAATGCATCTATAGCAGTATTCCCTGTTATATATATATCATCCGCTTTTTTACCTTCTTTAATAAGGTTATTTTTAGATACTTCTGTTGGTGCAAAGTGCATGTCTGCAATAACACCTGTTACTTGTCTATTTATTTCCTCTGGATATGGAGAATACTTATCATATGTCCTAAGACCAGCTTCAACATGTCCAACTAAAACTTTATTATAAAAAGCTGCTAAGCTACCCGAAAGAGTAGTAGTTGTGTCTCCATGAACTAAAACAATATCTGGTTTTACGTTTGATATAACTTCATCTAAACTTTGTAAAGCCCTAGTAGTTATATCTACTAAAGTTTGTCCTCGTTTCATTATATTTAAATCATAATCTGGAACAATTTCAAATGTATCAAGAACTTGATCTAACATTTGTCTATGTTGTGCTGTTACACATACTATACTTTCAATTTCTTCTCTTGACTCTAATTCTTTTACCAACGGTGCCATTTTAATAGCTTCCGGTCTTGTTCCAAATATTGTCATAACTTTAATCTTTTTCATATCCTCACTCTTCCTAAGCATAATTTTATATTATTTAATTCCTTTTGATATTTTTTTTATTTTAAAAATAAATTTTACATTACTTTCATAAAATCTTTTAATTCTTTTCTTATCTCCTGCAATTCTGTATAGCCATTCTAAGTTAAGTTTTTGAAAAATTTTTGGAGCTCTTTTTACATGTCCACTAATTACATCAAATGTACCTCCAACACCAATAAATATGCCTTTTTCAAAATCATCATAGTGCTTACCTATAAGTAATTCTTGAGATGGAACTCCCAATGCTACCATTATTATATCTGGAGATAATTTTTTTATTTTACTAAAAACTAAATCTTTATCTTCTATATATCCGTTACTATAACCCAATATATTTAATTTTGGGTATAAATTTTTTATAGTCTTTACTGTATCAGCTATAACATTTTCACTAGCTCCAAATAAGTATATAGATTTGCTATATTTATTTGCATATTTTAAAAGCTCATAACTTATATCAACTCCTGTTATGCGCTCTTCTATATCTATTCCTAAAAATTTAGCCGCTTTTACTACTCCAATTCCATCAGCAACTATTGAAGTTTTTTCATCCACTAAAATTTTATCAAATTCAGGTATTTTATCAGCTTTCATAAAAGTTTCTGGATTTGCAGTTACTATAAAAGTTTTTTTTTCATTTACTAAGTTTTTCTCAACTTCTTCTAAAAATGAGCTTTTACTTTTTTTATATGTTTTTTCTATATAATTGATCATATTTAATCTAGAACCTTTCTAATAAATTAAACCATTCTTTAGATATATTTTCCTTTGAATATTTCAGAGAATTATTTTTACCTTTTTCTCCCATTTTAAGTCTCAGCTCTTCATTATCTATCAACTCAATTATCTTACTTGCCATTTCTTCTTTATCTCTGTTAGAAATTAAATATCCATCTATATTATCTGATATAATCTCACATGCTCCTTTTGCACTGTCAAATGCAACACATGGCACTCCAAATGATTGCGCTTCTATTAAAACTATACCAAATGATTCTTCATAAGATGTCATCACATATATAGAAGAATTCAGCAGCATATCTCCTATATAATTTTTATCTTTATATCCATGCAATATAACATTTTTTGAAATATCATAAGATTTTATCTTTTTTTCTATTTTTTCTTTTTCTTCTCCATCCCCTATTATATTTAAAATCCAATTGGTCCTATTCTTTACTACCTTATAAAACACATCTATTAAATCCTCAAATCCCTTTTCTTTTGATAACCTTCCTACTGATACTATACTTTTGTTTTGAAGAATTGAAGACGAATTAGGAATATAGTCTAAGCTATGTGGTATATATAAACATTTAGTTTTTGTATTATTAAAATACTTTGAGTAAAACAATGTTAATTCTTCAGATACAGGCATAAAATAATCTATATTTTTACAAGATTTAACTATATTTTTTATATATTTTTCATCATTATTGTGATAAGTATGCTCTTGTGCTATTTTAGTTACGTTGTTATTTCCAAATCTAGATAATATACTATTATGTTCTATTCTAGTTGAAATAACAATTCCTTCTTTTATATCTTTTATAGCTTTTTTCATCTTTAATTTTTTTAGCCATAAAATCTTAATACTTTTAAGCCCTTCTTTTAAAATCTTAAATATATTATTTGATTTTAAAGCTTCTTTAAATTCTTTTTTATTAGGAGATAAATCTTCATCTAATAAATATGTTATCTTTACTCTCTTATCTATATGAAATGCAGGTTTATTGTATAATTTGTATACAGATATTATCTCTACAGGATATTTTTCAACAAGTATATTACTTAATGATGCTATAGATTTTTCTACACCTCCATACCCTAAGTGTAATGCTAATATAGTTATTTTTTTCAATTTGCCACCTCCTCTATATTAAATTTTAGTTTTGAATTATCTAGACTTAATTTTTCTATATTTAGAATATAACTTTAATCTGTTTTTACTTGTTAATCTTAATTTAATAAATCTATTTATATTTTTAACAACATTACTTTTGCCTTCTAACCAAGTTCCAGTAAATATATGTATTGTTTTTGAATCTTGTGATGGATTACATAATATTGTATCTTTATAAACTTTTATACCATCTTCCAATAATTGTTCTTTATTTCCTAATTCACAATTATAATCTTCTATTAGTATATCTGAAACTGTCTTTGTGTTAACTGTCTTGTATTGATCATTAATATCAAATTGAAATGATGCTTTATCATAATAATCTAACATTTTTTTTATAAAAGGATGTTGTTTTTTTGCTCCAAATACAGCAGTAAATGGATAATCAGGATTTTCATAACCTACAAAAGCTTCATTATCTAATAAATCTTCTAGATTGTCCAAAACTAAAACATCTGTATCTAAATAAATACCTCCGTAATTATATATAGCGTATGCTCTTATATAATCGCTTACATATGCCCATTTCTTAGCTTTATATGCCTCTCTTACAAATTCATTTGAATCTATATCAAAGTTTTTTTCATTCCACTCAATTATTTTATAATCTTTCAAATGCTTTTCCCATGTTTTCATACACCTTTGTATATCTTTAGACTTCTCATTTCCACCTACCCATACATAATGTATTATTTTTGGTATTGTCATAAATTTCACCTCTTTATATTATTAACTACTTACTTTCTTACTTCTATTTTAACATATGGATATATATTTAAAAACTTAGTAATATCTATCATTTTTTCCTTATCTGATTCATCTTCTACTATTATTTTATCAAACCCATTATTCATTTCATTTATTAATATTAAGTATAAATTTGACAATTTATTGCTCAATAAATTTTTATTGAATAATCTCATGTCCTTACCCTTATATATTATTTCATTTTCATTAATTCTATCTATATTTATAGTCCTTTGACTTGTCTTATTATAAAAATTAACTATAGCATTTAAATATATATTTTTCTTATACTCATCCTTAAACCTTTTTTCAACTGCAAATTTCACTATACTTCCTTTTTTTACTTCTTCCTTTTTTAAGTATATAGGTGTAAATTTATCACCTAATTTTAATTTATTAACTATTCTATATATATAAAATTGAGTTTTATAAAAAGGTATACTATAAAATTTCATAAGCCTAGTTAACGTTCTTAATTCCCCATTTATTACATTTAATTTCCCTATTTCATTATTTATATAATTTCCATTGTGAACTCTATATTTTAGTATAGGAAATTCTATATTATCTACATTTATAACATCTATATCAGATTTGCATAATTTAATCCAAAATGGCATATTCCATGTTAAATATGATTCTTTTACATTTTCTAAAAATACTTCTTTTTTAGCAAACATAAAATCAATGTATAAATTTCTCCCCAACCATAACATAAGTTTTGATAATCCTACATCACACTTTTTAAACTTATTCACATTTTGTATGCCAGTTTGTTCACTATTTTCATTTATTAAAATAAGATTTCCTATAAATGCATCTACATTAGGCTTATTTTCAGCTTCTTTAACCATTTTTTCAAAAAATTTCTCATCAGGTAATAAATCATCTGAATGTAGTATATATACATAATCTCCATTTACATACTTTAATACATTAGATATTGCATTTAGTTGATCTTGATTATTTTGATAATAATATTCTATTTGGTTTTTATAAATACTTTTTTCCTTATAAGATTTAATCACTGACTCTACATCATCCGTAGATCCATCATTTATGATTATTAATTGCCAATTTGTATAACTTTGTTTTGATATACTATCTAATGTCTCTCTTATACTTTCTGAATCATTGTAAGTTGGCATTATTATTGAAATTTTCATTTTTCTAATTTACCTTTCCATTTATTAACTTTTTAAAAACTAAATTCGTCAAATGACCTAATATAAAAGCAAGTATTATAGTAACCGTTAATGCATCAAGTACATTTCCACTATAATAAGAAACTCCTAATGCAAATAATACTGCATAACATAATGACAGGTTTATAATATTAAACTTTTCCTTAAATTTAATTAACATATTTAAAAAGCATATTAAAGCTAATATCACATAAGGTCCTAAAAATACCAATACTCCTACAGTACCTAACGAATAATATTGTGATAAAAAGTCTCTTTCTAAATTGAATATATTTTGTGTTCTTGTAAATGATAATCCAAAGTACTTATCCATAGAATTATCATTTATATCCATAACTCTTTGTAGCATTTTTTGCTCTAAATTTCTCCAATCCAATCTTTCCACTACCGGTAAGTTGATTATATCTACCCAAAACTCTGGGTCATATTTATATGGATATGAATTTTTCACAAACTGCTCATTTACCATTAAGTTTTTATAATTCTTTTCTATATATTCTATCATTGCTTTTTTATCATTTTTACTAGGTTGAATAACTTTATCCATTCCCTTATTTTCTAAATCATCTATATTCTTATCTTCAACAGCTTCACTGTTTTTCAATTGACTATCATTTAATTTCTTAGGTTCTACTTGATTTTTTGATTGTTCTTTATGATTATCCTCTACACCTTCAACTTCTACTTTTGAATTATTTATCCTTACATATCTAGCAACTATTTCTCTATTTATAGCTGGAGACTTCATAAATAAACCACCTATAACTATTAAGCTTAGTCCTAACATAATTAAGTTTTTCTTATTTAGTGTATTTTCCTTTTTAAATAATTTCATAAAAACTAAAATAGCAATAAAAATAAAAACATCTATAACCGCTCCAAATAAAGCTACCTTTGTTCCTAACATTATCATAGCTAATATTGTAATTATAACTGTAAATAAATTTAATTTATTTTGTTTAGTTGAATATATAGCTAACATTACAGGTAATAATAAAACTAATATAGCAGCTATTTGATTTGCAAAATTAAAAACTCCTTTTGATGCTAATGATGAGTAATTATATTTATTATACGCTCCTGTAAACCATTCAAATATATTAGCTTTAATCGGTTCATTAGTATATGAGTTTAAAGAAATTTTTAAAATATTTGTTATAACTATAGTTCCTGCTATAAGTAATAAAATGCCTACTACAGCTTTAGCAAAATCATCAGAGCTTATATCCATATTATACGTTATAAATAATATAGACAATGGTATCATCATTCTAAATATATAAAATAATTCTCCTACTAGAGAATATCCAAAATCGCCAGGAACTAATGAATAAAAATTATTTGCATTTATAATATGAATTATAGTATATATAAGTACTATAGCTATATATGAACCTATAAATAACCATCTTTTTTTATCTCTAAGTGTAATTAAAGTTAATATACATAATATAACAGTTATTCCAATTCTAATTAAAGTAGATGGCGAAAATCCAATAGTATTTACAACTTTATCAGTATATAGATAATATATATCTAATATCGGTTGTATCACCACAAACAATATTAATAAATAATATTTTAATTTTTCTATTTTTAAAAACTTATTATCCATTCTAGACCTCCCTTTATAACCAATTTAAATTATATTTTAACACAAATACCGTATTGTTTCTAATGAATAAAATAACCTCTATAAGTTTTAACTAGAGGTTAAGTAGATTTGTTTATTTTTTTATTTCTTTTTTTATTAAGCCTATAATCATATCAACTTCTTCAATTTTCATCATTACAATAATAACTATATATACTATCGCTCCAATTAAAACAGAAAATGATAGTGAAGCAAGTTCATTGATTAAAGAATTTCCTAGGATACTAATCATATAATCATATCCAATCTTAGTTATAATCCCCATAACAATAGATGCTGTCAATGCCTTAATAGATGTTTTGATTATTTTTATTTGACCAAAATTTCCTATTTTCTTGCCTAAATTTATATATAACAATATAGTACATACTATAGCTGATAAACTTGTTCCTAATGCAAGTCCTGCATGTCCTATAAATTTAGATAGTATTATATTAAATACTATATTCAATCCCATAGCTATAGCCCCATATACCATAGGAGTTTTAGTATCTTGAAGTGAATAAAAAACTTTATTAATAACATCCCTTAGTCCATAAGCGACTAAACCTACAGAATACATAGCTAATGCTATTGATGTCATTTGAGTTGCTGTTTTTTCAAAAGCTCCTCTTTCAAATAATAGTTTAACAATTGGAGTGGAAAGTATTATTGCTCCAACTGCAACCGGCATTACCAATAAAATAATACTATTAGAAGATTTAACTATATATTGTTCAAGCATTTTTTTATTATTAGACGTTGATAATTTAGAAAACATAGGGTATATAACTGCAACAATAGAAGTTATAAATAATGCTAGCACAAAAGAATTTAATCTATCCGCAAAATTAAGCGCAGATATAGACCCTTCCCCCAATGTAGATGCTATGCTTCTATCAATCATAGTATTTACTTGGTGAACTGTAACTCCCACAAGAACAGGACCTGTAAGAACCAACATTTTTTTTAAGTTTTCATCTTTTAAGTTTATATAAGGCTTTGTTTTATACCCTTTCTTATATGCAAATGGTAATTGAAATAAAACTTGCATAGACATTCCTATTAAAGTTCCCCAAACCATAGCATAAGGACCATATTTCATACTTATAAAAATTGATATTATAACTATAATATTTTGAGGTAAACTTATTAACCCCGGAACTGTGAAATTATTTTTAACTTGCAAATATGCTGTTAAAACATTTGCTATACCTATAAAAACTATACTAAAAATTAAAATTCGAGTAAAATGAATTGCTATTGATAAGGTTTCACCTCTAAACCCAAATGCAAATACTCGTAATAATGGTTTTGTAAATACAAGTCCTAAAAAAGCTATAATTATGCATAAAATAAAAACTATAGTTAATATATTATTAGTAAATTTAATAGCATCTTTTTCTCCTTTATTGCCACTTATTTCACAATATATAGGAATAAATGTGGTTGATATAGCTGCTCCAATCGCTGCAAATATTACATTTGGTATATTCATAGCCATTACATATATATCAGTATAAGTACTAGCTCCATATGCAAATGACAATACTTGTTCTCTAGCAAATCCTACTATCTTTGCTAGTATAGTAACTGCCATAAGGCTAGCTGCGTATTTTACTACTTTACTCATTTTTGTCTCCTTTTTCATTATACTTTTTAAAAGTATTTATAACTTTATTAGCAGTTGATTTTGCTGTTAACTTTAAAGATTTTGTATGCTTTTGCAAATCTTTTTTTATAAAACAATGATTTTCAACTATATATAAAGATTTTTCAGTTAATCTCTTAGAATCTATGCCTTCTAATACATTACCTATACATGGTTGATTTACAACTTTTAAATACGAATCTATTTTAGGATCATACGATATTCCTATCATCGGAGTTCCTACATTTCCTGCAAATATAAGCGCATGAAGTCTCATTGCAATCATAAGCTTAGCTTTTCTTATATACCTTAGCTTACTTTCAATGTTCATTTCATGTGAAAGTATGTCAACTTCATAGTCTATCATACTTGCTAATTCTTTTGATATTAATTCATCTTCGTTTCCATGCATCGGTAATAACTTAATGTTAATTCCCTTTTTAGCAATATCATTACATGATTTAGCTATAGATTTTAAGTAATAATCCTTTGCTTTCCATTCCCTTACACTGACTATAATATAATTTTCTTCATTATAATCTTTTGTACTTTCAAAATCTAACCCCATAACTGGATCGGGTACTATATCTACATCTTTATTAACCCCTATATTTTTTATCAAATCAAGTGATTCTTTATCTCTTAAAGATATATATTGAACTTTATTTAAAAAATGCTTTACTATTTTTTTGTTCATCTTCTTATTTATTGGGCCTATACCTTGAGCATATATAACTACAGGTTTATTAAGACTATTTGCCAATCCCATTATAAAAGTATAGTATAAAAGACTTCTTGAACTTGTCACATCTTGTAATAAACTTCCACCACCACTTATAAGTCCGTCGCTTTTTTTTAATTCTTTGTATACTTTTTTTAAACTCCATCTATTTATCGATTTAACATCATAATTTTTCTGAGTTTCTGTGGGATTGCTAGATAAAACAGTTATTTCTATATCTTCATCTTCTTCTTTCAGCGCCATTATTATAGATTTTAATATAGCTTCATCACCAATATTATCAAATCCATAATAACCAGAAATTACTACTTTCATTTATTCCTCCCTAATAGCTTTAAAAATATTATAACCTATTGTTTTAAAACAATAGGTT
>ERZ1463036.226-NODE-226-length-12646-cov-30.866571_pt1 | contig 12646 bp, 9 predicted proteins | sample MGYA00564485_ERZ1463036 | MGnify/ENA primary metagenome ERZ1463036 (study PRJEB39244, sample SAMEA3635127) | Helicobacter pylori | study: EMG produced TPA metagenomics assembly of PRJEB11511 data set (Assembly of a 5300-year-old Helicobacter pylori... | reverse complement strand
AGAGTCTTCTATAAAGGAATTATTTCTTCCAATTGGAGGACTTTGCGTTTCTATAGCTATCCCGCTTCTAATATTTGCACACTTTCCATTTTCAATAACTCTATCATCTGGAAAGTTTAAAGAATATAAAACTACTGCCTTTTGATTTGTATAAACATCCATGCATCTTCCTGAAGTCTCATCCCAAAGCCTTACTTTAACATTATCTCCTTCGTGAAGTAGCCAAGGATGATCATATCCTGAACCAATTTTTAATTGATAATTATTTTTTTCTATATCTCTCCCTATAGTTTTTGGTATTATAAAATCAAATGGAGAATAAGTTAAATCTATTAAATTTCCAGTTGGAACTTGTGTATTATCCAATTCTATTAGATAATCACTATCTACATATAAACAATGATTTAGTACAGTTTCTTTTTCATATCCAGATAAATTAAAATAACTATGATTAGTTAAGTTTAAAAGAGTATCTTCATCTGAAATCCCTTTATAATCAATCTTTAATGAACAATCTTCTGTTACTGTATATCTTACAATAACATCTAAATTACCAGAATATCCTTCTTCCTTGTTTTTACTTTTAAAAGAAAATTCTATATAACTTTCTTTTGGGCCAATATTTGTTTTTACATCCATTACTTTTTTATCAAAGCCCTTGTCCCCTCCATGACCTTGATGAATTCCATAATTTTTATTAAACTCTAAAACCTTATTATTAAATAGTACTTTTCCTTCACAAATTCTTCCAGAAGTTCTTCCAATTAGAGCACCAAAATAAGATGGATTATCTTTATAGTCATTAATATCTTTGTATTTCAGAACTACATTTTCTAATTTACCATTTTTATCTTTCACCATAATATCTGTTATTATAGCTCCATAATTAAGAGCTGTTACAGAAAAACCTTTAGAATTCGTTATAGTATAACTTTTAATTTCATTTGAATCAAACTTTGCAATTACCTTTTTATCTAATTTCACCTTTTCACCCTCACAAAATAAAATTTATATTACATCCCATACATATTTATTAATTTTTCGTAATGAATAGTCCTCTTTTAAATTTAATTCTAAAAATTTATATAATTATCAAAAACTAACATACCCTCCTTAAATAATTTTAATTTAAATATATTTTTAAGTTATAGAAAATGTTTTCATAACTGTGATTTAATTTTAGTAAAATATTATCTTAGTGTCAATTACATATAAATGTTTTTTCACAAAACTTTTTTATTTAAATTAATTAAAATTTATTTATTATTTAAAGTAAATTTTTCCAAAAAGTAAATATATATATCAAAAGGACTTTTTCTTTTATGAAAAAGTCCTTTTAGTTAAAATCTACTCTCTACTTAACTAAATAGTATTACTTTTAAAATTAAATATTTTTATATAAATCTATCTATAAATTATTTTTATTATGAACATGCTTCCATTCTCTTTTTACTTAACTCTTTATTTACTTCTGAAATTTTATTTTTAGAAAGATTATATACAAACGCTAATATTAATGCTGCAATTGCTAGTCCAACAAAATTTGCCCCACAAACTATATTTTTTATTCCAACACCTACTAATTCAGATTGAACAGAAGCGCCTGATTCATATCCTAAAAATCCTAAAGCAAATCCTCCAACACCACCAGATATTGCTTGAGCTAATTTTCTACATAATGAATAAGAAGAATATACTATTCCTTCATTTCTTTCTCCACTTAAATATTCTTGATAGTCAATAACATCTGCAACTAATGCCCATGTTACTGCATTTACAAGTCCTGAACCTAATCCAGCTATCATAGTTAATCCAATATATAAATAAGGATTAGTTATTGGCATAATGAATAATATTAAATAGATTGCCATTGATAAAATTAGTCCACCAATTGTTGCTTCTTTTTTACCGAATAATCTTACTATTTTACCAACAAAAGGTATTATAAGGAACATAGGTATTATAGTTGCTATACCTGCTAAAGAAATAAGCCCTGCATTATGGAAATATTCTTTAAATAAATATGCATTTAAGGAAGATCCAGTAAGCATAGCTGCAACTATAGCAAAAGATGATAAAGTTACTCCAACAAAAGCTCTATTTTTTAATAATATTTTTATTGTGCTACCTACATTTACCTTTTTACTATCATCTGCTTTATAAACTATTCTTTCTGTCGTTAATCTAAACGTTATCATATAGCTTATAGAAGATATTATTGCAAATATTACTGCACATTTAAAGAATCCTCCTGCTGTTACTACACCATCAGTAAATACTATTTTAGGAACTACTAACATTACTAATAAATTTGCTCCAATTGAACCAATATTTCTAAATGTTGAAAGTGCTGTTCTTTCATTTGGATCTGATGTCATAGCTGAAGCTAAAGATCCATATGGTATATTAACAGCTGTGTATAACATACCGAAAGCAATATATGTTATATAAGCATATAAAACTTTCATATTATCTGGAAGACCTGGAATAGCTGTAAATGCTAGAACTCCAACTAAACTCATAGGTATTCCAAACTTAACTACATAAGGTTTGAATTTTCCATGTTCTGTATGTTTGTTTTTATCAACAATAATTCCCATTATAGGATCGTTTATAGCATCCCATATTCTAGCAACTATAAACAAAGTACCTACGGCCGTTGCACTTATTCCTAATACATCTGTATAAAATAGCATTAAGTAACTACTAACAAACATAAAGAATGCTCCACACCCAAAATCTCCAAAAGCATATCCAATTTTATCCCCGTTATTAAATTCTTTTGTTTTGTTTCCTTTTGCACTAATAATATCTAAAACGCTCATATGTTAACCCCTTCCAAAATACTTAACAGAATTTTTATAACAAATATTTTCTACTATTTCACCTAATATTTCTTCATCATAAGGATATTGTCCACTTTCAACTAATGCTCCAATATAATTGCATAATATCCTTCTAAAATATTCATGTCTTGTATAAGACAAAAAGCTTCTTGAGTCTGTAACCATACCAACAAATTGACTAATAAGCCCAAGTTGTGATAATGCAGTCATTTGTCTTTCCATTCCATCCTTTTGGTCATTAAACCACCAACCTGATCCAAATTGTATTTTTCCACAAATATTTTGACCTTGAAAATTTCCAATCATAGTTCCTATAACTTCATTGTCCTTAGGATTTAAACAATACAAAATTGTCTTTGGTAGATTATCTTCTTTATCTAATTCATCCAATATTCTTGAAAGCGAATATGCTATTTCTCCATCATCAATACTATCAAATCCAGCATCTGCTCCCACTTTATTGAACATTTTAGTATTATTGTTTCTTAAAGCTCCTATATGTAATTGCATTATCATATTTCTCTTTGAGTACATTTTTCCCAAAGAAATTAATAGTGCTATAGAATATATTGATGCTTCTTTTTCAGAAATTTCTTTACCATCTAATGCTTTTATAAATATCTCATTAACCTCTTCATATGAAAACTTCAAAAAGTTTATTCTCTCTAAACTATGATCTGTAATCATACAACCATTTTCATAAAAATAATCTAATCTAAATTCAAGTGCTTTTTCTAAATCATTAAAGCATTTTATTTCTAAATTACTTACTTCTGATAATAACTTTATATATTCTATAAATCCTTCATTTTTAATCTTCATAGCCTTTTCAGGTCTAAATGTTGGTGCAACAATACATTTAAAACTACTATCTTCTTTAATTTGCTTGTGAAATCTTAAATCATCTATAGGATCATCTGTAGTACCTATATACTCTACATTTGCCATTTCGATAAGCTTTCTTGCTGTTAATTTATTATCTTTTATTGACTTATTACATTTATCCCATATAACCTTTGCTGTTTTTTTACTTAAAATTTCTTCCACACCAAAGAATCTTTTAAGTTCTAAATGAGACCAATGATAAATTGGATTTCCAATTAAATATGGCATCATTTTAGCAAATTCATAAAACTTTTCATAATCACTAGCATCACCAGTTATATACTTTTCATCTATACCATAGCTTCTCATAGCCCTCCACTTATAGTGGTCATGGTATAGCCACATTTCAGTAATATTTTTAAACTCATGATCTGTGGCTATTTCCATTGGGACTAGGTGACAGTGATAATCAAACACTGGCACCTTTGAAGCATAATTATGATATAAAACTTTTGACACTTCATTTTCTAGTAAAAAGTCTTTATTCATAAATTTCTTCATATAAAAAAACTCCCCTTAAATTTTATTTTTCCCTTTTATTAATTGCTTCTATTAACCCATTAATATAAACTGCTCCTAAAGCTCTATCATATAGTCCGTATCCTGGTCTTCCAGTTTCTCCCCAAATCATTCTTCCATGATCTGGTCTATATGGTCCATCAAAATCATAATCACAATATGCTTTCACAATTTTATAAAAATCTAAAGAACCTGATTCTGATAAATGAGAAACTTCATTAAAGCTGCTATCTCCAGTTATCTTAACATTTCTAAGATGAGCAAAATGTATTCTATTTCTTTCTTTACCAAAATAATTTATCATCTCAACAATATCATTTACCTTTGTACAGCCTAATGATCCTGTACATAAAGTTACTCCATGATATGGACTATCATATAAATCTATAAATCTCTTTAAATTTTCAAAATTTGTTATTATTCTTGGAAGACCAAATATTCCCCATGGTGGATCATCTGGATGTATAGCCATTTTCATTTTAACTTCATCAGCTACTTTCATTATTCTTTGAATAAAATAATTTAAATTTTCCCATAAAGCTTCTTCATCTATATTTTTATATTGATCTAATAATCCTTTAAGTCCACCTTCACCATAAGATGTATCCCAACCAGGTAATTCTAATTCACCTAAAGCAGGATCCATTTTCTTTACTTGTTCTTCATCATATATTAAACATGTTGAACCATCTTCTAATTCATAATTTAAATCTGATCTTGTCCAATCAAAAACTGGCATGAAATTATAGCATATTGTATCTATACCTGCCTCTGCTAAATTTCTAATAGTTTGTATATAATTATCTATATACTTATCTCTTGTAGGTAATCCAAGTTTTATATCTTCATGAACAGGTACACTCTCAATTACTGAAAGCTCTAATCCATGACTTTCAACTTCATTTTTCAATTCTAAAATTCTCTCTAACGGCCATACTTCACCAACTGGAATATCATAAATCGCTGTTACTATACCTTTCATTCCTGGTATTTGTTTTATGTATTCAATTTTTACAGGATCATCTTTGCCATACCACCTAAATGTCATTTTCACGACTTTATCACCTCTTACCCTTTAATTTTTTTAAATTTTGAAATAAACTCTTTTGCTGTGTTTTCTATATCATTAAGAGATCCTTTAATTAATGAACTACCAACTCCAACACAAGCAACCCCATTCTCAAACCATTCTTCAATATTATCTACTGATACTCCACCAGTTGGCATTACTTCAACATTTGGAATAGGTGCTTTTATTGCCTTTACAAATTTTGCACCAAATAAATCTCCTGGAAATAACTTAATCATTTTATTTCCAGCATCCATAGCTTTCATTATTTCTGCAACAGTCATACAACCTGGTAAATATAAAACATTCATTGCTTTACAAACTGTATTTATTTCTTCGCTATAACCTGGACTTACAACATATTTTGCACCTGCTTCAATTGCATCAGAAGCCATTTTTCCATTTAAAACACTACCAACTCCAATTAAAGCTTGTTCATTTGAACTATATTCCCTTATAAGTTCAACTACATTAGGTATAGTGTAAGTAAGCTCTAATGATTTGATTCCACCTTTTAAACAAGCTTCCATATATCCTTTTGCTTGTTCATGGCTTTCTCCTCTAATTACAGCTACGATACCATTAGCTTTTAATTCATCTAAAATCATTCACATTCCTCCTAAACCCCTGAGTAAGCTGAAAATGCTCCATCAACTGGAATAACAACTCCATTTACAAATCTTGATGCTTCTTCAGATACTAAGTACAATAATGTTCCTATTAACTCATCAGCTTCACCAAATCTTTTCATTGGTGTACTATTAAGTATTTTTTCTGTTCTCGCAGTTGGTGTTCCATCTTCATTAAATAATAATTTTCTATTTTGATCTGTTACAAAAAATCCTGGTGCTATTGCATTTACTCTAACACCAACCTTTGACATATGAACTGCAAGCCATTGAGTAAAATTACTTACTGCTGCCTTTGCACCTGAATATGCAGGTATTTTTGTAAGAGGTGTAAATGCGTTCATTGATGATATGTTAATTATTGTTGCACCTTTTTTATTTATCATATCTTTACTAAACTCTTGTGATGGAAGTAAAGTTCCTAAGAAATTTAAGTTAAATACAAATTCTACTCCTTTAGGATCTAAATCAAAAAATGTTGTTAAACTATCATTTTCTATATCCTCTGCATCTAAGTACTCCTTAGTAGTAGTCCCCTTTGGGTGGTTTCCACCAGCACCATTTATTAAAATATCAACTGTTCCAAATTCATTAAGTATTATTTCATGAGCTTTCTTTAAGCTTTCTTTATCTAAAACATTAGCTTCAATTCCTATTGCAATTCCGCCTTTTTCATTTATCTCTTTTGCCTTGTTATCGCAAGCTTCTTGACCTAACGCTAATATTGCAACTTTAGCTCCACATTCTGCTAAAGCATCAGCCATAGCCCCACAAAGAATTCCTGTTCCACCTGTAACAACACAAACTTTATCTTTTAATTCAATATTAAATGGTAATTTCATTCTTATTCCTCCCCACATCCGTTATACTTGTATACTAGCATATTAATATATGAATTTCAATAGTTTTTTGTATACATTTTCATAAATACTATAATTTTTTTTAATAAAGTTTATACAATATTAATAAGTAACTAAATTCAATACTATTATTTATTTACAATAAATCATTTATCATTGTAATCTAAGCCATTTAAAATACATTTTTATTAATATAAAATAAAAGCACTTAAAATTATTTTTATAAATAATTTTAAGTGCTAAATAATCTATTTTTTATTTTTTATATAACATGCTATATCACTATTTTCTTCTATTAACTTTTCCCATTCCTTAATTGGAGACTTTATATGATTAAATACAAATTCCTCAATTACGTCCTTATTTTTATTTTTTATAATATCTAAATACATCATATGCTGATCAATTAAAAACCCTTTATCAACTTTCATTTCTGCTAATAATCTCATTCTATTATAATGGGTGCTTATATTACTTATACATTCCCATATATTATTTTTTGATACTCCTTTAAAAAGTAATCTATGAAATTCATTATCCAAATTATGAAATTCAAGTAAATTATCAGTCCTATTTTTAGTTATCTTTTGAGCAAATAAACATTTCTCTAATTCTATTAGAACATCTTCTGAAAAATTATCACAAGCTTCCATTAATACTTCTTTTTCCAAAGTATACCTCATAAAAACTGCTTCCTCTATTATTTTCCAGTCTATTAATGATACATATGTTCCAGCTTGAGGCTTAACTTCAATTAATTTTTCTCCTTTTAATTTTATTAAAACTTCTCTTATAGGAGTTCTTGAAACATTTAATTTTTTTGCTAAATCCGATTCACTTATTAATTCTTCCGGCTTTAATTCTAAACACATTATATTATCTTTTAATACTCTATATACATACTCCTTCCCCGTCTCTTTATCTAACTTTTTATAAATAATCAATTATAATCCCCCTTATTATAGTATCTAAATTATTCAATACTATCTCCAGTATACTAGTATGATAGCTATTATACCATAAAACTTAGATATACATAATATTCATACGTTCAGAATATTTGAAAACTTTATATATTTTAAGGCAAATTTTTAATTATATAAATTATAAAAAGGACTTTTTTATTAAAAGTCCTTTTTATACTATTTGAAATTATTTTTTATATCCAAATTCTGGAATGCTTCTCCATCTCTCACGTAATGAATGGGCTATCATTTTAGGTTTTCTTTCCCTTGTAAATATACCTTTTTTATTTCCTTGAACTCTTATAATCCCCTGACTTGTAGCAAAGTCAGCAAAATTCCATACTTGTTCCCCAACAAAGTTTTTGCATTTATCTACTACTTCATGGTTTGCCTTATAGTATTCTACTTGATATTCTTCAGTAAACATAACTGGAAGTGTATCATGCATACCAGCAACAGTATCAGCTCCATATTCAGTGAACATAATAGGTTTATTTGGGCATCTTTTTTCCCAACCATTTAGTTCTTTTTGAAGCATTCTCTTAGCTTCTTCTAAATCTCCACCTGCAACATACCATCCATAGTATCTATTAAGACATAATACATCTACAATATCTCCAACTTTGCATCTATCTGGAGTAGACATTAAATATGTTACCACTGTAACAGGTCTCTTTTGTGGATCTAGTTCCTTTGTTAATTTAATTAATGGTTCAAAATATTCCTTTGCACCTTCTGAATCTGAATCTGGCTCATTTGCTACAGACCACATTACTACAGATGGATGATTTTTATCTCTTTTAACTAGCTCTTTTAATATTTGTTCATGTGCTTCTTTAGTTCCTATTTCTTTCCATGTATCTCTTTTAACACCTTCACCAAATAACCCTGTAGCCATAAAGTTTAAATGTAATCCAACTGCTGGAGTTTCATCTATTACAACTATTCCTTCTCTATCTGCAAGCCTCATTATTTCTTCTGAATATGGATAATGTGAAGTTCTAAATGAATTTGCACCAATCCATTTCATTAAATTAAAGTCTTTTACATTAATAGCTTCATTAAATCCTCTTCCATTAACATGTGAATCTTCATGTTTACCAAATCCTTTAAAATAGAAAGGCTTATTATTGATTAAGAACTTACCCTCTTTAACTTCTACTGTTCTTACTCCAAATTCTTCTGAATATGTGTCAATTAAAATATTATTCTTAACTAAATCAACTTTTAATTTATATAAATAAGCATTCATTGGTTCCCATAATTTAACGTCTTTTATAACAACTTGTCCATTTTTCCCTTTAGAAGTTGCTACTATATTATTATCTTCATCAATTATTGATACGTTAATATCTGCTTCTCCAATAAAATTAACATCATAGTCTACATAACCAGTTGTATTTTCAAATTTAGTTACAATAGTTAAATCATCAACATAGGTTTTTGGTGTTGTATAAATTTTAACTGGTCTATGAATTCCTGCGTAATTGAAAAAGTCAAAATTAACAAGATTTTTCATAACTTTTTTACCGTTAACTTCAGTTTCTTTTAACATTCCAACTGGTAGTGTAGTTTCGTCAATTATATTGTTTACAGCAACAGTTAATCTATTTTCACCAGAAACTAATAGTTCATTTATTTCAGCTTCAAAAGGCGTAAATCCACCTTTGTGTTCAACTAAAAATTTACCATTTAAATATACTTTTGCTTCATGTGTTGCTGAACCAAATCTTAATACTATTCTTTCATCTAATAAGCTTTTATTAAGAGTAAAGCTTCTTTCATACCAAACCCAACCAACATGATCTCTTACTTCTTCAGCTTCAACTAAATCATTATATGATGATGGTACTGCCATTTTTATTGTATCTTTTAAGTTTGATTCATACCATTTTTCAGTAAATCCATTCCCCTTATCTAATTTAAAATTCCATATACCATTTAAGTCTATAATACTTCTTGATTCTGTCATTATTGGATATAACATAATAAAAAACCTCCCAAATTTTCTTTATTTATATAATTTATTTATTATAATCTAGTTTCCCATCTTCCGCAGAATACAGTATCATTATATTCTCCTTCAAATTCTTCTTCACCTTTTATTTTCTTTATAGTTTCTTTTAATACAGTTCTTGTTGAGCCATATGCATTTATAAATGTTTTCATCATAGGTAAATCAAACAAATTAGTAGTTTGATTTAATGATACACATATTGTTGGAAGTTCCCTAACATACCAAGGTATTTCATTACCATGTCCTATTGACCACTGAACTCTAACAACATTTTCTTGACAATATCCTTTCATATTTACAAACATAATAACTGCATCATAATTACTTTTCATTTCTTTTACACTTTCGCTAAACATTGAATTCATTATATCTTTTATATTATGACCATTCTTAGCTGATAAATCATGGTAAGATTCATGCATATCAACATTAAATCCTGCTTCTTCAAGTTCTTCTTTTATAGCTTCTTTTGTAGAATTATTTCCCATAATCATATCAAGTGGTTGAGGATTAGTTATATAATAAACTTTTAATCTTTTATGAGTTTCTGGTTTTAAAGGAAGATTATTCTCTGTATCTTTAACTAAAGTTACACTTCTTTTTGCTGCATCAACAGCTAAATTTTTATGTTCTTCACAACCTAATAAATTTAAATCTTCCTTATGAGGCATCATTTCTCCTCTTTCTTTTTCTTTGTGTAATCCTATTGATGCTTTTAATCCTAAAATTCTCTTTAAAGCATTTTCAAGTCTTTCCTCTGTAATTATTCCTTCTTTATATCCATTCATCATATATTCAAAATCTTCTTCTGGATGATGGAAGAATAAAAACATATCACACCCTGCAGCAATAGCTCTTGGAACTTGCTCTTTTCTTGGCATAGCACTTGTTAAACCTAACATATGAGATGCATCAGTTACTATTAACCCATTAAATCCTAATTGATCTCTTAATAAATTTTGTAATATTTCTGGTGATAGTGTTGCTGGTTTTATTTCAGCATCAGTAATTTCTGGAATAAACTTTCTTGAATATGAAGGTAAAGCTATATGTCCTATCATTATACTTTTAAGACCATCTTCTATTAATCCTTTATAAACCTTTCCAAAACTATTATCCCATTCCTCACAGCTTTGATCATTTACTCCCATAAGTAAATGCTGATCTCTTTCTTCTACTCCATCTCCTGGAAAATGCTTAGTACAGGCTATCATTTTACTTTCTTCAAGTCCTTTTATATACGCTCTTGAATATTCTAATACCCTATCTGGATCATTTCCATAAGATCTAGTATTTATTATTGTATTTCTCCAATTTAAAAATATATCTGATACTGGCCCAAACGCCCAGTTACATCCTACTGCTGCAGATTCTCTACCTGAAACATATCCTACATTATAAGCTACTTGATTGTCTTTAACAGCTCCAGCGGCTGCTTGAGTTGCTATATAAGTCCCTCCTTGAGCTGCCCCATCTCCACCTGATTCACAATTACAAGCTACTAATAAAGGTAATTTAGATGCTTCTTTATATTTCTTTATTTGCTCATATACATCAGAAGCTTTTCCACCCATATATCTTGCAGCACCAGGTTGATATTTCTTTATTGTTTCTACAGCTGATTTGCCTCCATCTAGAGTTTTATCCATTATTACAAATAATTGACCTATTTTCTCTTCTATTGTCATATTACTTATAGTATCTTCTACCCACTTTATATCTTCATCTGATAAATAAAATGGTTTTCCTTTTAAATCTACTTCTCTCATATGTTAGTCCCCTTCTTTAATTTATCTTTTTATATTACATAGCCCACTATCCATTAATGATTCTACTGTATACTCATCAACAAGATTTATATCGCCTAATATTGAATGTTTTAATGAACTAGAACATATTCCAAATTCAATAATTCTTTCCTCTTTCATCTCTTTTAAAATCCCATGTAAAACACCTGCTGTAAATGCATCACCTCCACCAACTCTATCTAAAATATCAAAGGTATATTCATTAGACTTAAAAAGCTTCTTCCCATTAAATAAATATCCTTTTAATGTATTATTATTTATTGAATTTACTTTTCTTCTAGTACATGCAGTATATTTTAAATTTGGATATTTTTTAAATAATTCTTTATAAAGCTCTTCTAAATTTTCTTCAAATTCTAAATTTTTATCTTCAAATTTTAATATATTAATCATATCTAGATGACCTAAAAAAGCAAAATCAATATATGGTAATATCTCTTTTAAAAATTTTCCCGCTTCTTCAATAGACCATAATTTATTTCTATAGTTAGAATCATAGGATACTAGTATACCCTTTTCCTTACAAGCTTTAATAAAGTCAATTAAAAATTCATATAATTCATTACTTAAAGCTGGAGTTATACCAGATAAATGAACAATCCCTACATTTTCTAACATTTTATTTATATTAAACTCATCCTTAGAAGCCATAGATATTGCTGAATACTTTCTATCATATATAACTTCTGTACTCCTTAATCCATGTCCTATTTCTGAATAATATATACCTAATCTACCTTCACCTAAAATAATATCTTGAATGTCAACATTATATCCTCTAAATTTATTTATAACCTTTTGTCCTAAATAATTATTAGGAAGCTTTGTTACAAACTTAGTATTGTGTCCAAACATAGCAAGACTAGCTATTACATTAGCTTCTCCTCCTGAATAAACTGCATCAAAAGAATTTGCTTGGATTATCTTTTGATTATTTGGAGGTGTAAGTCTTAGCATTATTTCACCAAAACCTAAAACTTTTTTATCCTTTAAAGATAACTTCATCATATTTCCTCCCACCAAACTTTATTAAAGTTTTGTATTCCTT
>ERZ1463036.224-NODE-224-length-12748-cov-7.764752_pt1 | contig 12748 bp, 8 predicted proteins | sample MGYA00564485_ERZ1463036 | MGnify/ENA primary metagenome ERZ1463036 (study PRJEB39244, sample SAMEA3635127) | Helicobacter pylori | study: EMG produced TPA metagenomics assembly of PRJEB11511 data set (Assembly of a 5300-year-old Helicobacter pylori... | reverse complement strand
ATCTAACGGGTGACTGGAGTTCAGACGTGTGCTCTTCCGATCTTAAAATATTTTAACATTAAGGAGATTGAGATGATTTTAATAAATGAATCTTTTGAGAGTAAAAATTCTCTAAAATTATTAGATAATACAGATTTAAATAAAAATGGAATATCTGAAAAAGATAGAATAGATTTAATTGGTCAAGTTCTTTTAGATGAAAGGCTTTCTGGTACAGATACAAAGTTATATATGTTTCTTCTAAACTTTGAAAATAAAGGGTATAGACAAGAAGATTTGGCTAATATACTGTCTCTTACGAGAGTTAGTGTTAATAAGTCTATAGCAAAATTATTAGCGTTTAATTATATATCTGCACAAAAAAGTAGAAGAGCCGTAACAGAATACAAGATAACAGCATTTAGTAATGCAGGTGTCCCAACTTTAGATATTGACTCATTGCAAGATTTATACCACCTAGAGGTTAGGGCTTCTGAGCGGTTTGGTAAAGATGATTTTGATTTTGAACAAGAATGGAACAATTTTGATTCCCATAAGCTAGCAAGTACATCATGTCTAAGCGTTTCACAATCAGAGCTGATACTTAGAAATAAACTGTATAAATTTTTATTATTTACAACAGTATGTAGCGATTTCAGAGTGATTAAATTCAAAGAGAAGTACTTAGAAAGTATTATAAGATTTCATGGAAGATTTGTATCTACTTTGGATGAAGTGTTCTTTGAAGCTTATTATTCTCTAAAAAAAGAAGAACTGGTGGCGTTAAAAGATTCAAGAGAAGAAGGATATTATATGGAAGATATAATGAAATTGTTTAATGTTCCTAATTCTAGTGATAAAAAGAAAGTAGAGATGTTTAAATCAGATATATTAAAAGAGATTGATGACTTTAATGATGCTTATACATATGCATTTGAAAAAGAGATGGATGTTCCTAGTGAATTAAAGGTTTTAATTAGTAGGTTACAATCAAGAATAAAATATAGCAAGCAGTACACATTAGAGGAAATGATATTAATCGCATATTTAGGGGGATATAAATATATACTCCAAGATAAATTATCTATAGTATTTGAAAAGTTTGTTATGATAATAAATAGTGATTTAGTGCATGAAATGAATATAGGTAATGATATGTTAAATAGATATAAGAATAGATTTTAAAATAAAATGTAAAAAATATTAACATTAAAAATGAGATTAAATATGGGCAAAGTTTATAATGCTTATAGAGCTCCTGACAAAACAACAATAGTACACTACGATTTATTCAGATACAAAAGAATTTTAGTTGTTACTTCAGACGAAGAAGAATCAATACAAGTAGTTTTGGATAAATTCTTTTCTATATATAATATATAATTTGATTAAACAAAAACAGAAGCTCTGAGAGCTTCTATTTTTATTTTATTGTATATTTTATAAGATTGAGCTATAAACTCTTTCTAGATAGAAATAAATCTACAATTTACATACCCTAAGCTTGTACTTATCCATACAATATTTGTCCTTTAGAATTAACTAGATAAGTAACTCTACCTTTATTAAACTTATCAAATTTAGTTCCAGGTATTTCTTGGTCTATTTCATCTTTGTATTTTTCATAATATTTTAAAACAGCATTAATCTCTTCTTGAGTGGGAATATAGTCTCTTTTTAATCTAAACCCTAACACTTTAACCCCTCGGTTCGAGGGTGCTTTTTGACACTTGTTAGCTTGCGTACAATTATAATCTTATCAAGGTCTTCGATTGTTTTAGCTGTTTTCTGTTTTTCCTTAGTACATACTCCGTATCCAAGCAATATCCCCTGGTTCAATCAGGCAGTTAAATATTGCTTGGTAAGAGCGGTCATCAAAATAATCTTTTTCCATGCACCCATCACCCCCTTATTATTTTAATAATATATATTATACACTTGCTATGTTTTTTATAATATTTTTTTGTCTAGATTCTCTACTGACTACTATAAATGCATAGTAAAATATTTCATTTATATATTATAATAAAAATACTATAGCATAAGGAGGGATTTTATGATTATATACAGTAGTAACAATGTTTTAAAAGTCAAAGATATTAAACCTATTGATACAGTTCAGGATTACTTAGACGCTTTAGATATGTATCTAAAAAGTGAACCACTTCCATGTGAAGAATGTAGAAATAACTGTTGCAAGAGGAGTGGTTGGTCTATAGCTATTGATAATGTTTACTTTTTAAAAAAAGTTAACAATAGTTCTTATAACATGGATAAATTCTTTAAGAGGGAGTGTTTTCAAATTTCAAAAAGCGAAACCTCTATGCCCCACTATTCTATAAAGCACCCTTTTAAAAGTAGTTGCAAAGACTTAAACGGGTTGAATCAATGTAATATTTATAAAAATAGACCATTGATATGCAGAACCTACACGTGCATTAAGAAGGATGACAAGTTAGAACTAATGTCTAATCTTATTGGAGAAACTGCTAAATATGCTTTTTCTTATAATTATGTATATTTAAAGACAGGAGAGATTTTTTTTAAAGAACTCTACGAAGAGAATCCTTTTTATAATAAATATGATTACAATTTGCTTATTAAAGATGTTCTTAAATATGCATCAACAGTTTATAAGAACAGTATCTTAGATGAAGAGAGTTTTTATCTAAAAGAGTTGTTGAAAGATTTCGAAATCAATAATTAATAATTGAATAAAATCATAAAAAAAGCTATTTTGCTTATACTTAAGAAGCATATGTAGCTTTTTTATACTTTTTCAAATATAACAATATCCATTATAGTTATTATTCTTCTATGTTCTGCTTATAATATTTCAAAAATGAAAGGAGTTGATTATGAAATGAATTTTAGCGATATGTTAATTAAAGCAACAAATGAACGACGAATTGATGTTGTTTATAAAATATTAGTCGAATGTGCAAAGAAAGAGCAATTTGAGATTTTAAATATATATTTAAAAAAGCTATACCAAACAGTAGGCTATTGTATAGAGTTTAAAGAGTTTGAGGAATTCTATATTGGAAATATACTAAAAAATCAAAACTCAAACACTCCTCTCCACATTATAATAATTCCAAAGCTTTCTAGACCTATGAATTTAGATGATATTAGAGATATTTTTTCACACTTAAACATGTTATGCAATAGGTATAATTGCAGAGATTTTAAGCTGTTGTCAATAAATAACTATCAAGGAATATCCGAGGATGAGCATGATGCACTAAACAGCTTAGGAGTATCATTGTATGGATTCAGTCATATCAGATTTTTGATAAAGTATATGTTTTTAACCAAAGGGAAATCACAATTATTAACATTATATAACCATAATGAAAAAGCATATCGAAAAACAATAAGTATGATGCGTGAATGCAAAAGAGTTGCAATAGTCCAGGCTACTGGTACAGGTAAAAGTAAAATACTTTTAAGTATTATACAAAGGAATTTCTATAATAAAAATATATTAATCGTTGCACCAGGGTTAGAAATATTGAATCAATTTAGATTAAATGCAGAGCAACTAAATCTAAGGAATATAACCTATTTGACGTATAAAGGCTTATATGAAATGAAAGAAGAAAAATTAAAAACTTTAAACTGTGATTTAATCCTTCTTGATGAAATACATAGGTTAGGTGCAGAAACATTTAGCAATGGTTTCACTAGATTGACTAGCTTCTATCCAGATATAAAAATAATAGGAGTTACAGCCACACCAGTTAGAACATTGGATAAAAATAGAGATATAACCGAAGAATTCTTTTTTGGTAACGTTTCAAATATATTTCATTTAGAGGAAGCAATAAGTACAGGTGTTTTACCTTCGCCTAAATACATATCTGCTATATATGATATTCAAGAAGAGCTTAATGATTTAAAAGATTTAGTAAAATCAAAGAATATTTCCGATTCCGAGAAAGCATTCTACTTAAGAGAATTTGAAAACGTAAAGATAAACTGGGATGGCTCAACTGAAATAGTAAATATATTCAAAAAACATATAACTCCAAATATCAGAAAGATACTTGTGTTTTGCGAAAATGAACAACATCTAAGAAGCTCTATCCCAATGGTTTCGGAATGGTTCATAAATGCTGGCTTTAATGTAAATGTTACATCTATAACTTCAGAGCAAGATAATATAACTAGTCGGAGAGAAAAATTAGACCGATTTAGAAATTTAACCAATACTGACTCGATTGAATTGTTATTTTCCATAAATATTCTTAATGAAGGAGTTCATATATCCGATGTAAACGGGGCTATATTTTTAAGACGTACTGTTTCTGAAATATTATATTTACAGCAGTTAGGTAGAGTTTTAGAGGCAAATAAGAAGGACGTACCTATTGTTTTTGATTTTGTCTGTAATTTTAGTAATATAAAACATAATGCATTAAGTTACAAGATAAAGGAAGCTTCTGCTAGATACGATTCTTATAGTGAACTATTGGGTATTGATAATTATTCATTTAAAGGTCGCCAACGAATTGCGACGATAGAAAGTTATGATGAATCCGAGCATTTGGGTAAAATTTTTGAGAATCTGAGGCAGTCTATAAGTAACAATTGGACTTCTAATTACAAAAAATTAGAACTGTATCAGCAAAAGAAAAAAAATCCTGATATATTTAGGGACTATGAATACGATATAAATCTTTATATTTGGGCTGTCAATCAAGTGAAAGCATTTAATGAAGGGTGCTTAAGTTCTGAAAAAATAAATCTTTTAAATAAACTTGAATTCAACTGGTCTTACTTTTCCGATGTCGCATGGTATAAAAATTTCTTCGAATTATCTTCTAAGATGAGCGATATAAAAATAAGAGGATATTCAAAGGTTTTAAATGGAGAATACTTTAAATTAAACAAATGGTGTTCAGCTCAAAGGCAAGCATTGAAGAAAGGCTATTTAAAAACATGTAAAATAGCTTTGTTAAATAGTATTGGGTTTGATTGGAACACAAGAGAATCGAAATGGATTGATACATATATAGAATTTAGAGAATCCTTTGCTATATATAAAGATTTAGATATTGTAAAAAGCAAATCTAATAAAATAAAAAGGTGGCTAGCTGTTCAGAATGATAAATTAGAGAAAGAGGCTCTAGAAGAGGATAAGATACTGCTTTTAAATTCTGTTACAGAAAAATGGGCAATAGGACACTCTGTAGACTATAATAGTATTGAGAAGTCCACTAAAGATATATCCCAAATAGATAAGCAGTGGATTCTAAATTATATTAAACTTTATAAATACTTCATAAAAGAAGGTCATATAAATGTGCCTAAAAAATATATTAAAGATAAAACATTTGGATACTGGGTAAGTAGGCAGAAAGAAATGTATAATAAGAATGAATTATCATGTAGTAAAGTCGACTTATTAGACGCAATATTAAATGATAGGAATTTGAATTAATTATGTACAATTTTTGATTATGCACACATAGAAATTATGGTTAAACATTTGTAATTACTGTATTCTAAATTATGTACACCTACAACTTTACTACATATGGTTAAGGTAATAATATTTTACATCCCTCATGGTAAAAATCCTACTCAAGAGGAAATAGATAAAGTTTTAAGATATTATGAAAAGTGCAAAGAAGAAATAGACCAAGAGATACCTGGAACTAAATTTGATAAGTTTAATAAAGGTAGAGTTACTTATCTAGTTAATTCTCAAGGACAAATATTGTATGGATAAGTACAAGCTTAGGGTGTGTAAATTGTAGATTTATTTCTATCTAGAAAGGTTTTGTATCTCAATTTGATAAAATGTACAAGAAAATAAAAACAGAAGCTCTCAGAGCTTCTGTTTTTATTTAATCAAGTTATATATTATATATAAAAAAGAATTTATCCAAAACTACTTGCTTTACTTCTTCTTTGTCTGGAACAACAACTAAAACTCCTTTATATCTTAATAAATCGTAGTGTACTATTGTTGTTTTGCCAATGGTGCTTTCAGTCCAGAAGTACATTTCTACAATATAAATTTTATCCCTGGCATATATTAATTCTAGTTTCGTAAACCTATTGAATCCTATTGGTTTTATATAAAATCCTAGTGATGACCAATAGGTTTTTGAATAATTCACTCTCACCGAAATGAGTCTTGGTTAAGCCAGTAACTTTCGGAAGGGTAATTATCCCTCAACTACTAATTTTCCAACAACCGTAGTTAATCAACTCGAAGTCTTTTACCTACTTTATTTTTTAGTTTTGTACTTATTTCACTTTTTCTTACTGCTAAAATATTTACATTTATTACCTGATGGAATTTTACTTCTGATTTCACCGTAGTTTTTTGTAGTATCTACCATTGAAGTATTATATATCCATCATAAAACTATTACAAAAGCCAAATATTTAGACTTATTAATCGTGAATTCATTTTAGTTTATATGTAGTACTCTAAAAGATTCTTTGTTATATTTAACGATATCGGCAATTTAGTCTCTTCAGTACTGTCCGTTCCAAAGTGTTGTATAGCTGTTTGACTTTTAGAATAATGCAACAATTTAGCTATATCTAGAATATTATGATTTTCACCTAATTTAGGGAAATATAAGAATATTGGACTAGATTTAAAATAATTCTTTTTTGCGACAGAAACTGTTTCTAATTTATCTTTCTTCGTAATATCTTTAATTGCTCTTGTCATAACACCTTGTTTACCTGAAGCTGTGCTAATATATAATAAATCATTTACTTTGCATAAAGTGGATTTAAAAGAATCTGTTAGGTTTTGATTATCTTTTACTGGAAACCATTCTGAATCAATAATATCATTTACTATTATTACAGTAACATCTTTATTTCTATATGGAGAAAAATTCTTGTTTTCATTAGAAAAATTAAGTTTCAAATTAAACGAATTACTATCAAGGCATAAATCTGGAATAATCTTTTTTATTTGTCTATCTAAAATTGAAACATAACAACGACATATATTAAATTGTTCAAATAGACTATCTATAGACTCTTCCAAATACATAGGGTCATATATTTTCAATAATTCTTCATTTGTCAAAGAGTTGTCTAATGAAGCCATAAATACTTGCAAATCATGATATGGAATCCAATCAGAGTTTCTAAACTTGCCATAAACTAAATCTCCAATTATCGCAGTTAAGAAAAAGTCCTTTTCGTGTCTTATTACCCCTACTTGCGCTGTATTCGATTCAAATTTTCTTTTGTGAACTAAACCAGTTTGTCTTATTGCATCTAATAAAATCTTGGTAATTATATTTGATGAATAGTTTGTTATCTCAGCTTGAGTCGCATCTCTTTTATTTTCATTTTCAAATATTTTAGTCTCAAATGGAACAAAAAACTGAGTGGTCTTTCCAAACTCTTTTGCTATAGTTTTTCTTATAAGATTTTTAGGGTCAGTTTTTCCTCTAAACTTATCTTTATCCTCTAATTCAACGAGCACAACCATAGAGTCATCAGAGAATTCTATTTTTTTAAGAGATTCAATATAATTTTCCTTGGCGCTTTTACTTCTAGACTTTATAGAATATGTATCTAAGTCAGCATAGTTTATACAATTTAATATTATAGGCTTAAAATTATTAATACATTCATCAATATCTGAAAGATTACGTTTGTGTAGATGCCCATAAAACTTCTTTAAGGATTTTAGATTAACTCCTCCAAATTTTTCGCATTCAAGTTCAAAATTTTTAAGAAAATCTAATTTTGCTTTAGCTTCAATATAGTCTAAACTATCTAGAGGGTGTTCTTCTAATGTTTTGCGGAAGGTTTTTTCTTTTTCCTTAAGGGATGAAGCCTCTCCGGATTGTATAACAAGCTCAATATTATTATTTATATCATTGTAGGCGTCTATATATTTTTTAAAGGCTATCATTGTTTTTGGATTTGTATAAATCAAATCAAACTTCAAACAGTCTACATTTTTTAATAGATTATTATTTACATCTAGATTATTTTTGCCGTTTTCTGCATATACTTTTAAACTTCCATCTATTAAATTTAATTCACTTAATTTGTCTTGAATACTACATAGAATACTATTTCTCATTTTAAAATCCATTCCAGAACCTACGATATGGTTTGCTTTGGACAAGTGTGTTCCGTGAGGAATTAATACTGACACTCCATCAGTATTATTTATATAATTTGTTGGGTTTGATAATACGTCTTCAACAATAGGTAATTCTACATTTAAAGTATCCTTTAATACACCTTTATAATTTCGTTTCCACATATACTGATTACTATTTGGCTTTGTTCCTATTTCGGTTCTAAATGCCATTTGTTTAAAATCTCCATCTCCATCTTTATGTTTATCGTTTAATATTATATATGGATGAATACTTGATAAAGAATAGCCGTTATTAACAGTCTTTATGTTATCATAATTAGCTATACGCATACTGCCAACTTCCACACATATATATGGATATTCTTCATTGTTTAAAGTAACACTAAATATATCAAAGTAATAATTAAAATATAAATCAGTTTTCTTTATAGTTACCTTTCTTTCAGGGTGAAGACATAGCACTCTATTTCGTGGATGATTATTAACAGGTATGATATCTAGTGGTAATATTTCATTTTTTTCTTTTCTTGATACAATCTCTATATCACTAGCTATATGTTTTGCTAGATATGATAAAAATAATCTACTTTTTAAATTGTCGGTCTTTAAGTCATCACAAGTTATTTTGATAGTTTGCCTTTCAAACTTTAAATTTTCTATATACTCGTTATCTATATTTAACTTTATTCTTTTCAGCCAATTATCTAAATGATACTTAATTAAATCTAAATATTCATCATGAAGAGAAAAAATCCACCCTTCTGCTAGTGTAGAGCTCTTTATAAAGTTCAAATAGTATATGTCGGTTAAGTAAGAACCTATAACGGTATTTAAATCTGCTATTCTCATATTTCTTTTTTTATGTTCTTCGTCATAAAACTGACTTATAAAAATATTATATATTTCCTCAGGAAACTTTAATGTGTAAACATCTAAAGTGTATTCTCCTGTAAATTTAAATAGTGATTGAAAATTAATTACATCTTTCATTGCATTTGTCTCTCCTGTACAATTTTATATTTCTAGTTATTGATATCTGTACATCTCAAAAAGGGAGAAATACTCCCTTTTTAAATAAAAGATATACTATAAATTAAATTTTTCATCTAATAGTTTATATATTCCATTTAAAAATGGAGAATATAATTCTTCTATTAAGAATGCAGTTTCATCATCTCTTTGTTTTAGACGTTCCATTAACCACTTGATAGCTACAATAGTAGAAGTTTTTTCATTGTCAATAGAACCGTCTTTTGTATAAGCTCTAAAGTATGATGCATCAGCCATTATTACAAACGCATCAGAGTCACCTCTTATAACTCTTCCCATAAATTGAAAATCTTCAACACATAAGTCAGCTATAATCATTTCTCTTTCTTCATCACTTAATTCTGCAAAATATTTAGTAATATAATATTCATCATATAAAGTATTAAGTTTGGTTATAGTCTCTTTAACAAATCTATCTAGGCTATATGAATTACTAAATTTTGTCACGTTATCATTGATTATGCGATTTAGCTTATGATGAACACGAGATACTGCATACTCATTAGAGTTTGGTATTTGGTAATCTCTATTTGTTTTTAATATACAACTAAATGAAGCTACCTTTTTACCATTAGTAGATTCTGCAAATATATCTTCTCCTACCATATTAATACCTCTTTGCAGGGCAGTTTGTGGAACTACAACAATATTAAATGGTGTGTTTTCGATATCTTTTATAGCTTGTCTTGTTAAACAATTTTCTAAAGGCAAGTTTAAGTTACTTAAGTTGTTTAAGTTGTTGTCTCTAACTAAAGAAGCAACTTTAACATTTGAATCTGGGATTTGCTCTATTCTTTCATAGATATAGTTAGCCAACATTAGAGCATGTTCATATGTCCCAACGCTTACAAGAATTCTATTTCTTCCAGGCATAGTATAGTCTTTCAAATAAAAATCTAATTTAGTAGGACTATTCTTGTATTGTTTACAAAAAGCCTTTGCAAATTTTTTATATATAGAAGCTCCATTTTCGTTTATACCTTTATTTACACCTGAGTTAAATATATAGTCTCCAAATTCATCTTTTTCAGGAGCAAATATGAATTTTACATCTAATGGCTTATCTTTTTTTGTTCTTATTAAATAATTGACAGGCTTTTCAACATGATATAGAGGAGAAGATGGCATATAGCTTGTACCTGACAATAAGGCAATATTTACACCAGATTTTTTATAGCCCCTTACATATTTCCAAAGGTCATTATAATTATAAATAAGTTCACGACCAACGTTACTCCAAAGCACAGAGCTTAAAGATTCATTTTCTCTATTGTATTTTAAACCTATAGACATATCTAAAGGACACTTAGATAACACATCTTTATAGTCTTTTACATACGCTTTAATAGAAGGTATGTCTTCGATATTTGATTCAGATATATTATATAATGTAGATTTTATACTGTTGGCGCTATTCATAATCTGCATTAAATCACATTCAAGTTTATTTAACATTAGTACAAATCCAAGAGTATCTAAAATCATATTTTTAACATTGTCATTATCCTTTATTAATTTAACTACAGTTTCGTTGCAGAATCCAGTTTTAAAAATATAATCTAAGCATTCGTTCTCTAATAACAACCTACTTTTACTCTGTTGGTTAATTACCAGATTAATATATGATGAAAATGAGCTATATTTATCTACGTTGTAATCAGATGTCTTATTAAATAAAAGCACAGATTCATCTGAAAATTCTTTTTTGTACTCAGTATAAATATAATTAGCTATATTTTTAAATTCGTTTAATAAAAGTTTATAATTTTCATCATTTATTTCGAAATTTTCATCTGAAAAATCCATGACATCAGTTTTTTTCAAATCAACAGTAGCTTTTGCGACAGATTTTATACACTCGACTTCTCTTATCAATAACCATGATAAAAATCCATAAACAGCCTTCGAGTTTATTGGACCCTTGCTTAGAGCAGATGGAACAGCATTTGATGAAAGTAGTTTAAGTATATTAAATGAATACATCCTCGTTATAGACATAGTGTTCAATAAATCTATAGATGATGCATGCACCATAGCTTTTCCTTGTGACAATTGGAAATACTTGTCTATATTCTCTATAATAGATGGATTATTGATAACATTGTAGACAGGTGAAGAATTTACATACATGGAATCTGCAATAAATTGCACAATATCACTCTCATCAAACAGCACTAAGTCACAAGAGTCATATAAAAATTCAGCTATCCTTCTTTCTCCCTCAACAAAATATTTATTAACAGTAGTCTGAGCAAAACTATAACTATTAGTTAAAAATACATTTCCATCTAATATTCTTTCGCTATGAGCTACAGAACCGCAGTTATATACAAACGGGCAAGTTATTCTTTCGTTATTACAGAATAAGCTAGTACATAATAAATTCTCTCTATCTTTTAAATCGGAAAATACGTCTTTATTGTCATTATCATTAATAAGGCATGCTTTTAAAGGGCACGTATACATTGTGTATTCGTATAAGTTGTCTTTAAAGATATCTGATTTTTCTAAGTCATCAGCGAATTCTATATTCTGATTTAAAACCTTATTAAATTGATTCTTTTTACTGGATTGCCCCAATAAAGGTACAGGACTAATGCCTTCAATATCATCTAAAAGTGCTCTATATTGATGAAATACATCATCATTATCTCTAAGTACAAGCCCTGTTTTATATCCTTTTTTAACCAATGCAACTGCTACAATTACCATAAATGTAGTCTTCCCTGTATTAACCATACCAACCATGTTGCAAAAACCATCAAAAGTAATAGTTGTGCATCTAGACCTAGTTTTAGGATTTATAAAATCCATGGCATTTAAAACATCTAAAAATCTACTTCCACCTAATTTATTATCTAATAATCTGGCTGATTCTTTAAGTTCATCTAATGTTACTGTAATTTCAGCTTTGTCTTTCTTTTCTACTTTCTGTATTGATTCTAACCTTTTAATTACTTCTTTGTAATTATCAATCATAATGTCTCTAAAATCTTCGTTTATTTGAAATTCCCCTATAGATGTTTTTACTTTAAACTCTTTGTAATTATTGGTTCTATTAATGCTCTTGCCTTTTGAATTTATATCAAAAATTATATTATTTATCTTTTTAATTTCATTTTCAGCAAACATTGGTGATGAATTCAATTCTTTTAATACCATTATTTTATAGATTTCATGTCTATTTAATGGGCAACTCAAATTATCTTGAACGAGATAATAATTATGTAGGTCCAAAGAACATCCTTCTTTATCAAATAGAGGTAAATTTAAAATATTCTCTTTTAATACAGTGTTCATTCTATCGATATATTTGTCTGCAGAAATTAATGGTATAAAGCTTATGCTATTATTTGAGGCTAGTGCTATTCTCTTTGAAATATTAAAATAATTATATATTTTATCTATCAAAACAGTTTTTGAGCTAAAGTGTAAAAACCATTTATGTAAACGAGCACTACAAACTTTCCCATTAAAAGATAAGTGATGCCAATGAGGTAATCTCGTAGAATACAAAAGATTTCTTACATCGGAAATTTTACTTATTAATTTTTTAATTGAAGAATAATCTTCGTTATTAATTTTTGATATTTCATTTGAGAAATCTTCATTTAA
>ERZ1463036.223-NODE-223-length-12832-cov-49.539876_pt1 | contig 12832 bp, 12 predicted proteins | sample MGYA00564485_ERZ1463036 | MGnify/ENA primary metagenome ERZ1463036 (study PRJEB39244, sample SAMEA3635127) | Helicobacter pylori | study: EMG produced TPA metagenomics assembly of PRJEB11511 data set (Assembly of a 5300-year-old Helicobacter pylori... | reverse complement strand
TTATAAGTTAAAATTAAGTTAGTAATTTATTTTTATTTGATTGAATCTATACAATATAAATTTAAACATTAATACGATTAAAAATCAATAGTATATAATAAAGATTATCTATTTATAAAAATAATTAAATACATTGATAGTATATAAAAAATTACATAATTGACTTTTTAATATGCATAATATATAATGTCTTTAATAAAGACAGTGATTAGGAAAAGTAATTAATTTTTTACTTAAAGAGAATAGTTGGTTGGTGTAAAACTATAGTAAAAATTAATGAAAATCACCTAGGAGTTGGTGGCCGAACAGTAAATATTACTTATTAAGTTAACACGTAATTCTGCGTTAAAGAATAGAGTATGTTAGTACTTGAATAGTTGATTTCAATTAAAATAATAAGAGAGAAAACTTATTATTATATTATTGATACTTTATCAATATAATTGATTTTGTAATACCATGGGTGGTATAGCGAGTAATTTACTTCGTCCTATAGTAAGGATGAGGTTTTTTTATTTATATATATAAATATTTTAACAAAAAAGCAATTAGAGAAAGGAGTTTTGACATGTACAAAAAAGTAGAACTTACAAATGGTTTTGTAGGTATGGAAAAAGAAATAGCTGACCTTTGGAAAGCTAGAAATGTAATTAAAAGAAATTTTGACATGAATCAAGATGGTGAATATTTTACTTTTTATGATGGACCTCCAACAGCAAATGGAAGACCTCATGTAGGACATATTTTAACTAGAGTTATGAAGGATATAATCCCAAGATATAAAGTTATGAAGGGATTTAAAGTTATAAGAAAGGCTGGTTGGGATACTCACGGATTACCAGTTGAGCTTGAAATAGAAAAGAAGCTTGGAATTTCAGGTAAAGAACAAATAGAAGAATATGGAGTAGAAAAATTCGTTAAAGAATGTAAGGAAAGTGTTTTCACATATGTTAACATGTGGGAAAAAATGACTGATAAAATTGGTTACTGGGTTGACATGGAACACCCATATGTAACATATCATAATCCATACATTGAATCAGTATGGTGGGCATTAAAACAAATGTGGGATAAAGATCTTTTATATAAAGGTCATAAAGTTATGCCATATTGTCCAAGATGTGGAACGGGTCTTTCATCACATGAAGTATCACAAGGATATAAAGATGTTAAGGATTTAACTGCAGTTGCTAAATTTAAAGTAGCTGGAGAAGAAAATAAATATATACTAGCTTGGACAACAACTCCTTGGACATTACCTTCAAACGTAGCATTATGTTTAAATAAATCATATGATTATATTGAAGCTAAGGTTGGAGATGAAACGTATATTTTAGCTAAAGAGTTAGCGCCAAAAGTACTTGGTGAAGAATTTGAAGTAATTAAAGAATTTAAGGGTGCAGATATTTTAGGAATGAAATATGAGCAATTATTACCATTCCACAAGCCAGAAGGTAAAGCATTTGAAGTAATTCATGGAGATTTTGTAACTCTTACAGATGGTACAGGAATAGTTCACATAGCACCAGCTTATGGTGAAGATGATAACTTAGTTGCTAAAAAGAATAATATGGCATTTATAAATTTAGTTGATGCAGAAGGTAAGTTCGTTGCTGAAGTAACTCCTTGGGCTGGAAAATTTGTTAAAAAGTGCGATCAAGCAATTTGTGATTACTTAAAAGAAGAAAATAAATTATTTAAGGCTGAAAAGCATACACACTCATATCCACATTGTTGGAGATGTGATACTCCACTTCTTTACTATCCAAAGGATAGTTGGTTTGTTGCTATGACAACTTTAAGAGATAGGTTATTAGCTAATAATGATAAAATAAATTGGTTACCAGATAATATTAGAACAGGAAGATTTGGTAAGTTCTTGGAAAATGTTATAGACTGGGGTATTTCAAGAGATAGATATTGGGGAACTCCACTTCCAATTTGGGAATGTGAATGTGGACATAGAGAATGTATTGGAAGCATTGCTGAATTAAAGGAAAAAGGAATAGATGTTCCAGAAGATATAGAATTACACAAACCATTTATAGATAGAGTTGATTTAACTTGTAGCCATTGCGGTAAAAAAATGAAAAGAACTCATGAAGTTATTGACTGTTGGTTTGATTCAGGATCAATGCCATTTGCTCAACTTCATTATCCATTTGAGAATAAGGAATTATTTGATCAAAATTTCCCAGCTCAATTTATATCAGAAGCTGTTGACCAAACAAGAGGATGGTTCTATACATTACTTGCAATTTCAACTGCAATATTTGATAGAAATCCATTTGAAAACTGTATAGTTTTAGGTCATGTCCTTGATAAAAAAGGATTAAAGATGAGTAAATCAAAAGGTAATGTTGTAGATCCATTCGATGTACTTGATGCACAAGGTGCAGATGCTACAAGATGGCATTTCTATACTGCAAGTGCACCATGGCTTCCAACTAGATTCTCAATAGATGATGTTGCAGAAGCTTCAAGAAAGTTCTTAAGCACATTATGGAACGTATATTCATTCTATGTACTATATGCTGACTTAGATAAATTTAATCCAACTAAATATGCTGGCTTTGAGTCAGATAATGTAATGGATAAATGGATACTTTCAAAATTAAATACATTGATTAAAACTGTTGAGACTGGATTAGACGAATACAATATAACAGGTTCAGCTCTTGCGATTGAAGAGTTTACAGATGAATTATCAAATTGGTATGTAAGAAGAAATAGAGCAAGATTCTGGTCAGCAGAATTAACTGATGATAAGATTGGAGCTTATGTAACATTAAATAAAGTACTTGTTACTTTAGCTAAAGTTGCAGCACCATTTGTTCCATTTATAACAGAAGAAATTTATCAAAATTTAGTTGTTAATATGGATGAAAATGCTCCAGAAAGCATACATTTATGTTCTTGGCCAAAGGCTGATGAATTAGCTATAAATAAAGAACTAGAAAAGGAAATGGATTTAGCTTATACAATAGTTAAACTTGGAAGAAGTGCAAGAAATGGAGCTAACGTTAAGAATAGACAGCCACTTTCAAAAATACTTGTTTCAACAAAATCACTTCCAGAATATTATGGTGATATTATAGCTAATGAACTTAACATAAAAGAAATTGAGTTTGGAGCAGACCTTTCAAAATATGTTAATTTTGAAATAAAACCTAATTTACCGGTTTTAGGAAGAAAGTTTGGTAAATTAATACCTGGAATAAGAAAAGAAATAGCTTCAAGAAATCAAATGGAACTTGCTCAAAAAATCCAAAATGGTGGAGTTGAAGTTATAAATGTAGATGGAACAGAGATACCTTTAGATGCAGAAAGTGTTCTTGTAACTATGCAAGGTTTAGAAGGATTTGCTTTTGCTGGAGAAGGAGATACTGGTGTTGTTCTTGATACTCATATAACTGAAGAATTAAGAGAAGAAGGTCATGTAAGAGAAATGATTTCAAAAATCCAAAATATGAGAAAAGAAAAAGGATTTGAAGTTGCGGATAATATAAATCTTTATGTTGCAAATAATGATATGTTAATTGATGTAATTAAAAAGTTTGAAGATACTATTAAAAAGGAAACTTTAACAAAAGATATAGTATTTAATGGAGAATTTGATTATACAGAAGTAACTATAAACGGCGAAAAACTAGATATGACTGTAGAAGTTGTAAAATAAAATATTAAAAAAAGCTAGAAAGTTAATGCTTTCTAGTTTTTTTTATTTATTAATATATATTTACATAATTTTTAGAGAAACTATAATTAAAGAAGGGGTTTTCTTGAAATAAAGCGAATATATTAGTATAATAAATTATCAAATATGATTAGGAGTGATAAATTATGGCTACTTCTATTAAAGATGTTGCAAGAGAAGCTGGGGTTTCAATTGCTACAGTTTCAAGAGTTTTAAATGACATAGATGTTGTGAATGAAGACACAAAAAAGAAGGTTTTAGATGCTATAAAGAAATTAGGATATAGACCTAATATAGTTGCAAGAAGTTTAAAAACGCAAAGAACAAAAACAATAGGAATATTAATACCTGATATATCAAGTCAATTCTATCCAGAGATAGTAAGAGGAGCTGAAGATGTATCTAATATATATGATTACAATATAATACTTGGAAATTCCGACTTTGATGTAGAGAAGGAAAAAGAATATTTAAGAGTATTAAAGGAAAAGATGGTTGATGGAGTAATCTATATGAGTAGTTCATTACAAGATGAAATTTTAGATTTAATAAATGAGTTAGATTTAAAAACAATTCTTGTTGAAACTAAAGATAAAGAAGGAAAATTACCTAGTGTAACTATTGATAATATAGAAGCTGCATATGATGCAACAAAATATTTAATAAATAAAGATTTAAAAAATATTGCTTTTGTAGGTCTTGATAAAGATGAAATGAATGCATGGAGCGATAGATACATAGGTTATGAAAAAGCTATAACTGAGTCAGGGGAAAAGTTAAATGAAGAATTAATTCATTTATCAGGGCTTAAAGTTAAATGTGGATATGAAGCGGCTGAAAAGTTTATAAAATCTGATTATAAGGTAGAAGGTATAATATGTGCTACAGATGAGTTAGCAATGGGAGTTATAAACGGATTAAGAGATAATGGAATAAGAGTTCCTGAAGATGTTAGTGTTATGGGATTTAATAATAATTTTGTTGGAGAAATATTCTATCCAAAACTTACAACTATGAATCAACCAAGTTATGATATGGGTTCAGTTGCAATGAGAATGCTAATAAAGCTTCTTAACAAACAAGAGTTAGAACAAGCACACTATGTTTTACCACATAACATAATCGAAAGAAATAGTGTAAAATAATATATGATGATTTAAATGAGCTATCAAAAAGATAGCTTATTTTTTATAAAAAAATTTATGCTTTTATTTAGTTCTGATAAAAATTTAAGTTTATGATATAGTATATTTATGAAAAATGAAGGGAGGATATAATTTTAGTGAAAAAAAGATATATAATATCTATTATTTTAGTTATTGTAATAGGAGCTTTTTCTTTTTTTATTTATAAAAAATATGAGGAAAAACATAAATATGATTCTATAAAGTATGGTAGAGCTGAATATGTAACTAGTATGAATGAAATCAATAAGTCACTTCCAACTATAATACTTTTTAAAAGTGTTATGTCAGAGCATAGTTTTGATGCAGAAAAAAATCTTAAGTTGTTACATGATAAATATGGAAATCAATTTAATATAGTTCATGCAAGTGCAGATAGTTTGGATAATGATGAAGCAGTAAATCTTGCAAAAAAATATAATGTTACAGGAGTTCCAACTTTTGTAGCATTAGATAAGAACTGCAATTTAATAGAAAAAAAAGAAAATGTTTATTCAGAAAAAGCTATAAAAATTATACTTAAAGATATGGGAGTAAATATATAATATTAGGAGGGGAATATATGAATAAGCAAAAAAGACTTGGGGAAGAAAAGATATCGAAATTATTAAGAATATTTTCAGTGCCTGCAATAGTAGGTATGATAGTAAATACTTTATATAACATTATTGATAGAATGTATATAGGTAATATAAAGGGTGTGGGTCAACTTGCCATAACAGGTGTAGGGATTACTATGCCTATAATGACTATAATATTAGCTTTTGGTATGTTAGTTGGAATTGGAACTGCAGCAAGAGTTTCTTTAAAGCTTGGAGAGCATAATAAAGAATCTGCAGAAAAACATTTAGGAAATGCATTTACATTAATAGTTATAATAAGTATTTTAATTACTATAATAGGATTAATATTTTTAAATCCGATATTAAGAGTGTTTGGTACTAGTAATGCTACTGAAGTATATGCAAGAGAGTATATGCAAATAATATTTGTTGGAACTATAGTAAGCATGCTAAGTTTTGGATTAAATCACTCTATAAGAAGTGATGGAAATCCTAAAATAGCAATGTTTTCAATGCTTATTGGAGCTTTAACAAATATAATATTAGATCCTATTTTCATATTTGCTTTAGGAATGGGAGTTAAGGGAGCTGCTATAGCAACTGTAATTTCTCAAACAGTTACAACTATATGGATATTATATTATTTTACAAAGGGTTCTAGCATAATAAAGTTAAAATTATGTAATTTAAGACTTGATAAGGCTATAATTATTAGTATTTTTTCAATAGGAATGAGTCCTTTTAGTATGCAAGTAGCTGCAAGTATAGTCCAAGTTCTAGCAAATAATTCATTAAAGGAATATGGTGGAGACCTTGCAATTGGAGCTATGACAATCGTTTCAAGCATTTCTATGATATTCTTAATGCCTATATTTGGATTAAATCAAGGTTCACAACCTATAATAGGGTACAATTATGGAGCGAAAAAATATCATAGAGTAAAGGAAACTGTAAAATATGGGTCAATAATTGCAACTATAATAGTTGTTTGTGGATGGCTTGTAGTACAATTAACCCCAGAAGTTTTAATTAAAATATTTAACAGTGACCCAAATCTTGTTAATATAGCTAAAAATGGTATAAGAATTTACTTATTTATGTTACCAGTTATAGGATTTCAAATAATAAGTTCAAACTATTTTCAATCAATTGGTAAGGCTAAAATATCAATGTTTTTAAGTCTTCTTAGACAGGTTATATTACTTATACCTTGTCTTTTAATTCTTCCAAAAATATTTGGATTAAATGGAATATGGCTTTCAGGAGCTATAAGTGATGGATTTTCATCACTTATAACAGGAATTCTTTTTTATAATTCTGTTAAAAAATTAAAAGAAGTAGATGAGGTTAAAATAGCATCAGAAATTAATTAAAAAGTGACTTTAAATGTCACTTTTTTTATTTTGATGTAACAATAGTTACAAACATAATTTTAAGGTTAATATATAATAAAAGCATAGTATATTTTAATATGGAGGATTAAATATGAGCAATATGGTAAATGGTATACCTAATATGGTAAGTGGAACTCATTATGGTAATCTTCAGAAGGTTAGAAATGGTAAGAGAACTTTTGGAATAACACCACATATTCCAGGAGGTTTTATAACTATAGAAAATTTAGAGAAGATAACTAATGTAGCAAAAAAATATAATGGTGTAATTAAAATAACATCAGGTCAAAGAATTTTAATAACAAACCTTAATGGAGAAGACCTGCCTAAAATATGGAAAGAACTTGGAATGGAACCAGCTGTTAGAAAGCAAAATTCAGTTAAAAATGTTGAAATGTGTCCAGCTGGTTATTGTAAAAGATCAAAGTTTAATACTATAAGTACTGGAATGAAGTTACTTAATAAATATCAGAATATGGATATGCCTTGTAGAACAAAAATTGGAGTTGCAGGATGTAAAAATGCATGCGGTAGTGTATATTCAAAAGATATTGGAGTAATTGCAGATAAAACAGGATTTTTAGTTACAGCTGGTGGGTCAGCAGGCTATAATCCAAGATTGGCTGATATAATAATTCAAGATGTTTCGGAAGATGAGGCTTTAAAAATAGTAGATAATATTTTTAAAGTTTATAAGTCACTAGGAGAAGCAGGAGAAAAACTTGGAGATTTTATTGATAGAATAGGAATAGATAATTTTAAGGAAAAGGTTTTATAATATAAAAAATAAGAAGGCTGTAGAAATAATCAATGAATGATTACTTTTACGGTCTTCTTGCTTTTAAAATTAATGATGTTTATTTTGGTATGCGTGTTTAATTTTTGAAAAGCCGTTTAAAGATAAAACTTTACATACTGATTTAATTAATTCTTTTCTTTCTGCAGCTCTACAATCGTCAGTTGTAACATCTAAAACATTTTTAACGTCTGTAACTAAGGAATCTAAATCTCCAGTCGTTATTGAAAAATTAGCATCCATAGCAGCGCTTAATATACTATGCCTTATTTTTTCATCATCAAATGGAACAACCTTATCGTTTTTATTTACTATTTCCATTTAAATTACCACCTTTCATATAAATTTTAAACAAATAAAAGAAGCTTAAATAAATAAGCTTCCATTGTTATCTTAACCTAATAAAATTAATTATTAAAGGATACCTTCTGTTTTAAGAATATCTTCTAATTGTTGAAGTTTATTATTTAAAGATAAGAATTTTTCTTTTATATCATCTCTTGATATTTCATCTTTATCGATACCTTCTTCTAAGGCTTCTACAGTTTTTAATGCTTCATCAATATCTTGTTGAACTAATTTAAGATTTTCTTCTCTCATATAAGATTCTCCTTTGGTATATCTTTTTAAAATTATGTTTATACTTTAATCCTATCACTACTAAAACTGTTGTGCAAGGCATATATTTAACTGTTAACAATAGTTATTTTATGGAGGAATGAATGATTAATTATATTTGGTTTGCAATGATATTTTTTGGAATAATTTTTGCTTTATTGACTGGAAATGGAGATAAAATAACTGAAGCAATAGTTTTAGGAAGTGAAAGTACAGTTTCTTTTTTAATTGAACTTGTAGGAATAATGTGCTTTTGGTGTGGAGTAATGAAAATAGCTGAAAAGAGTGGCCTTACAGCACAAATTGCAAGAATTTTAAGACCTTTATTAAAGAAACTTTTTAAAGAAGCAGCAACAGATGAAAAGGCACTTGGTGCAATTGTTATGAACTTAACTGCTAATATGATGGGACTTTCAAATGCAGCAACTCCTTTTGGAATAAAAGCTATGGAAGAAATGGATAGATTAAATAAAAAAAGCAGTGTTGCATCAAATGATATGGCTTTGTTTTTAGTTATGAATGCAGCTTGCATACAATTAGTTCCTACAACTGTAATATCTATAAGAGCAGCAGCGAATTCTGTAAATCCAGGAATAATAATATTACCTGCAATTATATCAACAACCATAGCTGCAATAGTTGGGGTTGTATGTTGTAAAATACTACAAAGATATTTTTAGGTAGGAGGTTTTAATATGTTTTCATATATTACAAAAAGTATTATTCCTATAATAGTTGTTATAATACTTTTTTATGGAATGATTAAAGGTAGAAAGGTGTATGAGTGGTTTATAGAAGGAGCTAAAGAAGGTTTGTTTGTGTGTATGAGAATTTTTCCGTATCTTTTGGCTATGATTGTGGCTGTACAAATATTTAAAGGTGCAAATCTTTTGGAGTTAGTAAATAATATAATTTCACCACTTTCTAGAGCTATAGGATTACCAGAAGAAGTAGTTCCTTTGGTTCTTATAAAGCCAATATCAGGTAGTGGAGCAGTGGGTATGTTTACTGAAATTATTAAAACATATGGAGCAGATACGTTTATTGGTCTTGTAGCATCTGTAATTATGGGAACAACTGAAACTATATTTTACACTATAACTGTATATTATGGAGCTGCAAAAATTAAAAAAATAAGGCATACATTGTGGGCAGCTGTAATTGCAGATATAACAGCTATAATTGTTGCTATTACTGTTGTTAATTGGATAATATTATAATATAGTATGTTTTAAATTTTTAATATTATCTTTAAGAAAACTTTTATTGTTAATAAATTTTAAAATATAATTTTCTTAACATATATTTAGACTTAATATACAATAATTATAAGTAATTACTTTAAACAAAAATTTCCATAATTTAATTGAAGAATAAAAAGGAATCTTAAATTAATATATTTAAGATTCTTTATTTTATAAGATTATTTATTTTCTTTAAATTTAAATTTATTAACTATTAATGCAATTGCATTATCACCTGATACATTACAAGCTGTTCCAAAACTATCTTGAGCAATATAAAGAGCAATCATTAATGCAAGTTGTGCATCATTAAAGCCTAAGTTAGTTTGCAATACACCAAGAGCTGCCATAACAGCACCACCAGGAACACCAGGGGCTGCAATCATAGTTATACCTAACATTGCTATAAACCCAAAAAATTGTGGAAAATTAAAAGGCATTCCATTAAGTAACATTACTGCAATTGAACAACAAGTTAAAGTAATAGTACTACCAGATAAATGGATTGTAGCACAAAGAGGTATAACAAACTCTCTAACACCTTTAGAAACTCCATTTTTTTCTGCAACTTCAAGGTTTACTGGTATTGTAGCAGCTGAAGATTGTGTTCCAAGAGCTGTTAAGTAACCAGATAATTGATTTTTCATTAAAGTAAAAATATTTTTTTTGTTTAAAGCTCCAGCAATTGTAAATTGAGATGATATAACAAAAAAGTGTAGAGCTAATATTATTAAAAATACCTTCCAAAATACTGAGAATATAGATTGAACTTGACCTGTATAAGTCATATTTGCAAATATTCCTAATATATGAAAAGGAATTAAAGGAATAATTATAGCATTGATAACTTTTTGAATAATTTCTTGAAATTCTAATGATGCATTATATAAAGTACGACCTTTTACATAAGCTATACCAAGTCCAAGTAAAAAAGCAATAAGCAATGCAGTTGTAACTGACATAATAGGTGGCATATCAACTATGAATAATGGTTTAAGTAAACTATGTTCAGGGTTATTTGCAGTAAAATTTAAGGATTCCTTAACGAATTTTGGAAATAAGTTTGAAGCAACAAAAAATGCTAATAAACCTGAAAGTAATGTTGATAAATAAGCTAATAAAGTTGTAAGTCCTAGCATTTTTCCTGCTGATTTCCCTAAGTCTGCAATACCTGATACAATAAATCCTATTATTATAAGTGGTATTATAAAACCAAGAAAGTTTCCAAAGATAGAATTAAAAGTTGCCAATAATCTTATGAAATTTTCTGGCATAAATTTACCGAATATGAGACCAAATATAATTGCTAATATTAATTTTGGAATAAGTCCTAAATTTCTCAAATGTATACCTCCTGTGGACAAGTGTATTTTGTATGTATTATAATAGTATAAAGTTGAATTTGTCTATTTATTTATTAGTTGGGGCAATAAAATAGAGTAAATGATTAATATTATGAGAAAAACAACACTTACATACTATAATGGATAATATGCTCTAAATTCCAAATAATAATCATAAATTTAATTATGATTAAAATACACAAATTAAAATTTGTCTTTAGATTGGGGGGGTTATATGGCAGATGAAAAATTTTATATTGTAAATGAGCAAGTGTTACCAAATATATTTTATAAGGTTATAGAGGTTAAAGAATTACTTCATACAGGAAAAGTAAAAGATATATCAGAGGGAGTTAAAAAGGTTGGAATAAGTAGAAGCACTTATTATAAATATAAAGATTTTATATATCCAATGGCGGAAGGTGTAAATAGTAAAAAAATTACGATTGTGCTTTTACTAGCTCATAAGTCGGGGGTTCTTTCAAGAGTTCTAGACTTTATTGCAACAAATGAGTTAAATATATTAACAATTAATCAAGATATACCAATAAATATGACTGCAAATGTTACTATAACATTAGATGTCTCTAAAATAAGAGGAGATGTTAAAAACTTTTTATACAAAATCAGTGAGCTTGATGATGTAATAAAAGTTAGAATACTAGCCGTAGAATAAAAAGTATGGAGGGATAATTATGGAGAAAGAAGTTTTTGAATTTAACAGAAAGAGGGTACTTGAAAAGTTAGAGGAAAATTCTTTATTAATTCTTTTTGCTGGAAATGCACCAAAAAAAACTGCTGATGAAAAATATAGTTTTACACCAAACAGAAATTTTTATTATTTAACAGGAATTGATGAAGAAGATCATATTATTGTTATGGGTAAATTAAATGGCAATATAATTGAAAAGATGTTTATAAAAGAAATAGACCTTGAAAAAGAAAAGTGGCTTGGTAAAACAATAAGAAAAGAAGAAGTTTTTAATTTAAATAGTATAGAAGATATAGGATACTTAGGAGAGTTTAGAGGATTTTTAAATAAAATAATAAATGAAAGTGTTGATATAAATATATATTTAGATTTAGAGAGAGATGAGTTTAATAGTTTACCAACAGTAAGTAGTACATTTGCTAAAAAGCTTAGAAATAAGTATCCACAAGTGAATATAAAAAATGCATTTCCAATATTTGCACCAATAAGACTTGTAAAGAGTCCATCTGAAATAAAAGAAATGCAGAAGGCTATTGATATAACAATTAAAGGTGTTGAATCAATAATGAAAAATATAAAACCTGGAATGCTTGAATATGAATTAGAAGCATATTTTGAATTTGAATGTAGAAAAAGAGGAGTTCGTGATTATGCATTTAATACAATTGCAGCAGCTGGGAAGAATGCAACTATATTACATTATGTAGATAATAATTCAGAAGCTAAAGATGGAGATTTAATTCTTTTTGACTTAGGAGCACAGGTTAATTATTATAATGGAGACATTTCAAGAACATTTCCTGTAAACGGTAAGTTTACAAAAAGACAAAAGGAAGTTTATGAAGCTGTACTTAGAGTAAATGAGAAAGTTATATCAGAGTTAAAACCAGGTATTAATTTCTTAGATATAAATAAAAAATCTAAAGAGTGGATTGCAGAAGAATGTATTAATCTTGGATTAATAGAAAATAAGGAAGAAGTATCAAAATATTATTGGCATAGTATAGGACATAGCTTAGGTTTAGATACTCATGATATAGAAAATCCAGGAAGAAATACAGTTTTAGAACCAGGTATGGTATATACAGTAGAACCAGGTATATATATAGGAGAAGAAGGTATTGGTGTAAGAATAGAAGATGATGTACTAATAACTGATGATGGATGTGAAGTATTAACTAAAGATATGATAAAATCAGTTAGTGAAATAGAAGAATTTATGAAAAATTGTTAATAAAATAAACAAAAAATTAAAAGATATATTGATATATATTTATATTA
>ERZ1463036.222-NODE-222-length-12833-cov-25.257082_pt1 | contig 12833 bp, 12 predicted proteins | sample MGYA00564485_ERZ1463036 | MGnify/ENA primary metagenome ERZ1463036 (study PRJEB39244, sample SAMEA3635127) | Helicobacter pylori | study: EMG produced TPA metagenomics assembly of PRJEB11511 data set (Assembly of a 5300-year-old Helicobacter pylori... | reverse complement strand
TGATTTTCTAGGTAATTTATAATACTCTCCATGACAGTAAGCTAAAAGATCTCCTTTTTCAAAATGAATTTTTCCTTTTTCATCAATCAATTCTTCATTTATATGTGAACTTAAAACTTCTGATATAAACATATCATGACTTCCAAGTGATACTATTTGTTTAACTTTACACTCAATATTTATAGGACATTCTTCAATATACCCTGCATTTATACTACTACATTCTTTCATGGTAAATTTCATTTCTTTTATTTTATCAATCTTTTTACCACTTCTAACACCACAAAAATCTACTTCCTTTGTCATACCTGCATGAGGTATATTTACTACAAACTCCATACTTTCTTTTATGTAATCATATGATAACCTTTCTGGTCTTATTGATATAGAAAGCATTGGTGGCCTAGTACATACTGTTCCAACCCATCCAACTGTAAAAACATTATCTTTTCCTTCATTATTTCTTGAAGAAATTAATACTACAGGAACTGGGTTTAATACTACACTTCCTTTAAAATCTCTCTTTTTCATTTTTAATCCCATTCCTTCCATATTTCAGGTTTGTATCCTACAGTAGCATCTTTTCCATTTCTAACTATAGGGGTTTTAATTAAGCTTTGATTTTTAAGTAATATTTCCATTTTCATATCACTACTTCTTATTTTATCTATGTTTGAAGACTTATAATCTTTACTTTTTTCATTTATTAACTCATTTAATGAAATAGAATTTTTTACACTATTTAATTCCCCTTTACTAATTCCTTTTTCATTCATATCAATAAATGCATATTTTATTTTTCTTTCTTTAAAATATCTCTCTGCCTTTTTAGTATCAAAACATTTTTTCTTTCCGAATATTTGAATATTCATTCTTTTCTCCTTTTAAACTAAATCTAAAATTTCTTTAGGTGAATTTATAAAATAATCTGGATTCGTATCTTCTAATCTTTTTATATCCATTTCTGTATATCTTACTCCACAAGTTTTACATCCAGCATTTCTTCCGCAAATTAAATCAAAATTGCTATCTCCTACCATAATTGCCTCTCTTGGATCTATATTTAAATTTTTTATAGCATATAATGCTGGTTCACTATGTGGTTTATGGTTTTTAGTACATTCAGGAGTAACTATTACATCCATATATTTCAATATCCCTGCTATCTCCATACCCCTTTTTGCCAAAGATTCTCTTTTTGAAGTTACTATACCTATTTTAATTCCTTTGCTTTTAAGTTGTAGTAGCATTTCTTCTACTTCATCAAATGCATAACACATATTATCATGAATTTTTTCATTATATTCTCTATACATCTTTATTAATCTATCTATTTCATTATTATCATTTATATAATTTTTAAAAGTATCTTCTAAAGGTTGTCCGTAAAATGAAGTTATTTCATCTTTAGAAAGATTTCTATTTAATCCTTCTTTAAATGTATAAACAAAAGATTTATATATCAATTCATTAGTATCAAGTAAGGTTCCATCTAAATCAAATAATACTGCTTTTATCATCTTTTTCATCCTCTCTATTTAATTCAAAGCTATTATATCAAAGATTATATATTATTACTAACACTATATAAAATTCACATTAGCTTTATTGTATTTTATATGTGGTTATGCTATTATTTCCTAAGAGATTTCAGGAGGGATTTTATGAATACATCAGTTAAATCTAGAGATTTTTATTTTGATACATTGAAAGGTTTTCTTATATTATTTGTAATAATAGGAAATTCATTAGAGCTTGCTAACCCTAAAAATATAAATACTCATTATTTTATACTTTTTCTTTATATATTTCATATGCCTCTATTCACTTTTGTATCTGGCTACTTCTCTAAGCTTAGTAGTAGAACAACAGTTGAAAAAGTTAAATATACATTTAAATTATATATTATAGCGCAACTTTCCTATATAATTTTTTATAAATATATTTTAGGCAATGAGGGTTATGAATTTGAATTTATGCATTCACAATGGACTCTTTGGTATTTATTATCTTTAACATGTTGGTATATTTTATCTGATTATGTAACAAATAAAAAAAAGTGGATTATATGTTCTATTTTAGTTTCATTAATTATTGGATTTGATAATAGCGTAAGTAGTGTTGGAAGCCTTTCTAGAACATTATTTTTCTTTCCATTTTTCATTTTAGGAATGTCTTTTAATAAAAATTATATAGATATTCTTAAAAAGCATAAATTTAAACTTTTAATAGTATCTTGTATTATTTTATTTGTATTATATATTTTATCAAATAAAATAGAAATAGAACTTTTATTTGAATTTGAGCCTTATAGTAATTTTTCAGATAATCTATTTTTTCCATTATTTATTAGGTGTTTTCATTATTTAGGCTCTTTAATAATTGGATCATTCATTTTATGTTTAATTCCTGAAAGAAAAACTATTATATCTTTACTTGGAAGAAACTCATTAATATTATATCTTCTCCACGGCGCTATTAGTTATATTTTAATTGGATATGGCTACACAAAATACGATAATATAATAACTCTTATTATATCTGAACTATTAATAGTTTTACTTACAATAACTATATCTGAATTTTATCTTAATTTTAAAATTTTTATTAATACAAGAAGGACCAAAATTCTTTAATTTGGTCTTTTTTTAATTTAACATTATATCACAATTTGTCATACTATAAATCATACACAAATATTTTAGAAGGGATGCTTTATGAAATTTAAATCTAAACTAATACTTTTATGTACTTTAATATTATCTTTATGTATTTCATTAATTGGATGTAAAAAAGAAGATAATCAATCTAATTTAAAAACTATTAAACTTAATGAAGTTGTACGTTCTGTTTTTTATGCTCCTATGTACGTTGCAATAAATGAAGGTTTCTTTGAAGAAGAAGGACTAAATATAGATTTATCTACTGGTCAAGGTGCTGATAAAGTAATGCAAAATGTTTTATCTAAAAATGCAGACATAGGATTCTGTGGTCCTGAGCAAGTTGTATATATCTATAATCAAGGTCGCGAAGATTTTCCTGTTGTTTTTGCAGGACTTACTAAACGTGATGGCTCTTTTTTAGTGTCCAAGTCAGATGAAAAAGATTTTGATTGGAAATCATTAAAAGGTAAAAAAATAATAGGTGGAAGACCTGGTGGTGTTCCTGAAATGGCTTTAGAGTATGTTTTAAATAAAAATAATATCGTACCTAATAAAGATGTCACTATGGTAACTAATATAGATTTTACTGCAACATCTGGAGCATTTAAATCTGGAGCTGCAGATTATGTTGCATTATTCGAACCTACAGCATCAATGCTTGAAAAAGAAGGTAGCGGAAAAATAGTTGCATCTATCGGACAATCTTCTGGTGAAATGCCTTATACTTCTTTCTTTGCAACTAAATCATATATAGAAAATAATCCAGATGTTATAGAAAAATTTACTAGAGCTATATATAAAGGTCAAACTTGGTTTAAAGAACATTCTTCAGAAGAAATATCTGATTCTATAAATTCCTTCTTCCCTGGAACTGACAAAGATATAATTATTTCTGTTATAAATAACTATAAAGAAATTGATGCTTTATATGATAATCCTATTATAAGTGAAGAAGGTTTAAATCATCTTATGGATGTTATTAGTGATTATGATAAATCATTAATAGAAACTCGTCCACCATTTACTGATATAGTAAATAACTCTTTCGCAGAAAAAGTTGTAAATAAATAAAATTTATAAAGAGGATAGATTATTAATTTAATTTTAGCTATCCTCTTAATACATATATTTAATAAGGTGGTGAAATTTATGGCATTATTAGAAATTAAAAATATAAGAATGTGCTATCATTCTTTAAAGACAGAAACAGAAGCAATAAAAAATGTTAGCTTTGATGTAAATGATAAAGATTTTCTAAGTATATTAGGTCCTTCTGGATGTGGTAAATCTACTCTTTTAAATATAATGAGTGGATTACTTAATCAATCTAGTGGAACTGTAACTTTCGATGGAGATAATATAAGAAATAATTTAGATAAAATTGGATATATGTTTCAAAAAGATCATTTGTTTGATTGGACATCAGTCTGGAATAATGTAACCTTGGGATTAAAAATAAAAGGTCTTCTTAATGATGAAACAATAGCTAGAGTTGAAACTTTACTATCAAATTATGAATTAACTAAATTTAAAGATCATAAACCAACTGAATTATCAGGTGGTATGAGACAAAGAGTTGCTCTTATTAGGACCCTTGCATTAAATCCTAAAATTTTATTTCTTGATGAGCCATTTTCTGCTTTAGATTATCAAACACGTCTTAATATATGTGATGAAATGTTTAGTATAATAAAGCAAGAAGGAAAAACAGCAATAATGGTAACTCATGATATATCTGAAGCAGTATCTATATCAAATAGAATAATTGTATTAACTAAAAGACCAGCTTTAGTAAAAAAAGAAGTCAATATATCTTTTAAAAATAATAATTTAACTCCTTTTAATAGAAGAAAAGAAAATGAATTTAAAGAATACTTTGATTTATTATGGAAGGAGCTTGATGATTATAATGATTAGTAATGAACATGAAATTTATATAAAAAGTTTAAAAAGAGAAAAATTAAAAGTTACTCTTTTAAGAATTGGTATCTTATTATTTTTCATTATACTATGGGAAGTTGCTGCTGATCTTAAATGGATAGATCCATTTTTAACATCATCTCCTAGTAGAATTATTAGCTCTCTTATAGGTTTTATATCAGATGGAACTTTGTGGAGACATATATATGTTACTTGTGCTGAAACTATTGTTGGTTTCTTACTTGGTACACTACTTGGAACCTTTATTGCAATAATATTATGGTGGTGTCCTTTAACCTCTAAAGTTTTAGATCCTTATTTAGTTGTATTAAATGCATTACCTAAAGTTGCATTAGCTCCAATAATTATATTCTGGGTTGGGAATGGACCAAGTGCTATAATTGTTATTACTCTATTAATATCCTTAGTTACAACTATAATAAGTGTATTAACAGGTTTTAATGAAATAGATAAAGAAAAATTGCTTCTTATGGATACCTTCCAAGCTTCAAAAATTCAGAAACTTAAATATTTAATTTTCCCATATAATATTCCAGTATTAATATCTTCTCTTAAAATAAATGTTGGTCTTTCATGGGTTGGTGTTATAATGGGAGAATTTTTAGTTGCAAGAGAAGGTCTTGGATTCTTAATTATATTTGGTGGGCAAATATCTCAACTTGATATGGTTATGATGAGTATAGTAATTTTATCTTTAATTGCTTTTATAATGTATAAATTGGTAGCTTTACTAGAAAATAAGTATATTAAACACTCATAAAAATTATTAACAATATATTCACTTTTATTTTTTCTTATACTTTATTTACAATAGATAACCATTTCATACTGAAATATAGAGGATTTACAGTGTTTACAAATTATAAATTCTCTATATTTATTTATATTGTATTAAGGTTTACTTAATTGAATGAAAGTGATACATTAATAAGGTACAAAAGATACAAGGAGAGATTAACTTGAAATTATTTAGAGAAGCACTTATTATTTTCGGAATTTATTTAATTGGTGAGGTAATAGTTGCATTTACTCATATTCCTATCCCAGGAAATATCATAGGGTTATTATTACTATTAATATGTCTTTGTACTAAAATAATAAAGGTTAGCCAAGTTGAAACTTTAACGAATTTCTTTTTAGATCACTTAGCTTTCTTTTTCCTACCAGCTGGAGTTAGCTTAATGAATTCTCTTGGAATTATTAAAGCTAATCTTGTTCAAATATTAATTGTTTGCGTTATAACAACAGCAGTAATAATCGCTTCAACTGGACTTATAGTACAATTCATAGTAAACCTATTAAATAAAAGAAAGAAAGGATCTAAGGAAGATGAGTTTGATAACTAGCAACGTATTTTTTAGTATAGTTTTATCTCTTATCGCTTTTGAGATTGGACTTGCGATTTATAAAAAAACAAATATACCACTATTCAATCCTTTACTTATAGCAATAGTGATTGTAATTGCATTTTTAACTGCATTCCATATAAACTTTGATGCTTATAATTCAGGAGCTCAATTTATTAATATGTTTTTAGGACCTGCAACCGTAGTACTTGCCGTTCCACTTTATAAACAAATTGAGTTACTTAAACAAAATGCAATAGCTATTTTTATTGGAATATTTTTAGGAACTTTAATTGGAATATTTTCAATAATTCTTTTATCTCATTCTTTAGGACTTAATGTACCAATGATTGTATCATTAATGCCTAAATCTGTAACAACACCAATAGGTATTGCCATAAGTAAAGAATTTAACGGTATAGTTCCTGTTACTGTACTTGCAATTATATTATCAGGAATAATTGGTGCAATTATAGGACCTACAATATGTAGAATATGCAGAATAACAAACAAAATAGCAATAGGAATTTCACTCGGAACTGCATCACATGCAGTTGGTACCACAAAAGCATTAGAACTTGGAGAAACTGAAGGTGCCATGAGTTCACTTTCAATTGGTATAGCTGGAATGATGACAGTTTTTGTTGCTCCACTTGCTCTTAACATTGCAATGTTTGTGTATAATTTAATTATTCATTAAATAAAAGAAACTTACCAAACTCCGGTAAGTTTCTTTTATTTTTTATTTTCAGTATATATATTTTTAACTTTCAGTAATTTTCTATTTAAATTTCCAATTTTATTATCTTTAAAAACAGTATAAACTGAACGCTTAGTATAATCTTCTAATTTAATCATAAATTCTTCTGGCTCTATACTCTTTTCGTAAACTAACTTCAATCCTTTTTCCCAAGATGCAGTAAGCTTTGGATTTAATAGAGAAGGTATTGATATATTTATTACTTCATATATCATTTCGCCAAACTCTGTTGGTGTAAGAGTTTGTGTCTTATTGTTTGATTTTATGTATTCTATATTTATTAGTTTTTTAAGAATTTCAGCTCTAGTAGCTGATGTTCCTATTCCTGCACCTTTTATATGTTCTCTTAACTCTTCATCTTCTATAAGTTTACCTGCATTCTCCATTGCAATTATTATAGAACCTGTTGTAAATCTTTTTGGCGGACTAGTTTCCCCTTCTTTAATTTCTAAAGAATCTACTAAAACTTTTTGACCCTTTTTTAAGTCTTTTGGAAATTCATCCATATTGTTTTCCTTATTAGGTTCTAAAATATCTAAATAACCTCTTTCTACACAAACCTTTTTAGTTGTATAAAAAGATTCGCTTCCAAGTGTTATTGTAATTGCTTGCTTGCTATATTGAGCTTTTGGATAAAATATTGCGATAAATCTTCTAAGAATTAAAAAATACATCTTTTTCTCTATTTCTTTTAAAGAATTTATTACATTATTACCTTCCCCAGTTGGTATTATAGCATAGTGATCTGTAATTTTTTTATCATCAACATATTTGCTTTTTAATATAGTTTTCTCCCAACTTTTATCAAGTATATTTTTTGTAGCTAAAGTTAGTTCTTCGCCTATATTCATTTTACTAATTTTAAATATAGTTTTTTTAATTCCTTTTGCTACTGCAGTTGATAACACTCTTGCATCAGTTCTTGGATATGTTACCATCTTCTTTTCATAAAGAGTTTGAAGATAATTTAAAGTTTCATCTGGGCTTATTTTAAATTTCCTTGAACATTCATTTTGTAATTCAGCTAAGTTAAATAAAAGAGGCGCATTTTTATTTTCTTTTGTTCTTTTTATATTAGAAATTATTCCTTCTTCTATCTCTTCAAGATCTTTTATTAAGCTTATACAATCTTCCCTTTTTTTAAATCCACCTTCATTGTATAGCTTTGGCGAATCCTTAAACCTTGAATTATCTAACGCCTTCCACTCAGATTGAATTTCTTCTTCTTTTTCTTCTCTATTAAAGCTACCTAATATTTTATAGAATGATGTTTTCTTAAAATCTCTAATTTCTCTTTCTCTATCAACTACCATTCCAAGTACACAACTCATTACTCTTCCAACTGCTACTACTGAAGATTTATCCTTCTTTAACATATTAGACAACTGCTTTCCATATATTAATGTTAGAAGTCTTGAAAAATTAATTCCTATTATATAATCTTCTTTAGCTCTTAGATATGCTGAATGAGCTAAAGAATTATATTCTGATAAAGGCTTTGCTTCTTTTATCCCTCTTTTTATTTCTTCTTCTGTCTGTGAATCAATCCATACACGAAGCTTTTCTTTTTTAGGATTTCCAGATAAATCATCTACTAATCTATATATATACTCTCCCTCCCTTCCAGAGTCAGTACAAACATATATCTTATCAATATCATTTCTATTAAGTAATGTACTTACAACATTAAATTGACCTTTAGCTGAGTTTATCACCTCGTATTTATACTTATTTGGTAAAAAAGGTAAATCCCTAAGATTCCAATACTTAAGTTTTTCATTATAAGCTTCAGGATAACACATTGTTACCATATGTCCTACACACCAAGTAAAAACTGCATTGTCACTTTCTATATATCCATTTTTTCGTTTACCATTAACTTTTAATAAATTTACAAAATCCATAGCCACTGATGGCTTTTCTGCTACAAATAAAGATTTTCCCATAATTATTTCCTTTCTAAAGAAAATAAACCCTCAAAAGAGGGTTTATTAAAATTATACTATGAATTTATAATTTTTCCAAATGAATTGTTTTACATTTCATTAAGTATCCAAATTGATATATTTAAATACAATGCATAGATACACCATATTATATATGGAACTAATAAAATTCCACCTAGTTTATCTATCTTAAAAAACTTTAGGATAACAATACTTAAAATTATTATTAGTATTAAAAGTATTATCCAGGATACACCATATAACTTAAACATAAAAAAGATTATAGGCCATAAAAAATTAATTCCTAATTGTATTATATATAATAAAATTGCTGAAGAACTTTTATTTTCTGTTTTAAGTTTCATATAAACTCTATATAAAGAAATTGACATTAATATATATAATATAGGCCAGACAATTCCAAATACATATCCAGGTGGTGAAAATTTCGGTTTTGTTATTTGCTCATATATAATACTAGAATTTTTAGTTAAAATTCCAATTATAATTCCTCCACCTAAAGTAATTAAAAAACTTATAATTAATGCAATTATATTAAATTTACCATTAATATTAAATATATTCTTCATAAATCACCTCAAAATCATATTATATAATATAATATGATTTTTTTAGTTTTTTATACTTATATGTATATATCTGAAAATTCTATATCTACCCTTTTCTCTAAAGTAACAATCTCAAACTCATCTCCTAATGGGTATTCCTTTATATTGTTTTGTATTGGTAATTCTATTATAAATCTATTTCCATTTTTAGAATTAGATTTATATTTTATTTTTCCTCCATGTAATTCAACCATCTCTTTACTTAAAAATAATCCTAGTCCACTACCTTCTTTTTTTCTATTTAAAGATTTATTTACAGATGTAAATTTATCAAATATATATTTTTCATCCTCTTTATCAATAGCAGTAGTGTAATTTTTTATGATTATATAAGCGTACTTTTTATTCGTATATATATTTACTTTTAATTCTTTATTTTTCCTACCATATTTAACACTATTAGAAATTATATTTAAAATAATCCTTTCTATCATTTCTACATCAATAGGTATATATATCTCTTCGCAAACTGAATCAAACACTAAAGAATTATTTATTTTCTCAACATACTTTTTTGTTGCTGCTGTAATATTCTCTACTATTTCTACTAAATTGTATATTTTTTTATTTGCTTTTAAATATCCTTCAGATGCCTTATTTGCATCAATAAAATTATTTATAGTTCTAATAAGCCTTAAACAATTTTGTTTAATAACATTATTATTCTTTTTTAAGCTCTCTAAGTTTTTTTCATTTAAGTACATTTCATTAACTGTTAATGCAGAATGAATTATATTTATAGGAGTTCTAAGTTCATGAGATATATTAGAATAAAACTCGCTTTTAATTTCATCCTCTTTTAGATATGAATCATATATTTTTGCAACTTTATTGTATTTATTTATTTCTGTTATTTCTCTTATATATACTATTTGATTATTTATACCATAATCCACTAAATAAAACTCTAATTCCTTTAATTTATCTGAAAACTTATTAAATCTATATACAACTTTTATATTTTTATTTGGATTTACATAATCTGAAGATAATACTCTATTTTTAATATAATCTTGTGATTCTATTGATTCTATTAAAGTTTCCATTTTCATTCCAATTAATAATTCTTTATCTGAAATATTAATCATACTTAATAAATCATCATTAGCATATATTAATCTTCCTCTATTAAATATAGCTAAACCATCTTTAAATGATTCTATAAGATTACAATATCTTTCTTCACTATTTTTATTTATTGCATTTAATTCTTGAAGAATTAAACTTTTCTCACGCAATTTTGTATTAAGTTCTCTTTGTTTATTTTGTATTGTTAATAATTTTTCTTTCATATTATCATATTGAAATTTTAATATATATTTTTTTATTCCATTATAAACTTCAAAATAAGCTAAACATCTTAATATATCTCCTATCAAAGATATATATTTTGAATCAATATATATTTTAACACTTAAAATTTGATATATTAAAATAAAAATCATATAAATATACATGTTTTTTACTTGCGTATTTTTTTTTATTTTTCCTAAAAAAATTATAGTAATTATAGTCATTATAAGACAAAACATATAATAATTATTACAGACAATACCATTTTTTATATGATATAAAAAGTATTTAGTTGCACACATTAATATAACTATTAAAGCAGTATATCCACCGATAGCTTGTACATTTGAAAGTTGTTTTAAATACATAATTATAGCGATAAAAATAACTATAACTTCTAATATTTTATTTACCCATATAATTAGAAATAATAAACTATTTGATATATCACAAATTCTTATTAATATAGAAAAATATTCTAAAGAACCTATAAACAAAAATCCAATACCTAAAAATTTATAATAAGAGTTAGATTTTCTAACTAAACTTATTAAGCCTAATGAAATACCAAATGTAGAGCAAAAAATATTTATAGAATAATGGAGCTTAACAATTTCATTATTAAAAATAATAAATAAAACACTAAAAATAATTATTCCTATTATTATATTGAAGTATTTTTTTGTATAAGCTTCTAATTTTAAAGTTATATTACTATTCACCTAACTCTTCCTTTCCAAAAGTTATTATAACTTCTGTTCCTTTGCCTATTTTACTTTTTATCATAATAGTTCCACCTTGTAATTCTATAAGATTTTTTACTACAAATAATCCTATTCCACTACCTTTTTCTTCTGCCTCTTTATTATTTTCACCCATTGAATATTTGTTAAAAACTTTATTTAAAAAATTATTATCCATTCCCACACCATTGTCTTTAACAATTATTTTTATATTTTTGTTGCTATCTAAAACCATTACATCTATTCTACCTTCACTTTTTGTAAATTTAATTGAATTAGATATTAAATTAAGTAAAACTCTTTGCATTAAGCTTTCATCTAAATTTAGATAAACCTCTTCTTTATTAGTATCAAATATTATTTTTATATTTTTTTCTTTAGCATAACATACTAAGCTTGATACAGTATCTTCAGTAAATTCAACTACATTTATTCTTTTTTTATTTGCTCTTAAATTATCACTTTGTATTTTACAATTATCAATTAAATTATTTGTTATCTTCATTAAAGTAAAACAATTACTTTTAGATATTCTATTATATTTTTTTAACGATTCTTCATCTTTTTCTTTTATAAAAATATCTTCTAACTGAAGTGCAGAATATATTACATTTATAGGCGTTTTCAAATCATGACTAATATTTGATAAAAAATCTTTTTTCAAATTTTCTTGTAAAACTTTATTTTTTATTTCACATTTTATAAGATTCATTCTTATATTTGATGTTATATCTGAAAATGTTAGTATTATTTCACCATTATCCACATTCTTATCTATAACTTCTATATTTATATATTTTTTAACATCATTTTTTTCAATTAATCCTCTATAAATATTTCTAGAAAAAATATTTTCTATATCCTTTTCTAACCCTTGTATCTTTATTAAATTTTCTAATTTTTTGTTAACTATCATTTTTATACTATCTTCATCAATAAAACTTAAAAAAGACTTATTACAATATATTATTCTAAAAGTAACATCACTTAATATAACAACTGGAACTGGTATATTTTTAAAAAAGTCTTTAAACATCATTTCTTTTTTTCTTATTAAGCTTTGTGAAAATTCTAATTCCGTATTTTGAAGAAATAATTCCTTATTAATATAATTTAAATCTTCATTGCTCTTATATAATTTACCAAACATAATTTTATACGGTGTATCAAGTATATTTTCTAAAATAAAAAAAACACTTAATGAAAAATTTAAGAAAAATACTAATCTAATTAATTCTAATAAAAAATTAGTTGCAAAAAAATAACTCATTAACATAAATAAATTAATAAAAAATACTAAAACTATATTTATATTTATATAATTTATAGTATTTTTACTACTTCTCTTATCCTTTATAACTTTTATTAATTCAAATAGGTTTAATAAAAATACTATTAAACTTAATATTAAATATATAAATTTAAATTGATATTTACTCACAAAAAATAAAATAGTTATTACAGTAAAGATCGGAAGAGCACACGTCTGAACTCCAGTCACCCGTTAGATCT
>ERZ1463036.221-NODE-221-length-12849-cov-13.927779_pt1 | contig 12849 bp, 12 predicted proteins | sample MGYA00564485_ERZ1463036 | MGnify/ENA primary metagenome ERZ1463036 (study PRJEB39244, sample SAMEA3635127) | Helicobacter pylori | study: EMG produced TPA metagenomics assembly of PRJEB11511 data set (Assembly of a 5300-year-old Helicobacter pylori... | reverse complement strand
GAGCAAAGGTACATCATCCAAAATTTGGAGAAGGTACTGTTGTTGGTATGATGGGTTCTGACGTTACAATAGCATTTAAAGAACAAGGAATTAAAAAAATAAACAAAGAATACACAACATTGGATGTATTATAGTAAATAAAAATAAAGGATATATTTATATATCCTTTATTTTTATTTAAATAATATATTTAAAAAGCTTAGGTTAACTATATAATACATTAGAACTCACTAAGTTAATGACAAATGTAAATATAGTGAATCTTTATTTTAAAGATTAAAATACTCTGTTTAAGATTGGTAAAATTAGTATTATAATATATTTATAATGTAGAAATACATTAATTCACATTTACTAGGGAGGCTAAAAAATGGAACAAAAGAGATTTGCTAAAGATTTAATAGATTTTATTTATAAAAGTCCAACATCATTTCAAGCAGTAGAAACATCTATAAAGCTTTTAGAGGATAATAACTTTAAAGAATTAAAATTAGATGATATATGGAACATAGAGGTAAATGGGAAGTATTATGTAACAAAAAATTCTTCGGCTATAATAGCCTTTGAGGTTAACTCTAATAACATAGAAAAAGAAGGATTTAGAATAGTAGGTTCTCATACTGACTCACCTACATTTAGAATAAAGCCAAATGCTGAAATGTGTTCTGAAGGTACATACTTAAAATTAAATACTGAATGCTATGGTGGACCAATATTAAATACTTGGTTAGATAGACCTTTAGCCATAGCTGGAAGGGTTGTATTAAGTGGAGAAAGTATATTAAATCCAGTAGAAAAAATGGTAAATATAAATAAACCAATATGTATCATACCAAATATAGCTATTCATTTAAATAGAGGAGTAAATGATGGATATGCACTAAATAAACAAAAGGATATGTTACCTTTAGTAGGTCTTATAAACGAAAGTTTAGAAAAAGATAACTTCTTAATAAATGAAATAAGTAAGTCACTAGGTATAAATAAGGAAGAAATATTAGACTTTGATTTATTCTTATATGAATATGAAAAAGGTTCTTTAATGGGTCCTAATGAGGAGTTTATATCAACAAGTAGATTAGATAATTTATCAATGGCACATGCTAGTTTACATGCACTTATAAATGCTAATGGTAAAAATGGTGTAAATTTAGTAGCTGTATTTGATAATGAAGAAGTAGGAAGTTCTACTAAACAAGGTGCAGATTCTAATATGTTATTAAACATACTAGAAAGAATATGTATATCTTTAGGTAAATCAAGAGAAGAATTCTTTACAGCATTATATTCTTCATTTATTATATCAGCTGATTTAGCACATGCAGTACATCCAAACTTAGGAGAAAAGCATGACCCAACAAACAAACCAGTAATGGGTAAAGGACCAGTTATAAAGATAAATGCAAATCAAGCATATACAAGTGATGCCAGCTCAATATCTATATACAAAGCTATATGCAAAGAAGCTAACGTTAAGTATCAAGAATTTGTAAATAGATCAGATGAAAGAGGAGGAAGTACTATAGGGCCAATTTCATCAACACATATAGATATACCATCTGTTGATGTAGGTTCACCAATACTTGCAATGCATTCTATAAGGGAATTAGGAAGTGTAAAAGATCATTATAGTATATATAAGACATTTAATAAATTTTATGAAATATAAATAGGAGATGAGACAGATGAAAATAGGATTATGCCTTTCTGGAGGAGGAGCTAAAGGAGCTTACCAAGCAGGAGTTATAAAGGCTCTTTATGACAGAGGGTTAGACTTTAGTGCAATATCGGGAACATCTATAGGAGCAATTAATGGATATTATATATTCACAGGAAATGTTGAAAAGTTAGAGGATATGTGGACAAATTTAGAAATAAACCCTGCAAACGATATCAAAATAATAGATAATACTGTGGATAATTCTTATGTTATAGAAGGATTAAAAACTTTAGAAGTAAGTAAAGAAGCGGAAATAGACTTTTATGTTAATTATATAGAAATAAAAAATAAAAATCTAAATGAAAAGGTAATGAATATAAAAGATGTAGATAAGTCTAAAGCTTTAGAAAGTATTAAGTATAGTTCTTTATTACCATGTAACCCAAAAGCAACTTTACCGCTAGGACAGCAGTTTATGAAAGATGTAAGTGAAGGACTATATGATGGATTTAATCTTGATGGAGGATTAGTTAATAATACATTAATACAGCCATTAGTAGAACAAGACTTAGATAAAATAATAATAATAGATACACATACAGAATATGAACTACCTGCAGAAATAAGCGATAAATTTGGTAAAGACAATATTTTTATAATAAAGCCTAAAAAACCTTTTGAAAAAAATGCTACATTAAGATTTGAAAAAGAATTTTGTAAAAAAATATACAATGAAGGATATGAAATAGGAAAGAATTTTTCTATGTGCATATAGAATAGTTTTTTTAGAGTAAATATTAAAATATGAACATTTCTATGTAAATATATAGAATTGTATCAAAAACATTGAATAAACTGCTAAATATTAGTATAATATAAAAGTTCCTTAAAAAGAATATAAATTATGGAGTTGATATAAATAATGGCGACTAAGAGAATAGCAGTTTTAGGTGGGCCTAGATGTGGGAAAACTACACTAATACAACACCTATACGTTGAAATGAAAATAGCAGGATTAAATGTAGGATATGCTTTAGAATACTCAACTGATTATTTAAAAGATAAGGGTATGATAGAGACTATATCTGAACAATACGGAATATACTTAGGGCAAAAGAGAATAGAAGATGAGTTATCAACATTTGATTATGCTCTAACAGACTATGCTACTTTCGTACCTTACATATATGGAAGATTTATGTTAGGAAATAAGGAAAGAAGTAAAAAAGAAATACAGATACTTAAAGATTTATACTGTCTAGCAATAGAAGATATACAAAACTATGACACTATAATATATGTGCCAAGAGAGTTTGGATATGTGCAAGATGGTGTAAGATGGCAAGATGAAGAAATCGCTCTTAAAATAGATGAAGCTATATTAAGTTTCTTAAAAGCTGAGAATGTAAACTTCATAGAAGTTAAAGGCTCTACAAAAGAAAGAGCTAAGCAAATATTAGAGTTATTAGATATAAAATATCAAGATACTCCACAATTAGATGGAGAAGAAAAATAAGCTACTATTATATAGTAGCTTATTTTACTTATACAAAAATAATTACTTTATAATTCAAATATGTAGAGAATTATTTCAAAGTTAGTATATAATAATAAATAGAAAATACATAAAGATAAGAAGAAAGGAATTAAAACAATGGAAACTAAAAACCCAATAGTAACTATAGAAATGGAAAATGGAAAGAAAATAGTAGCTGAATTATATCCAAATATAGCTCCTAACACAGTTAAAAACTTTGTAACACTAGTAAACCAAGGATTCTACAACGGAGTAGGGTTCCACAGAGTAATAGAAGGATTTATGATACAAGGTGGATGCCCTAATGGAAATGGAATGGGTGGACCAGGATACTCAATAAAGGGAGAATTCAGAGGAAATGGATTCACTAACAACTTAAAGCATGAAGCTGGAGTATTATCTATGGCTAGAACTATGGCTCCAAACTCAGCTGGATCACAATTTTTCATAATGCATAAAAATTCTCCACATTTAGATGGACAATATGCTGCATTTGGTAGAGTAATAGAAGGAATGGACGTTGTTAATGAAATAGCTACAACTGCGACAGATAGAGCTGACAAGCCTAAGACTCCTCAAATTATGAAGTCTGTAACAGTGGAGACATTTGGAAAAGATTATTCAGATGTTGAAAAATGCTAGTTAGTTTCTAAAAGGTAAAAAATAACTATTTACAATCTAACTAAATTATTTTAAAATATTATAAGGTTTAATCCTAACCGAAACACACAAAACACACAAAATACAGAAATTAAACCATTTTATTAATCTACATTATTTATAAGTAGACGATTTAAATTTATAACATATGAAAAAGGAGCTAATCTATATTAAAGATAGCTCCTTTTTCTATATATTAAATATATTATAGTAAACAAAAAAGTATTTATAAAAGATTATAAAATCATTATAAATACTTTTTATTTATTATTATAAATTATTCTTAATAGCAGAAGTTAAATTTGGAACTAATTGTTTCTTTCTAGAAACTACACCCTCAGCAAATACTCCTTGATGAGCTTCAACATTAAATGCTTCAGATATTACTTTATCTTCAGCTTTGTATATTAAGTAAGAACCTTCTTTTATTATGTCAGTTATAGCAAGAACTAACATATCGTAGTCAGTAGAGTTTATATAAGATAAAAACTCATCTTTTTTAGCAAATATAGAATCTATATCTAAAGTGAATACTTGACCTATACCAACTCTTTTTCCACTCATATCAAATTCTTTAAAGTCCATATTAACTATTTCTTCTATGCTGTATTCATCTAATGAAGTACCAGCTTTAAACATATCCATAGCATAGCTTTCCATATCAACATCAGCTATTTTACTTAATTCCTCACAAGCTAACTTATCTTTTTCTGTAGTAGTTGGAGATTTGAATAATAATGTATCTGATAATATAGCAGATAATAAAAGTCCAGCTATATGTTTTGGAACCTCAACATTATTTTCTTTAAATATGTTGTAAACTATAGTACAAGTACATCCAACAGGCATTACTCTAAATGATATAGGTACATCTGTAGTTATACCACCTATTTTATGGTGGTCAATTATTTCTACTATATTAGCATTTTCTATACCATCTGCACTTTGAGCGTATTCATTATGATCAACTAAAACTACATTTTTATCAGTTAAATCATCTATATTTAATATTTGAGGAGCTTCAACGTTAAAGTGATTTAAAGCGTATTGGGCTTCTTTTCTTACCTCCCCTAAAGCATAAGCAGTAGCTTCTTCACCTAATTGATTTTTTAGGTAAGCTAATGAAATTGAAGAGCATATAGAATCTGTATCTGGATTTTTATGCCCGAAAACTAGTAATGTCATACAAAAAAACTCCTTTCACAAAATTATGTATTAATTTAAAAAATAAACCTCTATATAAGATAATAAAACACTATATCTATAATTAATAGTACTAATATTTAATATATATTATAAATATATTTGTTAATAACAAAGATATTATATCAAAATAACTAAAAAAATTGTTTAAAAAATTTAAAAAAGTATATTATATTATTGCCAATTTTAGTAGTAGCAATAACAAATGGGGTATTCCTATGAAAATATATAGTATATTGAAATATTATTAAAATAAGTAAATTAAAAATTGCTACAATATTCAATCTAATGTAAAAATACAAAAATAAATAAATAGTTTGATTAAAAATTAACTATTAGAATTAAATGAATTTTAAATACTTAAAGTAAGATTTTAAAATAAATTTTAACTTATAAACAAAGATGCAGAAAATTAAAATAAACTATAAAAACGATTTCACAAACAAAAAAAGATAAAAATTTAACAAAAATATTGACAGTTTTATTTATGTGATGTATTATCTAAACATAGATAGTTTGTTAAATAACTAACACAGTTTTATATAAATTGCCTGGGAGGAAAGCATAATGACTAAAGATTTAAAAAAAGTTAAAAATGTAAAAGAAAAGCAAGAACTAACTGTAGAAAGTATGATAAACGATTTAGTAACAAAAGGAAATAAAGCTAAAGAGGAAATGTTAAAATTAGATCAAGAAGCAGTAGATAAGATAGTAAAAGCTATGGCTAAGGCTGGTCTTGATAAGCATATAGAACTTGCACAAATGGCAGTAGAAGAAACTGAAAGAGGAATATTTGAAGATAAAGTAACTAAAAATATATTCGCCACAGAATATGTTTATAATAGTATAAAATATACAAAAACTGTTGGTGTAGTAGAAGAAAATGATGAAGAAAACTACATGATGGTTGCAGAACCAATAGGAGTTATAGCAGGTGTTACACCTGTTACTAATCCAACTTCAACAACAATGTTCAAATCATTAATAGCTATAAAAGGAAGAAATCCAATAATATTTAGCTTCCATCCATCAGCTCAAAAATGTTCAGCAGAAGCTGCTAGAATTTTAAGAGATGCAGCTATAGAAGCTGGAGCTCCAGAAAATTGTATACAATGGATAGAAGAACCATCATTAGAAGCATCAAGTGCTTTAATGAAAAATAACAAAGTAGCATTAATATTAGCTACTGGTGGACCTGGAATGGTTAAGGCAGCTTACTCTTCAGGGAAACCAGCCTTAGGGGTTGGGGCAGGAAACGTACCTTGTTTTATAGAAAAATCAGCAGATATAAAACAAGCCGTTAACGATTTAATATTATCAAAAACATTTGATAATGGAATGATATGTGCTTCAGAGCAAGCAGTTATAATAGAAGAGCCAATATACAATGAAGTAGTAGATATAATGAAGGGATACAACTGTTACTTTGTAAATAAAAAAGAAAGAGAATTATTAGAAAAAACAGTTATAAATCCAGAAACTAAAACATTAAATCCTAATATAGTTGGGCAAAGTCCTTATAAGATAGCCCAAATGGCAGGATTTGAAGTGCCTAAAGATGCTAAAATGTTAGTAGCTGAAATAGAAGGTGTAGGTATGGATTACCCATTATCAAAAGAAAAATTAAGTCCTGTACTTGCTTGCTTAAAAGCTAAAAATGCTGAAGAGGGAATACAAAGATGTGTAGAAATGACTGAATTTGGTGGATTAGGTCACTCAGCGGTTATACATTCAGAAAATGACGACATAATACTAAAGTTTAGCGAGAAAGTAAGAACAGGAAGATTATTAGTAAATGCTCCATCTACTTTCGGAGCAATAGGAGATGTATATAACGTGAATACACCATCATTAACATTAGGATGTGGATCTATGGGTAATAACTCAACTACAGATAATGTATCAGCAGTAAATTTAATAAACCTTAAGAAAGTTACTAAGAGAAGAGTAAATATGCAATGGTTTAAAGTACCTGAAAGAATATATCATGAAGTTGGATCTATACAATACTTAGAAAAACTACCACAAGTTGAGAGAGTAATGATAGTTACTGATAGAATGATGGTTCAATTAGGATATGTTGAAAAATTACAATATCATTTAAGAAAAAGAAGAAATCCAGTTATGATAGAAGTATTTTCTGATGTAGAGCCAGATCCATCTGTTGATACAGTATTAAATGGTGCTGATGCTATGAGAAAGTTCAAGCCAGATACTATAATAGCTTTAGGTGGAGGATCTGCAATGGATGCTGCTAAAGGTATGTGGTTATTCTACGAAAATCCAGAAGCAGACTTTGAAGATTTAAGACTTAAGTTTATGGATATAAGAAAGAGAATATATAAATTCCCTAAATTAGGAAGACAAGCTAAGATGGTGGCTATACCAACTACTTCAGGAACTGGTTCAGAAGTTACTTCTTTCGCAGTTATAACTGATAAAGTTAACAATATTAAATATCCTTTAGCTGACTATGAGTTAACTCCAGATGTAGCTATAATAGACCCTACATTTGTAATGTCTGTGCCAGCTGCCGTTACTGCAGATACAGGATTAGACGTATTAACTCATGCTATAGAAGCTTATGTTTCTGTAATGGCAACTGATTATACAGATGCTTTAGCTATGAAAGCTATACAAATGGTATTTGAATATTTACCAAAATCATATAAAGGAGCAAATACTCAAGAAGGTAAAGAAGCTAGAGAAAAAATGCACAATGCATCTTGTATGGCAGGGATGGCATTTGCCAATGCATTCTTAGGAATCAACCATTCATTAGCTCATAAGTTAGGATCAGAATTCCATATACCTCATGGTAGAGCAAATGCTATATTATTACCATACGTAATAGAATACAATGCATCTATGCCAACTAAGTTTGCTGCATTCCCAAGATATAAATCTTTCGTAGCAGATAAGAAATATGCTGAGATAGCTAAGATGTTAGGATTAAAAGCTAGCACTACAGAAGAAGGGGTTAAGAGCTTAGTAGAAGCTATAAGAAACTTAATGAGAGAATTAAATATGCCAATGACTATAAGAGAATGTGGTATAGAAGAAAAAATATATATGGGAGCTATAGAAAAGTTAGCATTAGATGCTTTTGATGACCAATGTACTCCAGCTAACCCAAGACAACCACTAGTATCAGAGTTAGTAGAAATATATAAGACAATATATGGAGATAAAAAAACTAAGTAAATAGTTTAAAAATTAAGAAAGTATATTGAACATTAAAATATAAAATAAAGAGGGGCCTTATTAAGGCTCCCTCTTTATTTTATAGACTTGTACATAACAACTTTTTCATATTCATTTTTTATGCTTATTATAGAATTAGAGATATTAATTTCAAAATTGGCAAAAGCAGAGAATAAATCAATGTCTCTCATTAAATGCATAGTAATAATATCGCTCTCTTTGTTTAATCTTAATATAATAGACCTAACAAATGGAAACTGTACTCTTGAATTAAAGAAATTTGAATCTTCTAGTTTAATATCTAAGCTGCGATAGTTTAAGTCTATAAATAAGTCTAAATCATTTTCTTCTTCCCTTATGACTCTGTATTCAAAGTCTGTATCTAAGTTTAATTTACCGAAAGTTACCATTTTACAACCTCTTCTACCGAAAGTTTTTTTATATATTATACATTATAGAATGATAGCTAACTATACATTTGTAAAATGTTTTGAAAAATAAAAAGCCTTCGTTGGGGGAACGAAGACTTAATTTGGGGGAGATTGAGTTAAATATTTAATTTTATATTACTATTATGGACAGATAACTTTAATCTATACATAAATTTATAAAATATTTTTAAATCTATCTCTTCTTGTTTATAAACTTAGGTCCAAGGTATTTTCTTATATCGTCATCAGATGAAAAATCATCTATAAGAATTTCTCTACCACTTTCTTCTAGCACAACTAGAACTTCACAGTCACCTTGTAAGAAGAACTTTCTAACTGTTTCTTCTCTAACTTCCCTAACTTTAGTTATATTTTTCTTTTGTTTTTCATAATCCTTTGTATAATAACTATCCATCATGTTTATTATTTTTGTATATCTAGTCATGATTACCTCCTGTATGTTAAATTGAATATTTATTTCTTAAGTAAATATTTTTCTTCACTTAACTAATTCGTATCACACTAATAAAAAGTGTGATATAATAAGTTTTTGTATTAACCTAATAATTATAACAAGGAGTAATAATAATGGCTAGTATAAATAGAAATGATATTTTAAATTGTATAAATTATTGTAAGGAAAATGAGCTGTTTGATAAGTTAAATGATACTTACAAATCACTACCAAGTGGAGATTGTACTGGCTGTGGTAATTGTTGTATGGAATCAGTAGGTATAAATTTAATTGAATTTATTAATATATATAGCTACTTATTAGACAAAGATGAATTAAGAAAGACAAGTTTAAGTAAAATTATAGACTACTATTTTTTAGAATTTACTAAAAAGAGTGCGTGTCCATTTAAAGATGAAAATAACAGATGTTTAATATATGAAGTGAGGCCACTAAATTGTAGAATTTTTGGTCATTGGAAAAAAGAGGATTATAATAAAAATTTATCAAATATAACTAAAAGGAATAGAGAATATAGTGATCTTATGAAATCAAAGTATGGATTTGATATAAGTGAAAAAGTTGTTAATTACAAAATAAAATACTGTGAGGATTTTAAACCCCAAAATGGATATTTAGATAAATCGACTAGATTAAGTTTTGCAGATGAGCTAATGATACTAGATTCTAAGTTATATTCTAAAGGTATTATAGATATAGATTTTAAAGATAGAGGTATAGTTGAATATTTTATAGAAGCTTTATTAAAAGATGATACTGCTTACAATATAAAAATAAGATTATCAAAAGATGAAGAGGTAAGAGAGATAGCATTAAAAAGATTAAAAAAGATACTATTATAATTAGGTGATTAAATGGAGCTTAAAAAAATAAAAGGAAACACATTTTATATAAAGGGTGGAACTAACACTGGTGTTTATATTTTTGATGATAATAAAGCTTTGATAATAGATCCTGGGTTAGCTGGTTCAAGACCTAAGAGAATTATAAATATGTTAGAAGAAAAAAATATCAAGGTAAATTTTATAATAAATACACATGAACATGATGATCATTATGGAGCTTGTAACCAATTTAAAGAGTATTATAATGATATTTGTATATTATCATCAGATGAAGCTAAATTATATATAGAAAAGCCTTATCTATTTGGCAAATATATAATGGGTGGTAAATATAATAGATTTTTTGTGGATAAATTAAAAAATAAATCATTAGATGAAATAAAAGTAGATAAAATAGCAAAAGAAGGAAGTCTGTTATTAAATAATGAAGAATTTGAAATAATAGATTTAAAGGGACATACTGAAGGAAGCATAGGAATATTAACTAAAGATAAAGTTTTATTTACTGGAGACCTTCTAATAGGCTTAGATATGCTTAAAAAGTATGATTTCTTATTTTTGTATGATATAAAGAAAGAAATAGACTCAATAATGAAATTAAAAGAAATAGATTTTGATTATTTAGTCTTAGGGCATAGTAAAGAAGTAATAAGTAAAAAAGATTCTAAGTTTATAATAGAAATGCATTTAAATGCTATTGATAAGTACTTAAATAAAGTAAGAGAAGATTTAAATGTACCAATAACGTTAGAAGAATTATTAAAAAAAATTATAATAGATAATAATTTAAAGTGCAATTATAAAGAATATCATTTTTTTAAGTCATCTTTAGTTTCGATGATAAGCTATTTAGCTGATTTAGATGAAATAGACTATATATTAAATGATGGAGAATTGCTTTATTGTACCAAAAAAAAATAAATTATGCTAAAATAGATATGTTAAAAAAGACTCAAAATAAGATAAAGGGTGAGTACGATGGAATTTGAAAAATGGGATGAAATACTAACACCTTATGACCATGCAGTAGAAGAATTAAAAGTTAAGTTTAAGAATATAAGAAAAGAATTCTTAGCAAAAGGAGAATACTGTCCTATAGAGTTTGTAACAGGAAGGACTAAAAAAATAGCTTCTATAATATCTAAATCAAAGCGCCTAGGAATTGAAGATATAGAGGGTGAGATGGAAGATATTGCAGGTATAAGAATAATGTGTAAGTTTGTAGAAGATATATATACAGTAGTAGAACTTATACAAAATAGATGTGATATGAGTATAGTATATGCAAAAGATTATATAAAAAACTTTAAGGATAGTGGATACAGAAGTTATCATGTTATAATAAAATATCCTATAAATACAATAGCAGGTTCAAAAGAAATATTGTGTGAAATCCAAATAAGAACTTTAGCTATGAACTTTTGGGCAACTATAGAACATTCTTTAAAATATAAATATGAACATTACATACCAGAGGAATTAGCAGTTAGATTAAGAAGAGCATCTGATGCAGCATTCCTATTAGATCAAGAAATGAGCGAGATAAGAGAAGATATAATGAAAGCTCAAGTTATGTGCCAGGTAAAATCAGTTACAGTAAGAGATGTACTTAGTAAGATTCAAGAATTATATAATCTAGGAGAAACACATAAAGCGCTTATATATCAAAGAAGGCTAGATAAAATAGATAATGAACAAGATATAGAAGAAATATTACATCTTCAAAGTGAGGTAGATAATTTATTAGAATTTTACAATAACAATAATAAAGTTAGATAGAGGTTATCCATATTCATGGATAACTTTCTTTATATAATAGTATAGTAATTGAATTTAAATTTAAACTATAGGTATTAATATAGAATATATAAGAAAAGTTACATAAGAAAGGAAAAAAGACATGAACTTATATGCAATAGGAGATTTACACTTTTCAACATCAGTAAATAAGCCTATGGATGTTTTTGGAAAGAATTGGATAGGTCATGAGGAAAAGTTAATAGAAGACTGGAAAGAGAAAGTAAGTGATGAAGATTTAGTATTAGTATTAGGAGATACTTCTTGGGGAATAAATCTAGACGAAGCAAGAAGTGATTTAGATATAATAGATAATTTGCCCGGGAAAAAGATATTTATAAAAGGCAATCATGATTATTGGTGGACTACTGTAACAGCATTAAATAAGCAGTATGATAATATGAACTTTTTACAAACTAATTTCTATGAATACAAAGATTATGCTATTTGTGGAGGAAGAGGATGGATATGTCCGAATGATTTTAAGTTTGATGAAAATGACGCTAAAATATATAAGAGAGAAGAAAATAGGATAAGAATATCTTTAGAAGCTGCTAAGAAGAAAGGACATACTAAATTTATAGTTATCACTCACTATCCTCCTACTAATGATAAACTTGAAGAATCGTTATTCACTAAATTATATGAAGAATATAAAGTTGAAAAAGTTATATATGGACACTTGCACGGAAAAGAATCATTTAAAATGGGATTAAGAGGTGTAAGAAATGGAATTGAATATATATTAGCATCTTGTGATTACACTGATTTTAAATTAATAAAAATATTAGATTAATAATCTTAAAATTGTAAATACTATTATATATGGTTAAAATATGAAAATTGGGGGATTTTTGTTTAAATATACAAAAGAAGGAGATGTTAATGATGAGATGGATATTAGTATTCTTATTTTTGTATCTTATCCCCTTGATAATATTATTTAGAAATTATAAAAATTTGAGAAGATCGTACATATATAGTAGTATTTATGTTGTATTAGTTACAATGATAGTAGCAACAAATCTTTATATGAG
>ERZ1463036.219-NODE-219-length-12952-cov-192.791269_pt1 | contig 12952 bp, 10 predicted proteins | sample MGYA00564485_ERZ1463036 | MGnify/ENA primary metagenome ERZ1463036 (study PRJEB39244, sample SAMEA3635127) | Helicobacter pylori | study: EMG produced TPA metagenomics assembly of PRJEB11511 data set (Assembly of a 5300-year-old Helicobacter pylori... | reverse complement strand
ATTCATCCTTATACTATTAAAAATATAAAAAATTTGATATGCTATTAATTGATTTGCAAAACAACTTTAACAATAAAGGAAGGACATTATAATATGAATAAATTTAATTTTATTAAGGGATTAAAAGAGTATGCCATTGTAACTATAGGTGTAATTTTAGTAGCTATTGGAATACAGTATTTTTTTGCACCAAATAATATAGCTGGTGGAGGATTAAGTGGCTTAGCACTTATAATAAACTACTATATACCGAAACTATCTATAGGTACTATAATATTTTTAGGCAACTTAATATTATTTACAATATCATTTATAGTAATAGGTGGAGATTTTGGATTAAAAACTATATATGCGAGTTTTATGCTATCAGTAGTGATAGAGTTTATGGATAAAATATTAAAATCAACAGCGTTAACAACAAATTTATTAGCTGCTGTAATACTGGGAACGTTAGTAACAGCAATAGGTTTAGCTATGGTATTTGCTATTAATGCATCAACTGGAGGAACTGATATACTGGCTAAGATATTAAATAAATACACAACATTTAACATAGGTATATCACTTTTAATAGTAGATTTATTTGTAGCTATTGTAGGAGGATTTACTTTTGGATTAGAAAAAGGTATATATTCTATGATGGTTATAGTTTTAAATGGATTATTGATAGATAGGGTAATAGAGAAGATAGAAAAAAACAGAAAAAATAAACTAACTGAAGAGGAAGAAACTTTAAAAAAAGTAGCATAGTTATTAAACTATGCTACTTTTTTTATAAATAACTTGTGTTAATTTCAAATTTTCCTAGGAAATATTTAAATAATGAAAGTAAATTTGTTTCACGAAAAACCATAGTATAAATAAAAAATTCTTAAGTTAAATATTAACTTAAGAATCAACATAACTAGTTTTTGTATAGGAGATATTAAAACTGTGTAAATGTGTATTACTTAGTAAGGATATATAAAAGATATTTTCAAGAACGTTAATAAATATATATCTGTATTTAGCATAAAATACACAGCTTTTAATCATAGAATATCTCCGCAAATTAACTAGAATTACTTGAATAAATATTATCACAAAAATTTTAAAAAAAGTGAAAATTGGACTAACATTGCTTTTTTATGGAGTGAAATGATTAAATATTTTTTATCTTATCTTTATTCCATATAAATAATTGATTTGAATTATTTAATGATTTAAATAAATTTCTTTTAATATTAGGTATATCAGCATTAAGTTTTTGAATCAATTCTTTTATATTTTGTCTATTAGTATGACCATCAGCAGGACATGGATTTTCTATAACTGGATAATTATAATCTCTAGTTACTTTTTTAATCATATACTCATCTATATATACCATAGGTCTTATTACAGTTAAGCCTTGTCTATCAAGGTATGTTTTTGGAGAAAAACAGCTAACTCGACCTTCATAAAACATTGACATTAAAAAAGTTTCAACAGCATCATCTTTATGATGACCTAATGCAACTTTATTACATCCTAATTTTTTTGCTGTATCGTTTAAAGCACCACGTCTTAAGTTTGCACATAATGAGCACGGATTTTTTTCTTTCCTTATGTCAAATATTATTTCCTTTATATTTGTTTGGACTTCATGAAACTCAACTTCTAAATTCCTACATAAATCATATAATGGAGAATTATCAACTCCACCAGGATTTAAAGTTATTGCTATAAGTTCGAATTTTTGAGGTGAAAATTTTCTATAATTATTTAAAATATGGAGAAGCGTTAAGCTATCTTTTCCACCAGATAGACCTATTGCGATTTTATCTCCATCTTGTATCATATCAAAGTCATTTATCGCTTGTCGTGTTTTGCTAAGTAGTTTTTGCATGTATATATTCCTCCTAAGAATATAGATTATTCATTAAAAACTTATTATATCAGACTAGAATTTTTATAACAATCACAACAATATATATTTAATTTAAAGTATGTTTTCTATTAAATATTAAAATAATAAGAGTAAAAAACTAAAATAATTAAATTTATATAGTATATACAATTTAATAAAAATATTTGAAACATATATGTTAATGAGTCTTTAGAAAACGATATCAAAAAGTTTAAATAATAAAAACTTTCTAGAAAATATTGCAAAACGTCAAAATATGTGCTTTTTTGTCTAGAAAAGGTGTATATCTTTGTGTTAAAATATGAAAGTGATTCTTATGGGAGGGCGAAAACAAAAATGGCAAATAATACACAACCATATGCTTTAGTTTTTGGAGTATCAGTATTTGATATCTTCGGATTTACGCATAATAATTATAGATGTAATGATTCAAATCCAGGAAAAGTTAAGACTTCTTTTGGTGGAGTTTGCAGAAATATAGCAGAAAATATGGCAAGAGTAGGAATAAATACGAAGTTCATATCTATATTAGGTGATGATGAAACAGGAAGAAGAATGATGGAACATTCTAAAGTTATGAACTATGATATGGAAGATTCATTAGTAATTAAAGGTGAAAGTACTCCTACATATATGGCAGTTTTGAACCATGAGGGAGAATTAGAATCAGCAGTTGTTGATATGAAAATAACAGATATGTTTACTACAGAATTTATAGATTCTAAAGCTGATATAATAAGAAATTCTGAGTATATGTTTTTAGATTCGGATAAACCAGACATAGTTGAATATATATTAAAGACATTTAAAGATGAAACTAAGTTTGTATTAGATCCAGTGTCTGCATGTAAAGCTAAAAATATAAAACACTTAATAAAATATTTCCATACTATAAAGCCTAATAGATATGAAGCTGAAATAATGTGTGGATTTGAAATAAAATCAGAAGAAGATTTAAGAAGAGCAGGAAAGTATTTTATCGACTTAGGAATAGAAAATGTATTTATAAGTTTAGATGAAGATGGTATATACTACAATAATGGAGTTGAAGAAGGAACTATAAAAGCTAATAATGTTCCTGTTGTAAATGTTACAGGTGCGGGAGATTCATTTGTAGCAGGATTAGGATACGGATATATGAAAAATATAAAATTAAAAGATACTGTTAAATATGCAGTAGCTATGTCTGTTTTAACAATAGCTCATGAAGAGACTATCCATCCTGAAATGAGTGATGCCATTGTTTTAGAACATATAGAAAAAATTGATTGGATGGAAAAAGAATACTAAAATTTATATAATCAAAATGATAAAAGCTATAGATTTATACAATTACATAAATCTATAGCTTATTTATTTACTAAAGACTAAACTAGAATGCCCAGTTTCCATCTTTGAATATTTGAACCTTTTCACCGTTAGCTTTTTCACCTATTATATCCATATCAGCAGAACCTATCATAAAGTCAACATGAGTTATACTAAAGTTTATACCGTGTTTATCTAATTCATTTTGTGGTATATTTACTCCATTTTCTACACAACTCTTATAAGCTGTACCTATTGCAAAGTGACAAGATGCATTTTCATCATATAAAGTATTGTAAAATACTATATTTGTATCAGATATTGGTGATTTAAATGGAACTAAAGCTACTTCACCTAAGTAATGAGAACCTTCATCAGTGTCTATTAATTTAGATAAAGTCTCATAACCTTGTTCAGCAGTAAAGTCTACTATTTTTCCATCTTTAAATGTTAATGTAAAGTTGTTTATAACATTTCCACCATAAACAAGTGGTTTAGTGCTTGCAACAACACCATTAACCCCAAATTTATGAGGTAATGTAAATACCTCTTCAGTTGGTATGTTTGGATTAAAGTTTACGCCATTAGGGTCTTTAGAAGCACCACTTGCCCATATATGACCTTCTGGTAAATCCATAGTTATATCTGTTTTACCAGATTTAAAGTATAAAGTTTTAAATTTACTATCATTTAAAAAGTTCATTCTAACTTTTAAATTTTTATTATGTTGATTCCAAGCTTCTATAGGATCTTCTTGGTCAACTCTTGTACAATGGAATATTGCTTCCCACATTTTATCTATAGCTTCTTCTTCAGAAACACCAGGGAATACTTTTTTAGACCAGTTTGCTGTAGGTACAGAAACTATACTCCATTTTGATTTATCTGATAGAGTATAAGATCTCCATTCTTTAAGTGCTTCAGCAGAAGCTTTTTGGAAATTTGCTACTCTTTGAGGGTCAACATCTTTTAAAAGATCTGGATCTTGAGCGTATATTGTTAAGAATGCTCCTCCATTTTTAGCTATATTAACATATTGGTCAGATACCCAAGTTGGGAACTCATTGAAAGTTTCTTCTGGAGCATTTAAGTATTTTATAAGGGTACATTCTTCATCAGACCACTCTACAAATACTTCTTTAGCTCCTAAATCATAAGCTTTTTTAACAACTTTTCTTACAAAAGGAGCACATTCAATAGGAGATCTAACTAATAACGTTTGTCCGGGTTGTATATTTACCCCAACTTTAACTGATAATTCAGCATATTTTTCTAGATTTCTTTCTAAATTCATAAAGGTCACATCCTCTCAAAAATTTACATTAATGTAAAAATATATTAATTCAATTTAAGTATATCACCATTTCTATATTACTTCAAAATACTTTTTATTATTAAATAAAATTGTATTTTTCTAAAATAAAAAAGAATTCAAAATATTCATACACACTATTTAGTAATATGATTTTTAAATACCCATTTTTGAAAAATTTAACAAAATAAAATAAATAATGTAACCATTTAAAGGGTAATGAAAGATAGTATAAGATATTAAATTTTGATATAATATTACTTATTATATTAGTAGTTAGGAGGCAATAGATGGAGTTATATGATGCTATTTTTTATAGAAAATCTACTAAAAAGTACTCAAAGAATAAATTAAGTATAAGTATGTTTGAAGAAGTTAGGAATATATGCACTGATATAGAAAGTTTGGATAAAAGTATAAAAGTTAAAGCTTATCCTATATTAAAAGGTGATAGTTTAAAGTTTATAATAAAAAAAGGACATAGAATAGTAGCACCACACTATATTTTATTAACAGTTCAATTACCAGAAGAAAGTGATCAAGAAGAACCAATAAATTACTTTGATAGTGTTGGATATGCTGGAGAAAAGTTAGTGTTAACATTAACTGAAATGGGATTAGCTACATGTTGGATAGGGAATAGTTTTAATAAGGAATTAATTTTAGATTTTGTTATATTAGATGAAAATGAAATTCCATCAATGCTTATAGCTTTCGGATTTCCAGAGGGAAAAGACGGTTTGTTTAGAAAGAAAGAAGAAAAGTTAGATAGAAAACCATTAAAACAAATAGCTAGAAATATAGATGAAAAATGGGAAGATATAATAGAATGTGTAAGATTATCGCCATCATACAAAAATTCGCAACCATGGAGATTTTATCAAAATAATGAATTTCTTGATATATATATGAAAAAAGATTCTAATGAGGATATAAACCAAGTTAATATGGGGATTGCTTTAAAACATTTTGAAATAGCATGTAAATATAATAATATAGATTTTGAATATATAAATCTAAATCTCAAAGAGAAATTAAGAAAAGAATATTATATAAGTGTAGTATAATTAAAAAGTAACTCTATTAATTTATAGAGTTGCTTTTTAATTTTTGGATAAATTTATCACGATATGTAAAAATTTAACAATATGATAATTTATGTTATAATGTTGTTAAATTAATTAGAAAGGTATATGGGATATGTTTCATTTTTATATACTTTTAACAAGTGTTGGAATTTGCTTAAGTTTTATAAATATTTATGACTTTAAAAGAAATAAACTTAAGTTAGCTATATACTTTTTGATTTTATATATAAGTATATGTATGGTATCTAAATATTTGAAGATATCACCTTTATATGGATTAAATATAATAAATGCTATTTTTGTTTATAGGCTTACAAAGAAACCTTTATTAACTGTTATAATTCCTTTAATATCTACAGTATTATATATAGCAGTTAATATTTTTTGTTACTATATAGTTTTATTTTTAACAGATATAAACATATATAAAATGAGTTCAATAGTGTATTTAATTTTATACTATTTAATTACATATTTAATTATCATTATTGTTTCAAAAATTTTAAACTGTAAGTTTATGAAAACACTTGAAGATTTTGAAGTGTTATATAAATCTAAAATTAAAATATTAATTTTGTTAATAAGTATACTTTCTATATGCATATATTTTGAGACTATTAGACAAATAGATGTATCTTGTATAACTGAATTAGAAGTTAAACATAGTTTAATGTTGTCATTTTTAAATTTTTTAATATTTTTATCAACTATGTCTCTAATTATGTTAATGAATAATCAAAACCGATTAAAAGAGATACATGAATATAATAAAAAATTAGAAGATATGACAAAAGAAATAAAAAAATTTAGACATGATTATAAAAATATTATTTTATCTATGAGTGGATATATAGAAGAAAATGATATGGAAGGATTGAGAAAATTTTTTTATTCAAATATAGAACGTTCAACAAAAAATTTGGATTTATACAATCTAAGTCTTGCATCAATTGGAAATATAAAATACATAGAAGTTAAAGGGGTAATAGCTTCAAAGTTAATAGAGGCTCAAGAAAAAGGAATAGATATTAAGGTATATATTCCAAATGTTATAGAATATATAAATTTTAATAGTTTAGATTTATGCAGGATTTTAGGGATTGTATTAGATAATTGTATAGAAGCTTCTTTAGAATCTGAAAATCCATTAATAACTTTATCGATTATAGATGAAAAAGATTTAACTTCAATAATAATTTTAAATACATATAAAAGTAATATAAAGAATACATCTGAGTTGTTTAAAAATGGATACTCCTCAAAAGGGGAAGGACGAGGAATTGGACTTAGTAATTTAAAAGAAATTTTGAGTAATTATAATAATGCTTATTTTACTATAAAAGCAGAAGGGGAATTTATTCAAAAATTAGACATATATAAATAAGGAGGAGTTAGGGTGAGAATATTTATATGTGAGGACAATGACGATCAAAGGTATAGCCTTGAAAAAGCTATAGTATCTATTTTAGAAAATGAAAACATAAAAGGTGATATAGTATTATCAAGTAACTTATCTAAGAAAATTATAGATTATATATCAGAAAACAAAGGTAGAGGGGTGTACTTTTTAGATATAAACATAGGTGAGGATATAGATGGAATTGAATTAGCAAGGCAGATAAATAATATCGATAAAAGTGCAATAATTATTATGATTACATCTCATAAAGATATGAGTCATCTTGTTTTTAAATATCACATAGGTGCAATTGATTATATTATTAAAGAAGATTATGAAGAAGTAAAACATAGAATAAGAGAATGTATAATATGTGCAAATAATAAAATGAAAGATAGCTTAAATAAAGACTATTTTTTCATTGAAAGATTAGACTGTATAGATAAGATTAAATATGAAGACATTCTTTACTTTGAAACTTGTAAAAAAAGATTTATAGGACTTAATACTACTAAAAGTTACATAGAGTTTAATGGAACTTTAAAAGATCTAGAAAAAAAATTGGATGATAGATTTATAAGATGTCATAAGTCTTATATCGTAAATAAAAATAAAGTAAGAAACATTAATAAAAAACAAAGAATTATTACTATGGAAGATGGAAGTAAATGCTATGTATCTTTGTTGCTTTTAAAAAAGACAGTTGAAAGTATTGTATCTTAAGATACTATGATAGTTTAAATACATAAAATAGTTGACATGTATATTAATAAGTGTAATAATTATACACAAGAGAAGGCTTTAAATTATCCCGAGAGGATATTAAGCAATCTTATTTATAAATTAAAAATAAAAACTTCCTTGAAAGTAGTCCAGAGAGACTAGTAAGGTTATATAAATAGATTTAATTTGCATACATATAACCTCTAACTGGATTAGTTAGAGGTTTTTTTAATATATAAAAATAAAATAAAGTCTTTTAAACTAGTCCAGAGAGGCTGGGAAAGGTATCGCCATAACAGAAAGTTATGAAGTATTGAATCCTTATACCTCTAGGTATAAGGATTTTTCTGATATTAGGGGCTTTATATAAAAAGGAGAGAGTAAAATGATAAATGGAAAAGACAAACTAATTGTAGCAATTGATACTAACGACTTTGATAAAGCTAAGGAATTAATAGATAAGTTAGAAGATAGTGTAGATATATTTAAAGTAGGGTTAGAACAATATGTAGCAACAAGGGGTAAAACAGTAGATTATTTAAAAGAAAAGGGTAAAAAGATATTTTTAGATCTTAAGTTTCACGATATACCAAATACAATGCAAAGTGCAGTAAGAGCAGCAGTTAGAGATAACGTTTGGCTAATGACAATACATGTTTCAGATATGGAAGGAATGAGACAATGTGCATTAGCTGCAAAAGAAGAAGCTGAAAAGTTGGGAATAGAAAAACCAATAATAGTAGGAGTTACAGTATTAACTTCATTAAGTGATAAAGATTTACAAGATATAGGTTGTAATATGACTGCGGGAGAATTAGCAATAAAAAGAGCTAAATTAGCTAAAGAAGCAGGAATAGATGGTATAGTTTGTTCAGCACAAGAGGTTGATAAAATAGTAGAAGCTTGTGGAAGTGAATTTGTAACAGTTTGTCCAGGAATAAGACCTGAAAGTGTGGATAAAGGAGACCAAAAAAGAGTTGTTACTCCAAAAGAAGCGATAAATAAAGGAGCACATTATTTAGTAGTTGGAAGACCAATAACTAAGGCTGAAAATCCAAGTCAAGCAGCAATAAATATAGTAAAAGAAATAGAAAATGCCTAAGGGGGAGGTAAGTTATGAAAGCTAAGTTAATATTAGAAGATGGAACGATATTTGAAGGTAAAGCTTTTGGTTATTTAAATGAAAGTGTAGGAGAAGTAGTATTTAATACTTCTATGACAGGATATGGAGAGGTTTTAACAGATCCATCATACTATGGGCAAATAGTAACAATGACTTACCCACTAATTGGGAATTATGGAATAAATCTAGAAGATGTGGAATCAAGAGGAGTTCATGTAAAAGGATTTATAGTAAGAGAAAAGAGTGACAATCCAAATAACTTTAGATGTGAGATGGATATAGACACATATTTAAAACAAAATAAAGTTATAGGTCTTGAAGGCATAGATACTAGAGCATTAACTAAAATATTAAGAAACAACGGTACTATGAAAGGGATAATCACTTTAGAAAATAATGCGATATTAGAAGATGTTGTTTCAAAAATAGATAAATTCTCAAATACAGAAGCAGTAAAAATAGTAACTAGAAAAGAAACAGAATATATAAAGGGGAATGGTCCAAAGGTAGCAGTTATGGACTTTGGAGTTAAAGAAAACATATTAAGATCTTTTAAAGCAAGAGGATGTGATTTAGTAGTTTTACCGGCAACAACAACAGCCGAAGAAATCCTAAATGAAAATCCAGATTTAATATTCTTATCAAATGGACCTGGAGATCCAGAAGATTTAGAAGATGTTATAGAAAACATAAGACAATTAATAGGCAAAAAACCTATAGCAGGTATATGTTTAGGACATCAACTTTTAGCTTTAACACTAGGTGGAAAAACAGCAAGACTTAAATTTGGGCATAGAGGTGGAAATCATCCAGTTAAAGATTTAGAAGATGGAAAAGTTTATATAACATCTCAAAATCATGGGTACTACGTTTCACAAATGCCATCAAATATGAACATAACACATGTAAACTTAAACGATAACACAGTAGAAGGCATGAGACATAGTGAATTACCTATATACAGTGTTCAGTATCACCCAGAGGCTTGCCCAGGGCCTAAAGACAATGATTATATATTCGATAAGTTCTTAGAATTAATATAAATAGATTGTTTAAATTAACTAGATAAGGAGATTAAGAGTATGCCTAAAATAGATAGTATTAAAAAGACGTTAGTATTAGGGTCAGGACCTATAATAATAGGGCAAGCAGCAGAATTTGATTACTCTGGAACACAAGCTTGTCAGGCTTTAAAGGAAGAGGGAATAGAAGTTGTTTTAATAAATAGTAACCCAGCTACAATAATGACCGATGAAGAAGTAGCAGATAAAATATATATAGAACCATTAACAATAGAATTTATAGAAAAAATAATAGAAAAAGAAAGACCAGATAGTATATTAGCAGGTATGGGAGGTCAAACAGGACTTAACTTAGCAGTCGAACTTTATGATGCAGGTATACTTGATAAATATAATGTAAAAGTATTAGGAACTTCTATAGAGTCTATAAAAAAAGGTGAAGACAGAGATTTATTTAGAGAAGTTATGAAAGAAATAAACCAACCAGTAGTAGTAAGTGATATAGTAACTAACTTAGAAGATGGATTAGCTTTTGCTAATAAAATAGGATACCCAGTAGTAGTTAGACCTGCATATACACTTGGAGGAACTGGTGGAGGTATAGCTGAAACAGAAGAAGAATTGACAGAAATACTTTCTCAAGGATTACAATTAAGTCCAGTTAGCCAAGTATTACTAGAAAAAAGTATAAAAGGTTGGAAAGAAATAGAATATGAAGTAATGAGAGATGGAAACGGAAACTGCATAACGGTATGTAACATGGAAAACATAGACCCTGTAGGAGTTCATACAGGAGATAGTATAGTTGTTGCACCTAGCCAAACTTTAAGCGACAAAGAATATCAAATGCTTAGAAAAGCATCTATAGATATAATAAATGCAATAGAAGTTCAAGGTGGATGTAATGTTCAGATAGCTTTAAATCCACATAGTTTAGAATATGCAATAATAGAAATAAACCCAAGAGTTAGTAGATCTTCAGCTCTTGCATCAAAAGCTACAGGATATCCAATAGCAAAGGTTGCTGCAAAGATAGCTTTAGGATATACACTAGATGAAATACAAAATGCAGTTACAAAGAAAACTTATGCATGTTTTGAGCCAACACTTGATTATGTAGTTGTTAAAATACCTAAGTGGCCATTTGATAAATTTAAGCAAGCGAATAGAAAATTAGGTACAAAGATGATGGCTACAGGGGAAATAATGAGTATAGGAAGTAACTTTGAGGCAGCTATTCTTAAAGGTATAAGATCTTTAGAAATAGGAAAATACTCTTTAGTGCATAAAGCTTCTGAAAGTAGAAGTATAGAGCAGTTAAAAGCTAGAGTAGTTGTCCCTGATGATGAAAGACTATTTGACCTTGCTGAAATGATAAGAAGAGGCTATAAAATAGAAATGATAGAGCAAATCACTGGAGTTGATAAGTGGTTTATAAATAAATTTAAATGGATAGTAGAACAAGAAGAGAAATTAAGAGGAATGCATATAGAGGATTTAACTAAAGATTATTTATTAGAACTTAAGAAAAAAGGATTCTCAGATAAAGGTATAGCTGACTTAATGAAAATAAGTCCAGAAAAAGTTTATGAATTAAGAAATCTATACAATATAACTCCATCATATAAAATGGTAGATACTTGCGGAGGAGAATTTGATGCACTATCTCCATACTACTACTCAACTTATGAAGAATATGATGAAGTAGTTGTAAGTGATAAAAAGAAAGTTATAGTATTAGGGTCAGGCCCAATAAGAATAGGCCAAGGTATAGAGTTTGATTATTGTTCAGTTCACTGTGTTAAGTCATTAAGAGCACAATGGATAGAAACTATAATAATAAATAACAACCCAGAAACAGTAAGTACAGATTTTGATACATCAGATAAGCTATATTTTGAGCCATTAACAGAAGAAGAAGTATTAAATATAATAGAAAAAGAAAATCCAGATGGAGTTATACTTCAATTTGGTGGTCAAACAGCTATAAAATTAGCTAAGTTCTTAGATGAAAAGAAAATAAAAATATTAGGAACAAGTTGTAAAGATATAGATGAAGCAGAAGATAGAGAAAAATTTGATGAATTATTAGAAAAGTTAGATATAAATAGACCTAAAGGTAAAGCCATATGGTCAGTAAATGAAGGTATTGAAGAAGCTAAGAAGTTAGGCTACCCAGTACTTGTTAGACCTTCTTATGTACTTGGGGGTCAAGGTATGGAAATAACTTATGATGAAAATAAGTTAACTCAATACTTAACAGATGCTTTCTTAAGAGATAGTAAAAATCCTGTGCTTATAGATAAGTACTTAACTGGTAGGGAAATAGAAGTAGATGCTATATGTGATGGAGAAGATATATTAATACCAGGGATAATGGAGCACTTAGAAAGAGCTGGAGTTCACTCTGGAGACAGTATAACAATGTATCCAAGCCAAAATATAAGTGATGAAATAAAAGATAAAATTTTAAATTATACTAAAAAAATTGCATTAGAGTTAAATGTATTAGGAATGGTAAATATTCAATTTATAGAGTTCCATGGAGAACTATACATAATAGAAGTTAACCCTAGAGCAAGTAGAACAGTTCCGTATATAAGTAAGGTAAGTAAGGTTCCTATAGTTGATTTGGCTACAAAGTGTATGCTAGGAGCTAAATTAAAAGATTTAGGATATGGAACAGGAGTTTATAAAGAACCTAAATTAGTATCTGTAAAAGTGCCAGTATTCTCAATGTCTAAACTTGCTAGAGTTGATGTAAGTTTAGGGCCTGAAATGAAATCAACAGGAGAAGTTTTAGGAGTTGGAGAAACTTTAGAAGAAGCACTATATAAAGGATTCTTAGCTGCTGGTAAGAAGATGTCTAATAAAAGAGGAGTAGTATTAGCTACTATAAATAATTATGATAAAGATGAGTTTATGGAAATTGCTAAAGACATGAATGAATTAGGATATACTTTCGTAGCAACTGAAGGAACTGCAAAAGCTTTAATAGAAAATGGAATAGATGCAGAAATAGTAAATAGAGTAGAAGAAGCTAGACCAAATATACTTGATGTTATAAGAAACAAACAAGTTGATATAGT
>ERZ1463036.218-NODE-218-length-13001-cov-8.107137_pt1 | contig 13001 bp, 12 predicted proteins | sample MGYA00564485_ERZ1463036 | MGnify/ENA primary metagenome ERZ1463036 (study PRJEB39244, sample SAMEA3635127) | Helicobacter pylori | study: EMG produced TPA metagenomics assembly of PRJEB11511 data set (Assembly of a 5300-year-old Helicobacter pylori... | reverse complement strand
TGTGCTCTTCCGATCTTTCCTTTTATATTTTATAATAAATTTTATAAAAAAAAGTTGCTTTATAAGCAACTTTTATTATACCCAAATCATATTATCTATAACCTCTTTTTGAACTCTTTCAGTTAATGTTTTTTCTTCCTCTTTTGTTAAACTGTCTGTATATATAGGTTTTCCAAAAACTATTGTAACTTTTCCCTTAGAAAATTTTCTATTATCTTCAAAGCATTTTGATGTTCCATCTATGGAAAATGGTACTATTGGAACTTTTGCTTTTGTTGCAAGCTTCATACTTCCTTTTTTAAATTCATGAACTTTCCCATCTTTAGCTCTAGTTCCTTCTGGAAATATTGCCATATCATATCCACTTTTTAAGAATTCTGCTCCTTTTGCAATAACTTTAATTGCTTCTCTAACATTATCTCTATCTAAAGCTACACAATTCATATTTTTAACCCAAAATCCTAATACAGGAATTTTAAGCACTTCTTTTTTAGCTATAAAGCCTACACCTCTACGTGATGCGTATCTTAATACTGGAATATCCAATATACTCATATGATTTCCTATAAATGCACATGTTTCATCAGGTATATTTTCATAACCTTTTATTTTAATATCCATTCCAACTGTCTTTATTGTAACTTCACTCCATTTACCAAAAACATCTTGTCCATACTTAAATGCTTCCTTTTCTCCTTTAGTTTTATATATATAATTAAATTTAATTCCCTTTAATCTTACAAAAATCATATATATTCCATATTTAATCATCTTAAATATTTGCATTTTCTTATCCTCCTAGCATTTTTCTTAAGTCTTTAATATAATAAAAACCTTTCTTTATCTTTATTATTATACAATATGATGATAAACTATTACAGTATATATTATATAAGGAGGGATTCTTTGAATAAAAAGTTTAGAAACTTATTATGTATTTTAATTCTATTGTTATCAACTGTTTTATTTGGATGTACTAATTCATCTGATAAAAATAACTTAAATTCTTCATCTAATATGTTAGTTCACTACATAAATGTTGGACAAGGAGATGCAGAACTTATACAAGTAAATGGTAAAAATATGCTTATTGATGCTGGACCTAGATCAAATGAAAAAGATATAATTTCATATTTAAATAAACTCAACATAAAAAAATTAGATTATGTTATTGCTACTCATCCTCATGAGGATCATATAGGTAATATGGCTGAAATAATTAACAAATATGAAATTGGAAAGTTTTATGCTCCAAAAATAGAACATAATACAAGAACTTTTGAAAATATGATTAAAGCTCTTAAAAAGAAGAATTTAAAAATCAATGTTATTAAAGAAGGAACTGATACTATTGACTTAGGTAAAAATACTAAAGTTACAGTATATTCTCCTAAAGCCAATGGCTATGGTGATAAGGGTGATTTAAATAATTACTCTCCAATAATGAAAATAACTTATGGTAAAAATTCTTTCCTATTTACAGGAGATGCAGAAAAGCTTGAAGAAAATTATGTATTAAGTAAAAATTATAACCTTAAGGCAGATGTTTTAAAATTAGGTCATCACGGTTCATCAACTTCTACAACTGATAAATTTTTAAAAGCAGTAAATCCTTCCATTGGAATTATTTCCTGTGGAATAGATAATAAATATGGACATCCACATAAAGAAACATTAAAGAAACTAAAAAAATATAATATTAAAATATATAGAACAGATAAAGATGGTACTATAGTTCTTTCAAGTAATGGTACTGATATAACTAAAAAGTAAAAATTAAAACACTTAGAAATATTATTTTATTTCTAAGTGTTTTTCTTCTAATATATCAGTTTCTTCTTTATTTTCTATCTCTTTTTCTTTTTCTTCTAACTTAATATATTTTTTCCAGTTAGTATATATATAATATAGGTTAACAACATCTTGTTCATTGTAAAGAAGAATTTTTTCTATCTTTTGCTTTGGCATTCTTTTTATATAATCATTGTCCTTCATAACTTTATGAAAAGTCTTTGCTAAATTCGAACCACTAATAACTTCCCCTTGTCTATCAATATCAAAAATCTTTTCTAATTTTTTAAGACCTATAGAAGTTTTCATTTCTTTCTCATATGCCTTTTGAATATCTATTGAAAAAAATTCTTCTTCAAAATCATATACTATATTATTTTTGTTGAATAAGTAATTTATTACTGTAAAATCATTATTACCTGAAAATGTTGATATAGCTTTTTTACCTTCTTTTTTCATATTCGTAAAATAATTTAGAGCTAAAGTTAGAATATCTTTGCTTTCCTTTTTGTTTTCTATCATATATTGAGTTACATGAAGTATTTTTCTTTCCTTATTATATACACATGCTCCAAAGACACCTATACATTTAGGTTTTTTGTATACATAATGTTCTAAATCAAAGAATATTATATCTTCTGGTAAAACCTTATATTCATTTTCTAAAAAATCTTCTGATTCTAAATTATCTACAGGTATAATGTTTTCTTTTATAATCACAGTATCACTCTTTCTTACTCAAATTGTATATCACCTATATTAAGATTATACGTTACATCTTTTCTTTCTACAATAACATTTATTCTCTCTGACAAATCTTTATCAGATATTATTTTCTTTAAAAGCTCCTTTGTTGGATTCATACAATAAGGATTTCCTACTTTGCTAAGCATTGTATAATCTCCAGCAGTATCTCCATATGCATAACTTTCTTCTAAATCTAAATTATATTTTTCTTGTAATTCCTTAATTGCTTTTTCTTTACTTTCACTATCCCACATAGGTATTACATCACCAGTATATTTATTATCCTTATCTAATATATACTTAGCACCTCTAAAATCATTAAATCCATATTTTGATGACATCTCTTTTACTAATTCTATAGGAGAACCTGAGACGGTAATTAAAATATGTCCTTGTTCCTTATGCCACTTTATTCTATCCCTTGTAAAGGTATATACTCTATCACCTTTTTGTTCAATAACTCTCTTAGCTATAAATTCTATTTGATCGTCCTTTAATCCTTTTATAGCTTCCATATATATATCAATCATTTTTAATAAATATGTATCATAATCACCTTGGCGTCTATCCCACTTTTCAAAATCTTTTCTAACATCATTGTACCATTTTTCTGGTTTAATTATTTCATATTTAATCATTTTTTTAAAAACTTCTGTAATTAAACCTTCTCTATATAAAGTTCCATCAATGTCAAAAAAAGCTGCAATATTTTTCTCCATAAAAAAACCTCCTCGTCCTCTTTAGTAATTAACTTTTCTTTATATTATACCCATAAAAAATTTTTTTGCAAAATAATTCTACAATTATATACTTTTTAGAACATATATTTATATATTTACGAAATTTTTTATACATATTATTTTCATATTAAACATTGACTTCTAAATTCATATAGTGCTATTATAATTATATAATATGATAATGATTTTCATTGTGAGGTGTTAAACAAATGGAATTAATAAAACTAAAACCTGGCGAGCACGGTGTTATAAATGCCATTGGTGGAGATGCTAAATTAGCCAAAAGGTTGTTAGCTTTAGGCTGTATTGAAGGTACTGAAATAACATTAAAAAGAATAGCTCCTTTAGGAGACCCCTTAATAGTAAATTTTAGAGGCTTTGATTTAGCAATAAGGAAAAAAGACGCAAAGAATATTTTACTAACTTAGGGAGGAAATACAAATGACAACAATTGCTTTACTTGGCAATCCAAATGTGGGTAAAACAACTCTTTTTAATGCATTAACTGGTTCAAAACAATATGTTGGTAATTGGCCTGGTGTTACTGTTGAAAAGAAAGAAGGATACTACAAAGATATAAAAATAGTAGATTTACCTGGTATTTATGCAATGGATACTTTTTCTCATGAAGAAAAAGTTGCAAAAAACTTTTTAGAAGATGGCGATGTAGACATTATACTTAATATTGTTGATGGTTCTAATTTAGATAGAAATTTATATTTAACTACTCAACTTAAACAATTTAATAAACCAATAATTCTTGCCATTAATATGATAGATGTTGTTCATAACAAAGGTTATGAAATTGATTATAAAAAGCTTTCGGAAGAATTTGAAATTACAGTTATTCCTATTATGGCTTCAAAAGGAAAAGGTATTGACTTAATTAAAAATACATTAGAAAATAATAAATTTACTTATAACAATAATAATTCAAAGTACGATTTTAAAAATGAAAAAGAAGCTTATAAGTATATTGAAAAAGTAGTTCATGATTGTTTGAAGATAAAAGATTCAAACAAAAAGGATTTAACTGAAAAATTAGATAAAATTTTCTTAAATCCAATTTTGGCCTATCCTTTATTTATCATAATAATGGCATTTATGTTCCAATTTACATTTTCATGGGTTGGGCAACCTATATCAGATTGGCTAGATGGATTATTAAATGATTCATTTATCCCTTGGATGCATACAGTTTTAAGTAGTGCTTCACCTTGGTTTCAATCATTATTAATTGATGGTATTATAAGCGGTGTAGGTGGAATATTAGTTCTTTTACCTGTAATACTTGCACTATTTATTTGTATAACTTTTTTAGAAGATAGTGGTTACATGGCAAGAGTTGCTTTTTTGATGGACAAACTTATGAGAAAAATGGGACTTTCAGGTAAAGCCTTTATACCAATGATTGTAGGTTTTGGTTGTACAGTTCCTGCAATTATGTCTGCAAGAACATTAGAAAGCGAAAAGGATAGAAAGCTAACAGCTCTACTTGTTCCTTTAATGTCTTGTAATGCTAGACTTCCTGTTTACGCATTATTTGCTTCAGTGTTTTTCACAAAACATAGAGGTTTAGTTGTTGCTTCACTTTATTTGTTAGGTGTTATAGTAGCATTTTTACTTGGTATTTTATTTAAGAAAACTATATTTAAAAAGGATGAAGAACCTTTTATAATAGAACTTCCAAATTATAAGTTACCTCAATTAAAATCACTTTTAAAACAAACATTTGATAAAGGTAAGGGCTTTTTGAAAAAAGCTGGTACAATTATTTTTGCTATGAGTGTTCTTATTTGGTTCTTATCAAACTTTAATTTTAATGGAATGGTTGAAAATATTGATGAAAGTTTATTAGCTTCAATTGGTTCATTTATTGCTCCAGTTTTTTCTCCACTTGGTTTTGGTAACTGGCAATCATCAGTTTCTCTATTAAGTGGTTTACTAGCAAAAGAAACTGTTGTTTCTACAATGGAAGTAATATTTAGTGGTGATTTAAGAGTTATTTTACCTCACTTCTTTACATCAATTTCAGCTTATTCATTCTTAATATTTACTTTGCTTTATGTTCCTTGTATTTCAGCAGTAGGTACAATGAAGAAAGAATATGGAAATAAGATTACACTTTTTTCAGTTTGTTATCAACTCGCACTTGCTTGGGTTGTTGCATTTATATTCTACAACTTAGCCTCATTATTTTAATAGAAGGTGATATTATGGAAATTATAATAACAGCTGGAATTGTAATATTAGCTGCCTTTATAATATATAAAAATGTTAAAAAATCCTCTAGTGGACAGTGTAATTGTGGTTCTTGTAACAAAAATTGTCCTTCTAGAAAATTAAATATAAAAAAATAAAATATCAGTAGGTTTTACAACCTACTGATATTTTATTTATCTTATAATTCATCTACTACATCTTTATGTTTTTCCTTAAATCTATTTACTATAATGTCATAATAAATTTTTATTGTTGCCATTGTTGGTGATGCAAGAAGCATTCCTATTGCGCCAAAAAAACCTCCCCCAATCGTTACACCAAGTACAACCCAAAAAGGTCCTATTCCAACCTTTCCACTTACTAATTTAGGTTCTAAATACCATGCATCAAATTGTTGAAGTAATAGTAAGAAGATAAAAACTCCAAGAGTTTTCCATGGAGATATAAATATTGCAACAATACAACAAACAACGTCACCAACAAATGGTCCAAAATAAGGTATCATATTTGTAAATCCTACTACTATTGCAAGTAATATTGCATAAGGAACTTTTAATATTATAAGACCTATTAATGATATTAAACCAATTATTAATGAATCTAAAGCTTTAATCCCTATATATGTTCCAATCATATAATTATATGTTCTAAATAAGTTTAGTATCCACTTTCCTCTTTTCTCACCTATAATCATAACTGTAAGTAATTTTCCTTGTTTTATAAATCTTTCTTTATCAGCTAATACATATATTGATATTAAAAAACCAAAACCAATCATTATTATATCTGTAGTTATTGTTAAAAGTGATCCTGCTGCTCCTTCTAATAAATTTACAGCAATAGCTCCAAACTTTGTGGTTACTGATGTCAATGTATGAAGTACACCAGCTTCTTTCATTATTGCATAGAACTTATCATTTTGCAGCGCAGAATTAATCCATCCTTGAGCTGTATCAATATAACTTGGTACTTCTTTTGCTATTGATATTATGCTATCTATTACACTTGGAATTACATATATTCCTATAATAACTAATATTCCTAGAAAAATTAAATATGTTGAAGCAACTGATAGTCCTCTATTTAATTTAAGTTTTTTTTCAAATAATTTCATTATAGGATTTAAAATATAAGCAAAAATAAAAGCATATATAAATGGTGTTAAAACATTTATAAACTTCTTTAAGATTGCTAAATATATAGGGTAATTGTCAACAACTTTATAGACAATAAAAACTATTAAAACTGCAATTAAAATATCTTTATATTTTATATTTCTATCTAATTTCAAACCGTTCACCACCTTTTAATTTTACTTTTAGTTATATTATACATCAAAAATTTTAATATTCTATAATGACACAAAAAAATACTAGAAAGTTAACTTTCTAGTATTTTTTATAATTATATTTACATTTTTTCTACAACATCTATACCTAATAATCCTAAACCATTTTTAATTACTTGTAAACTTGATTTAACTAGGCTAAGTCTTGCTTTTTTAAGTTCTTCATCTTCTAAATTTAATACTGAATGAGAATTGTAGAACTTATTAAATAGTTTAGCAACTTCTACAACATATCTAGTTACAACTGATGGCTCATATTTTTCAGTTGCTAAGTGGATATTTTTTCTAAAGCTTTCTATAGCTTTAACTAATTCAAATTCTTCTTTTGAATTTAATTTACTATAATCTATATTTGTAAGTTCAATATCTTTAGCCTTTTCTAATATGCTATTTCCTCTTGCATATGAGTATTGAACATATGGTCCAGTTTCTCCTTCAAATGAAAGTATTTCTTTCCAATCAAAGATAATATCTTTTTCTCTTGAATTTTTAAGATAAGTAAATACTACTGCACCAATACCTATCTTCTTAGCTACCTCTTCTTTGTTTTCTAAATCTGGATTTTTTTCATTTATAATTTCTAATGTTTTTGCAATTGCTTCATGTAATAAGTCGTCTAATAATATAACTTTACCTTTTCTTGTTGACATTCCACCATCTGGGAACTTAACTAATCCAAAACCTACATGAACACAATTCTTTGCCCAGTCTTTTCCTGCAAGTTCTAATACTTTAAAGAATTGTTTAAAGTGTAATGCTTGAGGTGTTCCAACTACATATATTGATTTATCAAAATCATAAGTCTTTTTTCTGTAGTTTGCAGCTGCTAAATCTCTTGTTGCATATATAGTAGCTCCATCTCCCTTTAATATAATACAAGGTGGCATATTATATTCATCAAGCATAACAACTTGAGCTCCATTACTTTCTGTAAGTAAGTTTTTATCTCTTAATTCATCGATTATAACTTGCATTTTATCATTATAGAATGCTTCTCCAGCTAGTGAATCAAACTTAATTCCTAAAAGATCATAAACTCTATTAAATTCTTTTAAACTTAAATCTCTAAATCTCTTCCATAATGCTGTTTCTTCTGGTTCGCCATCTTCAAGTCTCTTAAAGTGTAATCTTCCTTCATCTACTAATGATGGATCTTTTTCAGCTTCCTCATGGAATTTAACATATATTCTTAATAATTCTCCTATTGGATCCTTTTCTAAAGCTTCTTCATCTACCCATCTATTATAAGCTGCTATAAGCTTACCAAATTGAGTACCCCAGTCTCCTAAGTGATTTATACCAACTACATTATATCCTTCTTCTTTAAATAATTTATAAAGAGAATTACCTATAGCTGTTGTACAAAGGTGACCAACGTGGAAAGGCTTTGCTATATTTGGTGATGAATACTCAACACATACAGTTTTACCTTCACCAATATTTGATGAACCATATTTATCTCCTTCTTTAAGAACTTCTTCTATAGTATTTTTTGTAAATGTAGTTTTATCTACAAAGAAATTAACATATGGTCCTAAGTTTGTTATTTTTTCAAATCCATCTTTATTTAATTTTGATGCTAACTCTTCAGCTATCATATTTGGAGCTTTTCTTAAAACTTTTGCTAATTGAAAGCAAGGAAAAGCATAATCACCCATTTCTGATTTTGGTGGTATTTCTATAAGTTTTTTAATATCTTCTACATTTAAATCAACATGTTGCTTTATTAATTCTGCAATAATTTGTTTATAATCCATTAATTATTCCTCCTTATTTTGCTACGTAAAATATAAAAAACCGCCTCTTATTAAAAATAAGAGACGGAATACTATTCTATTAGTTTTTCCGCGGTACCACTCTACTTGCATAAAGAAATGCCACTCTTTTTTGATAACGCAAATGATTAAAATTTGCGGCGATCCCTACTCATTTCAGGTGCTTCTCTAAGGTTCTCTTCAAATAATCTATCTACAAGGCTTCCAGCAAAATCCCCTGCTCTCTCTAAGAATCAATTATTCTACTCTCCTTTTCATAGAATTTATATTTTACTTTCTTCCATATATTATACATAGTTTTTCGTATGAATGTCAACAAATAGTTAAATATTATTATTCTTAACATAAGCTTTAAAAATGTTGTATAATAATAACAATACATATATAAATTTAATTATTATTTAAGGAGTTTGTTATGAAAAGAATTGGTGTTATTGAAATAGGTGCTAACTCAGTTACTCTAACCTTAAATGAAGTAGAGGAAGATGGTTATTTTAAGACAATTGATGAATTAAATACATCCATAAGACTTTGTCAAGATCTAGTAGACGGAACTGAAATATCAAATGAAAAACTAAATATAGCCCTATCAACTTTAAGGGTATTTAAATCAATGTGTCAAGTATCTGGTGCTAAAAAAATTATAGCTATTGCAACAGAAACTTTTAGAAGTGCCTCAAATAGTCAAAAACTTTTAAATTTAATAAAAGAAGAATTAGATATAGATATTCATATATTAACTATAGATAAAGAAATATATTATAATTTTTTAGGAATAACAAATACATTATATTTTGATAATTCCTTAATGTTAGATATAGAAGGTACTGTAACTAATTTAGCTTGGATTAAAGACGGAGAAATAAAAAAATTTCATTCCCTTCCTGTTGGAACATTAAACTTAACTTCTGAGTTTAATTTGCAAGACAGAATAGTAAGAGAAGATATTGAAAAGGCTACAAATAAAATAAATGATTCTATATCAGAATGTGATTGGCTTTTAAATGGAGACTTCGATTCAATTATAGGTGTAGGTGGAACTATAAAAGCCCTTGGAAAAATTGATAGAATTAAAAAACGTTATCCATTTGATATAGAACATAACTATACACTAAATGACATGGATGTTCATGAAATATATAACTTATTAAAATGTAAAAGCTTAAAACAACGTCATCAAATTAGGGGACTTCCTTATGAACGTGCAGACATAATTGTTGCTGGTCTTTGTATATTTCAAAATATACTTAAAGCAACAAATATAAGAAATATAATTACATCATCAAGAGGTTTAAGAGATGGAATTATGTATGAATATATTAAAGAAAACTATAATTATGAAAAAGATATGTTGATTTTTAGTATTAAGGGAATAATGAATAAACTTAATATTAATAAAGGACATGCTAAATATGTTCATGAAATTTCAAAAACTCTTTTTGAAGATTTAAAACCCATTCATAAGTTAAATGATTCCTATAAAAGAATTATAAGAACATCTTCACTACTTCATGATTGTGGTATAAGTATAGATTATTATAATCATCACAAACATAGCTTTTATATAATATTAAATTCATGTATAAATGGATTAACCCATAAAGAGCTAATATTAAGTGCAGCTGTAGCTGCTTGTCATAGAAATAATAGGTATCATATACCCCTTCCTCAATATAGTTCAATATTAAATAGAATTGATGTTAAATCAATAGAATATCTTGGAACTATTTTAAAAATTGCTGAAGGACTTGATAGAAGCTTAGAAGGTGCAGTTAAAGAAATAAAAACTGTTATAGATGATGATTCTGTTAGAATATATCTTAAATCTCCATTAAACTTAGAACTTGAAATACGCCAAGCTATGAGAAGTGCTTGCTCCTTTAAAGAAACATTTAATAGAGATTTAATTATAGAAAAAATAGATTAATATATTAGAGCAGTTAGTTTTTTATAAACTAACTGCTCTTTTTTTTAAAATATCATTCCAAAAAATATTCCTACAATTTTAAAGAAAAATCTAAAAATTAAATCTGATGGTATTTGGATAATCCATCCCCCAAACACTATTATAAAAATAAAAATTAAAAATTGATATTGGTAAATTGAATCAGAAATCTTATAAAAATGTTTAGGACTTAAATCTCTAAGTAACTAAAACCATCTAATCCTGGAAGTGGTAATAAATTAAATACAAATAAATTTATATTTAATATTATTATAAAATAAGCTATTCTCAAAAGAACTGAAAACAATGCTCCATTTAATATCTCATACCCACCTAATAAATATATAGCAACATATAATATCATACCTACAAAAGCAACAATTAAATTAGCTATTGGTCCTGCAATACTTACCTTTAAATCATCTTTATAATAATTTTTAAAAGCTCTAGGATTTACCTGCACTGGCTTTGCCCATCCTATTCCACAAAATAATATTAATAAAGTTCCAATTGGATCTAAATGATTTATAGGATTTAAATTTAATCTACCTTGAAATCTTGGAGTTTTATCTCCTAACTTGTCTGCCATTTTAGCATGAGCAAATTCATGAAAAGTAAATCCAATTAATATAGCAGGGAGCATAAGTAATTTCCCAAGTAAAAAATTCATCTACAAATTCTCCTTTTATTTATTTTAAAGTATTATAACATAAAACACAGCTTGAAAAAACAAACTGTGTTTTATTATATTAATTAATTATTTATCTTTGTTATTTTCTGAACTTGGCTTATTTGTATTTTCTTTATCTTGTGAATTTGATCCATTTTGATGTGATTCATTTTTATTGCCTGTACTTGGTTTATTGTTTTGTGAGTTTGACTCTCCTTTATGTGAATCAGACTCTCCTTTATTTCCTTTGTCTGTTGTAGTAGTATTTCCACTACCTGAAGCTGGTGTATTATTGTTTGTAGGTCTTTTATTTGTAGTTGTACCACTACCATTATTTATATTATTATTTAAACCAGTATTATTCTTCTTTCTAACTGGCTTAACATAACCTTCATCATCCTTAGTTGCCTTTAATGGACCATTTTCTTTAATGTGATCTTCATTTTGGTTCATATATGTTGCAAGTTTATCCTTCCACTTAGAAATACTATAACTCTTTGATGTAGGTTTTATATCATCAAATATGAAATCATGCATCATCTTAGCATTCTGCTCTTTATCTACAATAAGAACCCATCCTTTAGCTTTATAAAGTCCTCCCCAAGAAATATCTTCACTTACTGGGATTCTTAATTGTTCAAATTTTAAACTTGGGAATTTAGAAACAGTATAAGCATAATTTAAAATCATTGCTGGTTCTATATTAGTTTTTACATATGGTAATAAGTCTGACATAACAGATGGATATTTAAGAACACTTAAATCCTTAAATTTTTGTGTAACTAAATCTATAACTCTTCTTTGTCTTTCTGTTCTTTCATAATCTCCATCTCCAACTTTTCTAATTCTTGCATAAGCTAAAGCTTGTTGACCATCTAAATGTTGCATTCCTGGCTTAGTTATCTTTGGAGATTTATTTTTTTCATATTCTCCAATAAACTTATTTAATTCTTTTATTTCATAATCATGGACATCTACATCAATACCACCAACTTGATTTATTATTGACTGAAATCCTTTAAAATTAACCATTACATATTTATTTAAAATTAAATCAAAATTATCTTTAATAGTTTGCATTAATAGATCTGGTCCACCAAATGCAAGAGCTGCATTAATCTTTTGCTCTCCATGACCTGGTATTTTAACTAAAGTATCTCTCATTATAGAAGTTAATTTTAACTTTTTATGATTACTATCTATTGTTGCAATAATTATAGCATCTGCTCTAGCTGCTTCATCAACCTTACGAGCATCTGTACCTATTAATAATATATTTGTAATACCTGATTGTTCTTTATAATCTACATTCTGTACCTTTGTACTATCATCATAAACTTTTCCTCTTATATACATATAAGCTCCTCCAGCTCCTATTATAATAAGAAGAAGTAAAGATAGCACAGAAATTAAAACTTTTTTCTTTTTGGACATTTTTCTTTTTTTAGTTTCTCTTCCCTGTGTATTATTTCCCTTATCTTGCATTTTTTACCTCCCTAATGTTATTAAGAAAATAATTCTAAATAACACCCTCTTCCAAAATAAATTAACATAAATTTTAGTATAACAATTTTATTATAATAAATAATTTCAATTTACACCAGCATATTTAGACTTAATTTTCTTACATTTTAATTAAAATTTATTAATATTATTAAATAAAAGTCTTTATAATCTGCTGTTTTTTATCTTTTTATGTATATGATATAATTATAAAAAAAGATCGGAAGAGCACACGTCTGAACTCCAGTCACCCGTTAGA
>ERZ1463036.217-NODE-217-length-13027-cov-17.413814_pt1 | contig 13027 bp, 10 predicted proteins | sample MGYA00564485_ERZ1463036 | MGnify/ENA primary metagenome ERZ1463036 (study PRJEB39244, sample SAMEA3635127) | Helicobacter pylori | study: EMG produced TPA metagenomics assembly of PRJEB11511 data set (Assembly of a 5300-year-old Helicobacter pylori... | reverse complement strand
TAACTCAAAAATATAGTATAACTGACTTTAGGAATTTTAAAGTTGTTATTTTTAATTTTTTAGAAAATTTAAAATTATTTTTTAATTCTTTTTACTACAGAACTCTACTTGATCCTCTATATATTACTCCTCTTGATGCATCAACAGTTATAACCTCTCCATCTTTTACTATACTTAATATATCTCTAGCTGAAACTATAACTGGTTTATCTAAGTTTAGTCCAACTATTGCTGCATGTGAAGTCATACCGCCTTCTTCTGTTACTATAGCTCCTGCTTTTTCTATATATGGATTCATTTCTATATCAGTCATAGTTGTAACTAATATATCTCCTTCGTTAAACTCTACACATTCCCCTACATTTCTAACTATACGTACATTACCTTCAGCAGTCTTACTTCCAACACCTATACCATTTGCTATTTCTTCACTTATAACATGAACTTTTATTAAGTTAGTAGTTCCGCTTACTCCAACAGGTACTCCAGCTGTTATAACAACTAATTCTCCATTGTTTATGTATTTAGCATTTTTAGCTGCTTCTATAGAGTTTTCTATAACTTCATCTGTATTATGAGCATTAGATGCTTTAACACTATATACACCCCAAGTAAGAGCTAATCTTCTCATAACTTTTTCATCATCAGTAGTAGCTATTATTGGACACTTAGGTCTAAATTTAGATACCATTCTAGCAGTGTATCCTGTAGATGTAGAAGTTATTATAGCTGATGCATTTAAATCTATTGCAGTTGTACAAGTAGCATGACTTATTGCATCTGTTACTGTTGAGTTATTATTAGTATTTTGCTTTAATAAGTTATCGTAATCTAATGTTTCTTCAGTTCTTTTAGCTATTGTAGCCATAGTCTTAACAGCTTCAACTGGATATTTACCAGCAGCAGTTTCTCCTGATAGCATTATAGCATCTGTTCCATCGTATATAGCATTTGCAACATCTGTAACTTCTGCTCTTGTTGGTCTTGGATTTCTTATCATAGAATCAAGCATTTGAGTAGCTGTTATTACTGGCTTAGCTAATTCGTTACATTTTCTTATTATCATCTTTTGAACTACAGGTATATCTTCTGTTGGTATTTCAACTCCAAGATCCCCTCTTGCAACCATTATACCATCAGAAACTTTTAATATTTCATCTATATTATCTACACCTTCTTGATTTTCTATTTTAGATATTATTTGTATATCTGTAGCATTATTTTTTTCTAATAATTCTCTTATAGCTAATACGTCTGATGCTTTTCTTACAAATGAAGCTGCTATGTAATCTATACCTTGAGATATACCAAATTCTATATCACTTGCATCTTTTTCAGTTATAGCTGGTAAGTTTATCTTAACACCCGGAACATTTACACCTTTGTGATTTTTAACTACTCCAGAGTTTTCAACTACACAAACGATATCATCTCCATTAACTTCTTTAACTCTAAGTCCTACTAATCCATCATCTATTAGTATAGTATCTCCTGAAACAACATCTTTAGCTAAATCTTTGTAACTTACTGTACAAATTTCTTTTGTTCCTATAACATCTTTCATCGTTATAGTAAATGTTTGCCCTTCTTCTAATAATACTTCTGGGTCAGCAAAGTTTCCTGTTCTTATTTCTGGTCCCTTAGTATCTAATAAAAGCGCTACTGGCTTTCCTAATTTTTCTCTTACCCCTTTAGCAACATCAAATCTTTCTTTGTGCTCTTCATGAGATCCATGAGAAAAGTTAAATCTACAAACGTTTAACCCACTCTCAACAAGTTGTGTTAATACTTCTTCCGTACTTGATGCTGGTCCTAATGTACAAACTATTTTTGTTCTCTTCATATTATTTAACATATATATGCTCCTCCTAAATTATATAGATAGTATTTTTGCCATCTCATAAGTTTCCTTATCAAAATCCCTAGTCATTGATAAAGCTTCAGTTATATCCATGTCAATTATTTCATTTGCTCTAGTACCTACAACTCTTCCAGCTTTACCATCTAGAAGCAATTCTACCGCTCTAACGCCCATCTTACTAGCTAATATTCTATCAAATGCCGTTGGACTTCCTCCTCTTTGGACATGTCCTAGTATTGTAACTCTTAAATCTGCATTTGTTCTAGCCACTATTTCTTTTCCAAGGTCTTGGGCATTTCCAACACCCTCTGCTAAAATTATTATACTGTGTCTTTTACCCCTTTTCTTTGTTGTATCTAACTTATTACATACATCATCTACATTATAGTTAATTTCTGGAACTATTATAGTTTCCGCTCCTCCTGCAAGACCAGCATATAAAGCTAAGTCTCCACAGTGTCTTCCCATAACTTCAATTATGTTAACCCTTTCATGAGATGAAGAAGTATCTCTTATTTTACCTATGGCATCTATTATAGTATTAATTGTTGTATCAAATCCTATAGTATAGTCTGTATACGCTAAGTCATTGTCTATAGTTCCTGGTAATCCTATTGCAGGGAAACCTAACTCTGTTAATTTTAATGCACCATTAAATGATCCATCTCCACCTATAACAACTAAACAATCTATACCATATTTTTTTAAAACTTTAACTGCTACTTTTCTTCCTTCTTCAGTTTTAAACTCTTCACATCTAGAAGACTTTAATATTGTTCCACCTCTATGTATAATGTCACCTACAGAAGATAAGTTCATTTCTTCTAGGTCTTCTTCTATTAACCCTTTATATCCTCTGTTAATTCCATATACTTTGCATCCGTAATAAATAGCAGATCTGACAACAGCTCTTATAGCTGCGTTCATTCCTGGAGCATCTCCTCCACTTGTTAATATACCTATAGTTTTCATAATGATACCTCCTAGTATATATTACATACAGGGACATTAATCGTCCCTGTATCTTTTTTTTATCCCATCAAAGTTAAAAAAATTAAACATGCTAATATATTCTTTTCTGATATTATACCATAATATACATTACTTTTTTAATAATATTATTAATATTCTTCTATTTTATTTTTATTCTTTATAGTACATAGGAAATTATATTCCTATTTTAACTTTATAGTAAATATAATCTCCTAAAATGTACTTTATTAAAATATTTTATCTAACGTTTTATTATAAAACTTCATTATTATCTTTATTTCTTTATCTTGATACAACTCTTAGGTAGTATTTTTTCTAAGCTATACATCAACTCTTCACATATATCTACACTTAGACCATTCCACTTGTATAATTGTTTTGTATCTTCTGCATATAAAAATACATTTTCTTTTCCTAAGTGATTTTTAAATACATCACCTATACGGTTTATAATATCTTGATTTTTATGACTATCTACCTTTAGGTATAAACCAAGTTTAGAATTGTTACCTACCTGTGATCTTTGTCTTTGATTATTATCTACTCTATTTTTATATCTAGACTCTTCAAACTTAGAAGTGTCACTTATATCTTTTATCTCTCTAGCTATAAGTTTTGCATTTTCATCCTCTTTTATACTTAGAGTACCTTTTACATATATAATATTATCTTCATTTAGTATATGATTGTATTTTTGCAGTAATTGAGGAAATACTATTATTTCTATTGTTCCATACAAATCCTCAAGTTCTATAAATGCCATAATATCATTTCTTTTTGTAGTTTTTATTATTTTATTAACTACCATACCACCCATTATAACTTCTTTTTCATCTAGTGCTAAATAATTTTCAACATCGTCTTTTAAAGCATTTAGTTTTCCATTATCAATAGAAGTTCTTCTACTTATTTCTTCTTCAAATTGTGAAAGAGGGTGTCCACTTACATACATTCCTAGGACTTCTTTTTCTAAGTTTAGCTTTTCTCTTTCCTCATATTCTTTTAAACTTGGTAACTTACTAACTTCTTGTAATTGAGTAGACTCGCCTTGAGATCCAAATGCATCAAATAAAGATATTTGACCTTGAAGATTTTTCTTTCTGTCCATAGAGACACTATCGATTAAGCCTTCATACCCTGCCATTAGACTTGCTCTATTTTCAGATATTTCATCAAAAGCCCCACACTTTATTAAACTCTCTATAACCCTTTTGTTTATATCTTTTGAATCTAATCTTTTTAGAAGATCTGATATATCTGTAAATCTGCCATTAGCTTCTCTTTCTCTTATTATATTATTTATAATATTCACACCGACATTTTTGACAGCTGCTAGTCCAAATCTTATGTTAGTTCCCTCAACTGAGAATTTAGAAAAACTACTATTTATATCTGGCCTTAATATTTCAATTCCTAATGCGTTACATTCTCTTATATATTCAACAACTTTATCAGTATTACCCATTACACTTGTTATTAAAGCTGCCATAAATTCTACTGGATAGTGTGCTTTTAAGTAGGCTGTTTCATATGATAATACACCATATGCAGCAGCATGCGATTTATTAAAAGCATATTTTGCAAAGTCTATCATATCATCAAATATTTTTTCAGCTATTTCTTCTGGAACACCATTCCTTACACACCCAGCTATTTCTATATTTCCGTCTTCATCTTCTTTACCATGGACAAAGTATCTTCTTTCTTCTTCCATTACATCCATCTTCTTTTTACCCATAGCTCTTCTAACTAAGTCACTACGGCCATAAGTATATCCACCTAAATCTCTAACAACCTGCATAACCTGCTCTTGATATACTAAACATCCATAGGTAACATCCATTATAGGTCTTAAAGACTCATGTAGGTATTTAACTTTATCTGGATTATTCTTGTTTTCTATATAAGTAGGTATAGAATCCATTGGCCCCGGTCTGTATAAAGATATTCCTGCCACTATATCCTCGAAATTATCAGGTCTTAATTGTTTCATGAAACTTCTCATCCCAGCACTTTCTAATTGGAATACACCTAGCGTATTACCTGATGATAAAAGTTCATATACTTTTTTATCATCATAATCCATTTTAGAAAAGTCTATTTTTACACCATGATTTTTTTCTATCAATTCAAGTGCATCTCTTATTACAGTTAAAGTTCTCAGTCCTAAGAAATCCATCTTTAAAAGACCAAGCTCTTCTAATGTAGTCATAGTAAATTGAGTTGTTATAGCATCTTGGTGTTTATATAGTGGTACATATTCATCTACTGGATTTTTAGATATAACTACACCTGCTGCATGGGTAGATGCATGTCTAAGCATTCCCTCTATTTGCTTTGATATATCTATGATTTCTTTTGTTTCTTTATCTTGTTCATATAATGCTCTTAGATTTGGATTGGTTTCTAGAGCTTTATCTATTGTCATCCCTAAAGCAAATGGAATTTCTTTTGCTATTTTGTCTACTTTGTTATATGGTACATCTAAAACTCTACCAACATCTCTTATAGCAGCTTTAGCTCCCATTGTTCCAAAAGTTATTATCTGTGCAACGTGATCTTCACCATATTTTCTTTTTACATAATCTATAACTTCTTCTCTTCTTTCATAACAGAAGTCAATATCTATATCGGGCATGGATACACGCTCTGGATTTAAAAATCTTTCAAATAACAGTGAGTATTTTATAGGGTCTATATCTGTTATTTTAAGGGTATATGCAACAATAGAACCTGCCGCACTACCTCTACCTGGACCTACCATTATATTATTTTCTTTAGAGAAGTTTATAAAATCCCATGTGATTAAGAAATACTCTACGTATCCCATTTTTTCAATGACACTTAATTCATAATTAAGTCTATCTATAACTTCTTGACTTGGGGTACCATATCTTTCTTCTAATCCCTTAAAGCAAAGTTCTCTAAGATAGCTATCTGGTGTATAACCTTTAGGAACTTCATATTGTGGTAAATGTATTGTATTAAAGTCAAATTCTACATTACATTGTTCTGCTATCTTTACAGTATTATCTAATGCCTCTATGACGTCTGGAAATACCCTTTCCATTTCTTCTCTTGATTTTAGATAAAATTCATCACTACCAAACCTCATTCTATTTGGATCGTTTAAAGTTTTACCCATCTGAATACACATAAGTGCATCATGAATCTTTGCATCTTCTTTATTAACATAATGTACATCATTTGTAGCAACTAATGGTATACCTGTTTCTCTTGAAAGTTTTATTATTTCTTCATTTACAGACCTTTGCTCTTCTATGTTTTGGTCTTGTATTTCTAAATAATAATTACCCTTTCCAAATATACTTTCATATTCTAAAGCGTATTTTTTTGCTTTTTCATAATTTCTATCCATAAGAGATTGTGCTATATCTCCTGCTAAACATGCTGATAAAGCTATAATTCCCTTACTATATTTTCTAAGTTCATCCATATCTATTCTTGGTTTATAATAAAATCCTTCTACATAAGAAGTAGATACTAGTTTTATAAGATTTTGATATCCCTCCATATCCTTTGCTAATAAAACTAAATGTCCTTGATTTTTATCATAATTAGGGTCTTTATCTCTTAATCTACGAGGTGCTGTATATACCTCACAACCTATTATAGGTTTTATTCCTTCTTTTTTAGCTGTTTTATAAAAATCTATTACTCCAAACATACAACCATGGTCTGTTATGGCAATAGAACTCATATTCAATTCTTTTGCTTTACTCACAAGCTTCTTTACTCTTGAAAAACCATCAAGTAAACTATACTCCGTGTGAACATGAAGATGTGCGAAATCTTTGCTCACTAAACCACCTCCTGTCTTATCTTCTTATATTACCATAAAATAAGGTGATAAAACTTTAATTTTAACACTTATCTATTGAGCTATCATATTTATACCTTTAATCAGTATATATCCTTAAAATAACGAACTATTAGTTAATATATACCGTATTTTTATATACAAAAAGAGGTTATATAAATATAACCCCTATATTACTTATTCCTAAGATTGTTAGCTATCTCTTCTATTTTTCTTAATCTATGATTTACACCAGACTTACCTATTGGAGGATTTAGTATTTCTCCTAATTCCTTTAATGTTAAGTCTTCACATTCTAGCCTAACTTTAGCTATTTCTTGCAAGTTTTCAGGTAAACTATTTATTCCGATAGTTTCTTGTATAAACTTAATATTTTCCACCTGTCTAACTGCTGCATTAACAGTTTTTGAAAGATTCGCAGTTTCGCAGTTAACTATACGATTTACATTATTTCTCATTGCTTTTACAATTTTTGTGTTCTGAAGACTTAAAAGTGCATTGTGAGCTCCTATTATACTTAATAAATCCGATATTTGTTCACTTTCCTTTAAGTACACTACATAGTTATTCTTTCTAAGAACTATTTTACAATTAAATCCTAATGAATTTATAAGGTTCTGTAGGGATTCTGCAAATTCCTCATTGTTAGTTACAAACTCCATATGATAATTTTTCCCCGGATCACTTATAGATCCTCCTCCAAGAAATGCACCTCTTATAAAAGCTCTTATACATTCATCATCTTTTAAAAGATGACTTGGTACTTTATTTAAAGGATAAAATCCATCTCCTGGCTCTAATATCCCTAAATCCTTTATAAGTTTTTGTGCTCCCATTTCACTAGTAACCATAAGAACATAGCTATTATTTCTCTTTAGCATTTGATTCTTATTTACCGATATAGTTGTGTTTATACCAAAATTTTGTTTTAGTAGTCTAAATACCTTACGAGCTATAGAGTTTAGCTCCGTAGTTATCTTTAAATTTAATTTTTTATATCCTACAATTTGTATACTTCCTGATAATCTTACTAGAGCAGCTAATTCAGCTATGTTGCAATTATCATTATCTGACGTAATTCTTGCTAACTCATTTTTCGTTTCAGCTGAAAAAGACATAATTATCACCTATTAACTGTTCTTTTTTAATCGTTTTTTTATTTCTTGTAAAGCAACTTTGATGATTTCCTTTTCATCATCATATCTAGCCAAGTCTACTACCCTATCTAAATGTATAAACTTAGCATCTATAAACCCTTCTTCTTTTTGAGGTATTGTATCCATATTTCTTGCATGCATTAAATACCAAAATACAGTTTTATGAACCGCTTTGTTTTCATCCCAGTTTTCTTTGAATGTATAATGAATTTCACCTAAATATTTCAGTATTTCAGCTTTTACCCCAGTTTCTTCTAAAACTTCTCGTAACGCTGCCTCTTGCCTATTTTCGCCTTCTTCTACCTTTCCTTTCGGTAAAACCCAATCTCCATTGAATTTTCTAAGTAAAAGTATGGCATTGCCAAATAGTACTACACCTCCGGCACTAACCTCTTCTCTCATAGATGTTCACTCCTTAAAACTAACATAATAATAAGGATTTCTACATAAATACTTAAAATCCTTTTTTACTTCATAGTGTCATTTTTATGACTTAGTGCCAAATCAACTATTATACTAGAAATGCAATCTGCATCATGTCTAATATAATTATTTTTTATCTCAATTAGGTTTTCTTCTATCGATTTTACCCCCATACCTTTAAGGGTATTTTTTTGCCCTTTGTCTAGTAAAACTTGACTAGCACCATCTTTTTGGTATCTTTCATATATATATTCTGGTAATATTTCATTATTTGATATCACATAATCAATAATATTTTCACTTGAATGTTTTATTATTGCATTTACATGTTGCAAAACATTGTATTCGTCTGTTTCCCCTGGTTGGGTCATTATGTTAGATATATATACCTTTGGGGCTTTTGACGCTTTAATTGCATCGACTACTCCATCAACTAAAAGATTTGGAATTATACTTGTATATAAACTTCCTGGACCTATAACTATTATATCAGCATTTTCTATAGAGTTAATAACTTCGTCCAACGGTTTTGCATTAGATGGTTCTAAAAATACTTTTTCTATAGATGTATTTTTAGATTTTACTTCCTTTGGAATATTCGATTCCCCTTTTACTATGCTTTTATCTTTTAGCTTTGCTACAAGATTTATATCTTCTAATGTTACTGGCAATACCTTTCCAGTTATTGCAAATATTTGACTCATTTTATATACAGCAACTTCAAAATTTCCATATAAACCATTCATTGCTGCCAAAAACAGATTGCCAAAACTTTGACCTTTTAAGCCACCTTCTGTGAATCTATACTTCATAACTTCATCCATAGTAGGCTCTATATTGGCAAGAGCTAACAGACAATTTCTTATATCCCCTGGAGGCAACATCCCTAAGTCTTCTCTTAATACTCCAGATCCTCCACCATCATCTGCAACAGTAACTATTGCAGTTATATTTTTAGTATGGTATTTTAGACCCCTCAAGAAAATTGATTGACCTGTACCTCCTCCTATAACAACAACTTTTGGTTCTACACTTTCCTTACTTCTAAGATATCTTGGCTTGATTCTTTCATTTACAATTCTTCTATATAAATAAAATGATATTAATAAAGAAACCCAACCTGTTACCCCTACTATAAAAAATATAGTACTCATTTTTTCCTCCAGATTATCTAATCATAGAGTCTCTGTGTTTCTTTACGACCCTATATCCTTTTTTCATCAGCTCATCATATATAAGATTCGCTATAGTTACAGATCTATGTCTACCTCCAGTACAACCTATACCAATAACTAAATGTTGCTTTCCTTCTTCTATATACTGTGGTACTAAAAATTGTATCATATCATTTAATTTGTAAAAAAATTCTTGACTTATCTTAGAATTCATAACATAATCTCTTACATCTTGTTCGTCACCTGTTTTAGGTCTTAATTCTTCTAGATAGTATGGATTTGGCAAGAATCTTACATCAAATACTAAATCACAATCTGCTGGTATACCATGTTTAAATCCAAATGATAATACAGATATAGTTAATTTATTATTTTCTTCTCCTTGAGAGTATATCTTGCTTATCTCTTCCTTTAAATCCTTAGGCTTCATATTAGTCGTATCTATAATAGAATCAGATACTTCTTTTAAGGGTTCCATTATCTCTCTTTCCATTTTTATACCTTCTGTTAAAGATACGTTCATAGAAAGAGGATGATTTCTTCTTGTCATTTTATATCTATTTAATAATACTCTATCTGAACAATCTAAATATAACATTTCATATTTATAGTTTTCTTTTTTTAAATACTCTAAACTCTCATGAAGTTCCTTGAAAAATCTTCTTCCTCTAATATCTATACCTAAAGCAACTTTATCAATACTTGAATTTGGTTGATAACATAACTCTGCAAATTTTGTTATTAAAGCAGGTGGTAAGTTATCTACACAATAAAATCCCATATCTTCTAAAGCTCTCATAGTTTCACTTTTTCCTGACCCAGAAAGTCCAGTAACTATTACAAATTTCATCTAACTTACCCCCTTAAATTTTTATACTCTTATATTTTCAACAAATGATAAATCTAATTTAGCTTCTTTAATAGTCTTCATAGCTTTGTCAAAATTTCCTACGTTATTAGGTATGTGTGCATCAGATCCTATTATAAATGTATTTCCTAAATGTTTTATTTTTTTTAGCTGTTCTACATTTAAATATCCATGACTACTATTAATTTCAAGTCTTGTATTAGTCTCTTTTGCCACCTTAGCTATTTCCTCTATATACACATCTCCTTTATCTCCAGGATGCGTTATAATAAAAATATCATTGTTTCTCATAGCATTTATTATGCCTTGAGTATTATACTCTTTTGCCTTTTCATTTTTTATAATGTAATTATTAAAATGATTCATCATACTTTTTAATGATGTTGGAGCTGATCCAAAATGATACCCTGCCATTACGTAATCGAAAAAATGTATAATATTTTCATTTATATCTATGTTACCATTTTTATCTAGTATATTACATTCCATTCCTAAAAGGATATCTATATTAGGGTATTTTTGGTTCAATTTATCAATTTCTTCTCTCATTTTTTGTATATCTTTTAGTTTAACACCATATGTCATATGTCTATATCCATGGTCTGATATTCCGATTTTTTTTATACCCTTAGACATAGCCACTTTAACATTCTCTTCTATTGTACCTTTTCCATGACTATATATAGTGTGTGTATGATAATCTGCTAATATTTGCATATTTTAGTCCTCTCCAAGTATCTTAACCTCTTCTTCAAGTAAAACATTGAACTTAGCATTAACAGTACTTTTTACTACATACATTAAATCCAATAAATCTTTAGCTTTAGCATTGCCTATATTAACAACAAATCCACTATGCTTTTCAGAAACTTGTGCTCCACCTAATGTAAGACCTTTTAATCCACAGTCCTCTATTAATTTACCTGCAAAGTGTCCTTCTGGTCTTTTAAAAGTACTTCCCGCACTTGGTAAACTTAAAGGTTGCTTTGTAACTCTTCTTTGAGTAAAGTCTTTCATTGTTTCTTTTATTTCTTCATAGTTTCCTTTTTCTAATTCTATTACTGCTGATAATACTATATAGTTTGTTCTAGTTAAAATACTTTTTCTATATTCAAATTCCATTTGTTCATTTGTAAACTCAAATATATTACCATCTGTATCCATAAGTCTTACAGATTTAACTATATCCTTCATTTCTCCGCCATAAGCACCTGCATTCATAGCTAATGCCCCACCTAATGTACCTGGTATTCCAGCCGCAAATTCAAAGCCTTTTAACTCTTCCCTCATTACAGCTTTCCCAACTACAGAAAGCATTGCTCCTGATTTAATTTTTACAGTAGTTCCTTCTATTTCGAAGTCATTGAAATTATTTGATATTTCAATAACAACTCCTCTTATTCCACCATCTTTAACTAATAAGTTTGAACCATTTCCTATTACAATATATGGAACGTTTTCTTCCTTTAATAGTTTTATAATATCTCTTATCTGTTCTTCTGTATTTGGCTTTACTAATATATCGGCAGGTCCACCAACTCTAAATGATATGTGTTTTTTCATCGGCTCATCTACCATTATATTTCCTTTATTTTCTTCGCCTAATATATCTAATAAACTGTTATATATAAATTCCTTATTCATATATCTATATTTCCTCCTAGTTTATACTAATTATACATATTTATATACTTATTTATATTCATTTACTTGTATTTTATTAATTTCATCTATCTTATATATAATAATGTATTAAAAAAAAAATAACAATATATAAAGGTCTAAAGTAAATTAAAAAAGCGTTGATATAGCTATATCAACGCAATGTTCCTAATTAGTATTTTTTGATGTTGTTTTTTTAAGGTAACATCTATGATATGCAAAGGGAATAATTATAGCCCCTCCTACAATATTTCCTAATGTTACAAAAACTAGATTTATTAGTAATCCTACTATACTAACTTGTGCACCTAATAACATTCCCATAGGTATGAAGAACATATTCGCAATACTATGTTCAAATCCACATAATACAAATAGCATTATTGGGAACCAACATGAAAATATTTTTGATGCTATATCTTGAGAAGCTGTAGCCATCCATACTGCTAAAACAACTAAAATATTACACATTATAGCTCTTAAGAACATCTGCAAAATATCAAGATTTGCTTTAGATTCTGCTATAGCTATTGCTTTAGTAGCTGCATCACCAGATAATGTACTTGAATAAAATACAATTAAAGCTAGAACTACAGATCCTACAAAGTTTGCCAAATATACAAAGCTCCAATTCCTAAACATTTGACCTATAGTTATTTTCTTTTCTAAAACTGCTAAGGTCATTAAATTGTTTCCTGTAAAAAGTTCTGCTCCGCATATTACAACTAACATAAGTCCAACAGGGAACACCATCGCTCCAACAAATCTACCTAGCCCTGGGTCTATATTAGATATAGTTTGACCGAATAGTATGTTTCCTAATCCTCCAAAGCCTATAAAAATACCTGCAAGTATACCTAACCTAATGCATGAGCTAGTAGATAAGTTAGCTTTATTTATACCTACATTTACAGTAGCATTTGCTACTTCCCTGGGTGTTAAGAATCTTTTGTCCATAAATCCACCCCCTATTTTTATATAAGCACTTAAAAAGATTATAGCACCATCGTAGTTAATTTATCTACAAATACAAACCATGTATACTAA
>ERZ1463036.215-NODE-215-length-13228-cov-7.981250_pt1 | contig 13228 bp, 14 predicted proteins | sample MGYA00564485_ERZ1463036 | MGnify/ENA primary metagenome ERZ1463036 (study PRJEB39244, sample SAMEA3635127) | Helicobacter pylori | study: EMG produced TPA metagenomics assembly of PRJEB11511 data set (Assembly of a 5300-year-old Helicobacter pylori... | reverse complement strand
GAGATCTAACGGGTGACTGGAGTTCAGACGTGTGCTCTTCCGATCTTTCTCTTTTGTGAAATTTTATTTTCAATTTCAACATTATTCTTTTCTTTGTTAAAAGATTTCTTTTTAGTTTCTAATTTTTTCCCTTTACTTTCAATGCTAGATTTTTCTTTTTCTACATTAGGAGTTTTCTCTTTCAAAGTATTACTCTTTTTAATTTCTGTAGTATTTTTATTTATATTAGAACTACCCCTATGTATCTTATCCTCAATAGAGGATGAAGAAACCCTAGCACTACTAGGCTTTTTCCCACTACCACTCACTCTCATATAAAAACCTCCTAAAAATAAGATATGAATAATATAAAACTCATATACTACCCATATCCCATCTTCCTAAAACGCTATATATTTAATAAGTTGCACTATCAAGTAAGCTAGATAACGCAAATCCTGCTTTAGCCTCATCTTCCCTAGAAGGTTTATTCTCAACTACATGATTAACAACTTCCTTAGGAGCATTAGATTCATTAATAACCTCACTTAGGCTAGTATTTATTTTACTTTCTACAACCTCTTTTACCTGCTCAACCCTTTCCTCTGTAATAGACGTAGAAGGTACTTCCTTTTGTTTAAGTAAATTCTCTAACATAGACTTGATATCAGAAACACTTTCATTAACAATTTCGACTACATCTTCCTTTGTTAACATAACTTCTTTTTCTTTACTAGAGGAAGTTGCCCCTCCATATTTAGCACTATCCTTATAAGCACTTTCACCAAATTCATCGAAAGCTCTCTGACCTTCATCTATAACTACCTCAGCCTGATTATGTAGCACCCCCATCATATTCAGACTTTGAGCCATATTATTTAAATCTTTTAATAATTCCTCAGTAGCTTCTGTTTCTAACTCATCCATAGCTCCATTAATATAACTATATATTGAATCATTAGTACGATACGCTTCTAATAACTGAACAACAAGTTTACCAAAACCTTTTTTCTTTTTATAAGGTTCTACTATTTCACTATATAAATCATCAGATACTTCAATCATGACATTTGTTTTCTTCATTTCCACTCTCACCTCTTACTTTTCGTAGATAATATACTACACTCGTTCGATCTAGATACAATTTCATAAAATCTCTTCATTGCTGGATTGAAGTCAAAATAGGCTACCCTACTCTCTTCTTTATTGGATAACCCTCTTAAATTAGTAACTAATGTTCTAGAACCAACAGCATTTCCTACAACATAAATTATAGATTCTCCATGACTTGCAAAAGACTCATGTAAAACCCTACCTACTAAATTAGATAAATCACCACAATACAATATAACTTTATACCCACTATTATCCAACTCTATTAACCTTTTATCCCAATCTATGCTCAAGAAATAACTATCATTAATATACCCCAAACCTACTGAGAGTACCTGAGTATTTCTCAATTCAGTAGCAGAAACATACTTCTGTACACTACCACCATTTATAAACCACTCTAATCCTGAAACAACCTTTCTAACCTTAAATACATAATCAATAGATGTTTCAGATACTAAATCTACAATCAAGTATCTATCCTCAGACCTAGAAAGTTTAAGCTCATCCAACAAACACTTATAAGTACCCCTTCTACTTTCAGCACTACCCGAAAAGGCAAACCTAATATTCTCAAATCTACCTCCCCTATTATAAACTCTACTTTTAACAGTACCATTTGGTAAAGCAGACATTCCAATACTCGTAAATATATTAGATGACATTAAAGCTATTTTATTTTGTAAATCCTGTACCTCTTGAATAAGCTCATCAGTATTATTATCAGCTTCAACAGATTTAGCCATAACATTAAGTTTACTTTGTAAATCTAATTTTTCTTTGTTTAATTGGAATAAACTTTCGTCATCATTTTTAATTCTCTCAACTAGCTCGTCATTTTCAGACTGTACCTCCTGTAACTTACCACTAACTTCATCATAACTATTAGATAACTGACTAATAACTCTTTCATTTTCCTTTATCTTTTTATTAAGGCTATCATTATCAGAAGATACACTAGCCAACTCAGATTTTAAAGAGGATATAGTATTATTAGCAGACTCAAGCTTCTCATTAACATCTTCTAACCCTCTTAAAGATTCTAGCTCTCTAAGATACCTAGCATTATCCCTATCTCTAGATTGTAAATCAACCCTAAGGTCACCAATTTCCCTATCACGTTTAAGTATTAAATCTCTACTATCACTAAGTGATTTCTTAAGACTATCATTCTCTAATGAAATATTGTTTAATAAAGATATTTTCTTTTCTAAATCTACTATTTTAGCATCCTTATCACGTATCACACCAGTTTGATTTGAATACTTAACTTTTAACTCATTGACTTCGGACAAGACCTCATCATAATTTTTAGACAGCTTTTTGATACGATTTTCAAGGCTAACCTTACTATCTTTTAAGCTACTAGATGAACTCTCTAAATCAGCTATTTTAGTATTCTTAATTTCTAACATAGAATTTAATTCAAGGACTTCATTATTTAAACGAATATTTTCATCCCTAAGTTCTTCAAACTCCTCATTAGATACCCCACCAATTTGGTTTTCAGTATCTTCAATTAAACCATATAACTTAGTTAACTCTAATATTCTACATTCTAAGTTATTAATAGCATCTTCTTTATTTTTAATAATATCCAAATAATAATTTTCATCTTCACTATCTAACTTATTTTCATCAGACACAGAAAAATCTTCCTCAATATCCTCAGAAAGTTCTATACTTAAACCATATTTACTATTTAAAAATGCTACTAAATCTTTATCATTAGTATAACTATAATATTTATCAGACTGATATAACCCTCCTTCAATATCTTTACATAAATCAGAAGATACCCTATCTAATATAACTAATACTATTTCAACACTTCTATTACTAAGTCTTACCCTACTTCTAAGATTTTCTTTTGTTAACTCCTGAATGGATATTGCATTATCAAATACCTCATTCATAGCATTTGTCAAGATATCTTTTGCACTAATGGGTAAACCTGCTGATAATACTGTTAACATAAAACACCTACCTATCCAAAATAAGGTGTACCCCAATAGAGATACACCTGATAATTCTATTTCTAACTTTACTTCTCAGATAAAACACTAGCTCCAATAACATTTAATAATCTTGGAGATACTCTTTGTTTCTCTACATATTGAATACCATCTTTTTCTACTAATTTATCATATGCTGGTATTGATAGGAAGTTAGAATAGGACATCCACACCTTTAAGTCTTCCTCTAAGAACTTACCTAATGGTTTCATATTCTTACCACATTCTTCAGCTCCACCACCACATATTAAAATATTCTCAATATCATAAATAGAGAAATCAGAACTTTCTATATAGTTTCTAATAGCAGAAGATAACTTAGTAGCAACATCTTTTCTAGCTACCCCTATATCTTTTGATATATCTACTTCTTTAGCACCTATCTTTATAACACCAGTTACAGATGCCATTCTTAATGAATCCTCTGGGAAGTTTTTACCAAACTTTCTTCTAAGCTCTGTATTCATCTTTTGGAATACTTGGTTACCTCCAGTTTCTTCAGAGTGTCTTGAACCATCTACTAATTTAGCATCTTTAATTATACATAAATCAGAAGTTCCTGCACCAATATCTATTACTAATGTAGAACTCATTATAACATTTTCAAAACTTGGTCTAATCTTTCTTCTATTCTCAAAAACAGCTCCTATGAAAGCACAGAAACCCTCTGGGAATACAGTAACATTATTTATTCTAATATTTTTAGCTACATCTGGTATTAAGAACTCTATTCTACTTAAACCTAAAACATCCTTCTTAATCTTTTCAGCACCTAATTCTAAATCAGAAGGTGGTAATAATACAGTAACATCCCAAAGAATATCTATAAGCTCTATAAGCTCACCAGTCATCTCTGAAATATGATTAAAACCTTCTAAGAAAGCTAATCTTAGAGAATACATAGTAATTGCTGAATTATACTTTTTAATAGAAGATGAAGGTCTTAAAGATGCAGTACCTTTCTCTCTATCACAAATATAACCTGAACAGAATACTTGAGTATTATTAATTCTAAAAACTTTTGAATTCTCCTCATTGTAATCTCCACTTTTTAATAATCTCATATCTTTCTCAGCTAACTCACCGAATTTATTTGATATTATTGATAATTTTTGTACAGGAGCTGAATCTTCAAACTGCTTGTACATTGTTATAACCCTTGTCTCACTATTTCCTAAATCTATGATTAGGGATGCTCTTCCTTCTAGCATAAAATAAACCTCCTATAAAATTAATATATTTCTATTAAGGATTAATAAAAACCCTTTATATTCAAATTCTAAAACTAACCTAGTATACGGTTAATATACCTTATAAGGATAAACTACCTATATTAACACCTACCCTAACATTTAAATTAAAATTTGATTTCTATATAAAAAGATAATATCAGACAAGTTAATCGAAATATATACATTTTTCATTAACTAAAAATATATTATCTTTTTTCTAGTTATACTATATCTAAAATACTAAGGCATAAGAACAAATATATCCTCTCTTGAAAAAGGTTTAAGTAAATTCTTATTTAATTTCTCAATAAAAGATAATTTAGACAATTTACTAATCTGATATTTCTTATAAACCTTATCAAAACAAGAATCAAACTTAGATAAAGCTTCAGATACCCCTTCTGCTACTACTATATACATATCAGATACCTCAGTATCAGACTCTCCTACTAATATGAGAAAATAATTACTACCCATACTACACCTCCTGTAATATTAACCCACTCTACTTTATTAAAATACTAAAACATATCAACCTTTACTACTTAATAAACCCTCAGAAGATTTGTTCAGATAAAAACATAATACTCCTCTCTCAATAACAGGCATAATAAAATCTCTACTAGGGTCTAATTCAGTATCAAAGGATAAAACAGAAACACCATCAATAGAATACTCCTTATACCTATCATTACCCCTTCTTTGTTTTATATTATTTCCTGTATAAAGTATATAACTCCTATTCTGAGATAAACAATAAATATTATCTACGCCCATATCATAAGCCTTAGTATTGGCAATCATAGATAGATTTCCTGCTTTTACATAGTTAACAGAGAAATCAGTACCTTCCTCTAATAACCTACATTCTTCATTTATCTTTGTAAATAATATTTTGCTAGGTTTAAGATTTTTAATACCAAAAGCAGGTCCATGACCTACACCATCTACATACTTTACAAGTTTCTCTAAATAATTAAGACCATTAACTCTACCCCTAAAACTAGCTCTTCCTACTTTTCTTCCATTAACTATATAAGCAATAGCAGACCTACTATTATCTAAAAATTTAGATGCCAACAAACCTATAAAATTAGAAAGCATATCACCGTACTCCATACCTAGAAACTTATTCTCATCTACTAAAACTACATTTAAATGACTAAACTGTATAACCTTAGCACTATCACATAATCTAGCTATAAGCTCTTTTTGAATAGTATGGTACTTTCTACTAATTACTCCACTGCCTAATATAAACTCTACTACCTCATCTTGTTTATTAAATCTCAAACAAGAATTTATAATAGGAGAAAAGGTGAAATCTACATAATTTCTATCAAGTCTAGGTACTCCAAAACCATAATCAACACTACCCAAAGTATTTCCTAATAAATAACCTATATAACCCTTATAAGGATGAGTATAAAGCTCCTGTAAATATAACCTAGCATTAATATTCTCTATATTACGAATATCAGTTAATAATGTTAACCCTACTAAAGCTCTATTCTCTCTAGTATTAAACCTATCTCCTAAATAAGATACAAAACTTTCAAATACAACTCCTGCACCACTTTGATATCTCCCTGATTCTTCCTCAAAACCATATTGATTATTAATAACTACACCCATCTTACCATTAGAAGAATACTCTATAAAATTATCTCCATTATCATGGTGGTCAATACTTAATACATTACATCCAGCATCTACTAACTCTTTAATGTCATCATACCTCATTAAAAAATCTACACATAATATGTTCATACCCTTTACCTTATCAGTTGGAAGTAAGAAACCATGTTCCCTATTACTATTAATATACCAACTAAACTGTATTCCTAACATACTAAGTGCTTTACATGCAAACATACCTGATATTAAACCATCTACATCTGGATCAAAATAAACCAATACATTAGTTCCTATAAATCTTTTGATAAACTCACCAATATATTCGCTACCTCTAAATGAATGTAACTTAATATCTCTATCTAAGATAAGATTTTTCTTTTTTATCTGCATAAAATCCCTCCTAAGAAAAAACAAGCCTAAGCATAAAGCTTAGACCTGTTTATAACCACGCTACTACTTCGCTTCCATCACTAAGTATCAGCTTTCTATCATATACAAAGCCTGTATCGGCTTTTTCACTCCTAATTATAACACCATTTCTTTTATATTCAGAATATGCTCTTATACTTAAAAGTGTTTTATTTTCTTCCAACTCTCTAATTAAATCCTCTACACTACCCCTTGCCATAAGCAACTACCTCACTTTTTTATTGTCTTTCTCTAAATCTAACCAAGTGTATAAATTCTTAGTATCAAACATAATAACTAAACTCTTCAAGAACCCACTAGATGGATACGAATTAGCAATTTCTATAACATAATAACAATCTTCAGCACTTAGCCTCTGGAATATAGGAAGTAATTTTACAGAGGACTTACCCCCTAAATTATTTTCTTTTTCCTTGTATTTTTCAAGTTTCCTACTTACTTCATCAAAGTCACCCCAACCTACTAATTCTCCTTCATCAATACATAATGTAGGTCTACTAATAACTTTTCCACTCCAAGACCTTAGTACCCCTTCTTCTAAGTATACTACTTCGCCACCTTTTGTAAGATCCATACACCCATACCTCCTATTTAAGTTTCTAAATTAGTAAATTTACGACTTTTTGTTTTACCCAACTTACATAAATCTTTTAGAAAGTCATCATAACTATGGTCAGTACCCTCGAACAAATCTTCACCTACTATACACATCTTAATTACATTAAGACACTCATAAATATTTAATTTCTCATATAAAGGTATAAGATTTACAGAAGAAACAGACTTCCCACTAAGAACTAATTTTCTTCTCTCTAACCTACTTTTATATTCTAAAAAACCATAAGTTCCATACCCCACTACTTCCTTTCCTATTATAAGGACTGAAGGCTTCTCAATAAGTTTATCATTAGTATCGTATATATTTCCATCTTTAATATACGGAAACTCCACAAACAACCCTCCCTATGCTAAGGAAGAAATCGCTTTTTGTATCTTACAAGAAAGTCCTTTTCCAATAGTTCTACCCTGAGGAATAACAACTGTGCCATTCTTATTCTTATAAATACCATGATCTCCCTTAGACCTAATATATTCAAAACCATTATCTAATGCCAACTTATTTAGTCTTCTATAATCATCAATATAAACTACTCTATTAGAAGGATCTTCACAATTGTCTAAATCTTGAGAAACAAGAGAGGATATCTCAACTAAATCTAATTCAAAATTGCAATACTTAGATACAACTGAAATACAATCTTCTATAACAGGAGATTTCAACCTCTCTACTAAAACATTACAACGTTCCTCTACGAATATACTATTAACATATATAGATGACTTGCTAACCTTGTCTAATAAATTATCAAACCTCTTAATAGAAGTTTTTATAAACTTATTATCAAGACACATAAAATGTCTACTAGCAATAGTTTCTAAAAAGATATTCATATTTGTAGTAACAATGTCATTTATTCTTTCCTGACACTTCTCAGTAATAATATAGGATAACTCTCTACAATAAGTACCAAAAACTGTATAGACTACCTTATTATTAAACTCTTTATCACTAATGTACCCACTTTCTAATAATTCTACAATAACAGCTACATCATCTGAAGAACTATCCATACAAATACCCCTAATGTTCCTTACAATGGAATTAAATTCCTCAATCCTTTCCTCAGAGAAAACACCTTCATATACATCAAATAAACTATCAATATAATCATTATAACAATCTTCTAATAGCTTATTAAATAACTTATTATACTCCAGTATTTCTCTGTACTTCAAAGCATTAAAACTTTGCCTTTTCATAAAGGTAGGCGAACCTTTCATAAAAACCACCCCTAATTCATTTGAGATAAACAATTTAAGAAGAATTGAGCTCCCATAGAACCAGTTACACTTTCACTACTATTTTCTTTATTTGATTTTCTATTAGTAGCCTTTTTGCTTTGACTCTTAGCAGACTTTTTACTAGCTTCATTCTCTTCCTCTAGCATACGTTTCTTATATTCTGAATTAAATCTAGCAACTTCCTCGGCTCTACGTTTCTTTTCTTCCTCAATAGCTTTTAACTCAGCTAATTTTCTTTCCTTAGCCTCCTCAAAAACCTCTTTATTTAATATAACAAAATTATCCTTATTAAATTTAACAGATTTTAAACTACTACCATCTTTAGCCACAGTATGAGAAATTATACAATCATTAACAACAAAATCAGAATAAAGAATATCAGACTCTTTATCTTTTATAATATTTAACTTTCTAACATCTTCAGCAGTATAAGTATAGCTTGTACCACTTAAAGTAGCATCACAATTTCTAGATAAAGGTAACATCTGCCCATCTTTAGACTCAACAGAAATAAATCCTTTAATTAAAGCTATAAGTACCCCACCTTTAACAGGAAGATATTTTACATAAGAAGGAATACCACTATATAATTTAAACTTCTTAGTTGCTACTAATATTATAGGATTCTCATCAGTACTCATTAGTTCCTTTTCAGTAGAACCTACTCTATCACAAGAAAATTTTCCTAAGAAATCTAATCTATTGCCCCTACTTTTTTCATTTGTAGTTATAAAGTTTATATGTTTAACACCACTATCTTCTATTTCATAACATTCAGCTAACTGAACAACTGAATCTAAGGTATCAGATATTAACACCTTACCACCTTTTCTACCATATCTACTAAGTTCTTTCTCCATAAAATTACAAAAATAATACATTCTCCTAATCCTCCTAATAAATAACTTTTAGTATACTTATATTTTATACTACTTTTATCATATCTTTAAGATATTTCTACCTAATTTTTACGCAATCTGCCCGAAACTTTTTTAGATGAATTGTATTTCATAACATTTAACCTACTATTAAGCTCATTAATACTAAGACTTGTATCCAATAAAGACCTATAATCCCAATTATTAAGATAAGCTTCCCTAATAATAGACAAATGAACACCACTATATACATATACCCCATTGAAATCTACAACAGATATCTCTTCTAATGGCATTCCAACCTTACAACACTCAAACATCTCAACTAAAACAGAAGGAGTAATATCCTTAGATACGAACCCTATCATCTTACCATAATACTTAGACTTAGAGTATCTAGACAGTAATTCTAAATTTTCTATACACCAACTACCATCTAAAAATCTACCAATAGAATGACCATGAGAAAGTATTTTCAAACAACACATAATGTATTCCCTACTAAACTGCACCCCATTGTTAAAGAAGTGCATAGGATAACCCAACCTAATACCATAATCAAATGATTCTAATAAATCATCTGGGAGAATATCAAAATTGTATTTACTAAGAGAATACCCTTCTCCATACCACTTTATAATATATTCATAATGACTGTCAGATAAACCCTCTGAAAAGTATTTAATTAACGGTACAATATTAATACCCTTTCGGTGTAATACCCTTAAATCCACTAAGATACTTCCTGAGCTAACAACATCAAACCAAAAAGAATCTAACCCTTCATCAATAGACATCTTAACTTGCCATAATAAATAAGGATTATTCCTAAACCTATCAATATAAGGTTCAATAGGAGTGTCATCTAAAATGGCACTCCTAATAACCTCATTAACATCTCTGGAATAATCCTTAAAAATATCTTTATAATTATTTATAGTGACCTTCTTATTACCCCATAGCATATTAATTTTCCTCTCCTTAGCATTTTTCTCTATTATAATCATTTATAACTTTCTCTACTTGGGTGTAAGAGTAAAGGTCAAAACCATTAGATTCGAACTCATAAATAATATCTTCAGCAGACATACCCTCATTTATGTGCATTTTTATAATAGTGTCTCTATCTTCCTTAGATACCATATTTTCATCGCGAATCTCACAACCTACAAAAAAGTCTGAATCACCTAATAAATCATCTTCATCACTATATTTACTATCTTTTTTAGATGATACCCTTAATTCTCCTTTTATATTGCTATTTACTTTTAAGTTTTCAGCATCAGATAAATCCATCTCACTAAAGAATAAACCTGGTTTACCTTTTAAATATAATATAGTATTAATTTTTCTCGCTCTAGTACAAGCTATATAATGTACTCTTCTCTCTTCCTCAACTTCCTCTTGATTTCCTAAATCACAATTCTTATGAGGAAAAACTTCTTCAGAATCATTCCACACATATACACTATCAGCCTCTTTACCTTTAAATTCATGTATAGTAGCTATTCTAACCTTACTACCATTAAATTTCTTCTTACGAGCCTTTAATCTCTCATTAATACTTTCAAGTTCTTCTAAGAAATCCTCTACATTATCAGCCTTAGTATAAGATAACATAGCCTCAACAGAACTTAAAACAGACCTGCATACAGTATTATATTGAGTATCCTTAACAAACACCTCAGTTCTAAAATAATAATATATCATTTTTAAGGCTTCTATATCCCCAAAACTTACTCTCCATTGTTTCCACATCTTTAATTTCTCGGCTATATCTGGACACGAATACCCCAAATCTTTATCAGGTATTTCCCAAAAACTAACCTTATTGTTTCTGCATACCTTCATTATATTGTTAATACTATACTTATTCCAAGTTAACATACCCAAAGTACTCTTAACTGCTAAACTACTTCTTTCAGTAAATAGCTTAGCGATATTAACAACAGACCTACCTATATAAGAATCTAAAGTCATACCATCTCCTGATATAGTATATTGAAATTTACCTAACTTATCTAACATTAAAGCTGGTAATAACCCATCAGAATTAACCCTACATAATACTGCTACACTTCTATTATGTTTAACATCATCATATATAAGTTCAGATAAGTTTTCAACCATACCAATATAATCAGAATGACAACCTACCCTAAATGTTCCCCCAGTATTAAAAGATTTTAAATCTTTCTTAAATCTATCCTTATTAGCCTCTAAACTAGGTTTTATAGCATCTAATATAACACTAGGACATCTATAATTAACACTCAAATTACTAATAGTAGGATTAAAATCCTGTATAAACTCCTCAGTAATTATCTTATTGTAACTACCCCTCCAAGAGTATATTGTTTGGTCATCATCTCCAATAACTACTGTTTTCTTAGCACCACTAGAATATATTTTTAATAAAGCATATTGTATTTGAGAAGTATCCTGAAACTCATCTACATAAATATAATTAAACCTGTTTCTAAGGAAATTAATAACTTCTATATTATTTTTAACAACACACTCATCATATAACAATTCTTGCAAATCCTCAAAATCTACACACCCTAAATCTCTTCTCATAGATTTCCACTCTCTAAGAACAGCATCTACAATAGTTGGTCCAATATCTAACTCTTGGTATATAGACCTATCATATCTTCTATCATCTAATCTATTTCTAGTGTAGGTTAAAGCACCTTCTAAATCTTTAAGCATATCGCTATTTAAAGGCTTACCCTCGTACTCAATAGCATACTTATTAACTACCGACTTTAAGTTTTTACTATTAACACTACTATCAATTATATTAGTAGTTACCCCTAAAGAAGAAAGGGCTCTTTTAAACTCAGCATGTAATGTACTAAATGACATAGCATCAGATGTATCCATCAAACCTAATTTTCTCTGCCATAAAGATAGTTTTGACTTAAGCTCGGTAGCACCACTCTTTAAGAAAGTACATACCCATATTCTATCTAACACTCTTATTTCATTACCATTAACCTTAGCAATTCTAGTAGCCTCCCCAGTAGTAATATCATAAGCTATCTTAAATATAAGAGCAGTTGTCTTACCACTACCTGCAATAGAAATAATTATTTGATTACCCCTAACTCTAATTACTTCCTCTAATTGAGACATATTAAACCCTTGATTTTTTATATTTAAAAGCATTAAATCAGACTTTTTCATTTTAGGTTTAGTTATATTAGTTACCCCATGATTAGAAGAATAACCCATCACATTTTCAAATATTTTATTACTCTCCATTTAAACCTCCTATTTTAATTAGCAGATAAAAACTCTACTATTTTTTCATCAGAATGTAAAGATATAATTCTCCAAAAACATATTAGATACTCAGAATCAAACCTAGCTGGTAATAATTCTAAATCTCTAATACAGTTTTCATACACAGATAAAATACACTCTACCCCATTTACTTGACAATATACAGAGGAACTTGGTTTTACAAACCTAGAGTACTTCTCATCATTACAAGAAAGATATTTAATCCCTTTATTAATTTCATCAGATTTAGGTCTTCCAACTCTAGTAGCATTTACTAATAAATCTTCTACTTTAAAAGAATATTTACTTGTAATATTCCTTTTAATTTCCTCAATAACAAAGCTATCAAGCTCAGAAATACTTTTTATATTAGAAGGGATAGATATTTTCTTAAAATAAATAAAATCCTTCGTTAAATCCTCACTACTTTCTATATCAAAATAAACTATATCTAGTTTATCCTTATAGATAATAGTTTCTAAATATTCAGATAATAAAGGTACTACACCCAATTCTCTTAACCTATTAAAAAGTTTTAAGAAATCAGTATTACTACGATTACCCCCAAAACCGATACTCATATCTAACTTCTTTCCAATTACATAATCAGAATCTCTTGAAATATTACACATAAAAATATCTTTCTGAAACAACATAAAATTACCTCCTCTAACAATTATATATAAATACTAAATCTTTAAACTTAATCAAAAAAGAATAACATCTTTTAATTTCTAAATATACTCTAACCCTTTTCTAAAATAAACCTAATTAAAGTTAATTACTAAAT
>ERZ1463036.214-NODE-214-length-13231-cov-97.788403_pt1 | contig 13231 bp, 13 predicted proteins | sample MGYA00564485_ERZ1463036 | MGnify/ENA primary metagenome ERZ1463036 (study PRJEB39244, sample SAMEA3635127) | Helicobacter pylori | study: EMG produced TPA metagenomics assembly of PRJEB11511 data set (Assembly of a 5300-year-old Helicobacter pylori... | reverse complement strand
ATTGTAATTTAAATAAATTAATATATATCTTGAGTCAACTTTATTTTCTATAAATCGATTTAATTTATTATCTATATAGTAATCATCACAATACCCATTTATATCAATATTGCTATATAAAATAACAAGTAACAATATTAATGATATTTTTTTCATTTTCTTCTCCTTTCTATCTTTAAATACTTGTTTATATATTGCCTAAAAATTTACTTTTGTATCCTATTTTTTCATAGATTATATTTATATAAATTGTAAAAAATATATTTAACGTTTAATAAATAGAGGTGATAATATGAATAATGCACATAAAAGAAATTCTTTTTTTATCATTGCTATATTTATAATAGCTGGTTTTTTAATAAGTGGAGAGTTTGACATATTTGATAAAATAAAAACCCAAATATTAAATCCTAATTCAAATACAACCGAATACAACTGGTATTTTAATCCGAGAGAAGATAAAAAACAACCAACACCTATTAAGGAAGCTTCTTTCTTTAAAAAATATGGTGCTTATTATGTAGGTGATCCTAATGAAAAAGTAATATATTTAACTTTTGATGCAGGTTATGAAAGTGGTAATACAGAAAAAATATTAGATACTTTAAAAAAACATAATGCACCTGCAGCTTTCTTTGTTGTAGACCATTATTTAAAAACAAATCCAGAATTGATAAAAAGAATGGCTAAAGAAGGACATTTAGTTTGTAATCATTCAAAAAGTCATCCATCAATGGCCGGTATAACTGATTTTGAAAAATTCAAAACAGAAATAATATCAGTTGAAGAAAGATATAAAGAAATAACTGGTAAAGATATGCCAAAATTCTTCAGACCTCCTATGGGAAAATTTAGTGAGCAATCACTTAAATATACTCAAGATTTAGGATATAATACTATATTTTGGAGCTTTGCATATGTAGATTGGTATGAGGATAAACAACCTTCTCATAACGATGCTAAAGAAAAAATATTCTCAAGAACACACCCAGGAGCTATAGTTTTGCTTCATCCTAATTCTAAGACAAACACAGATATATTAGATGAAGTTATAACTCATTGGAAAAAAGAAGGCTATACTCTAAAAAGTTTAGATAACCTTACAAAGAAAAATAATTCTATAAATAATAATTCAAAATCTATAAAAAGTAATTAAAATAAAAAAGCAGATATAAAATTTTATATCTGCTTTTTTATTTTATGCATCTAATAAAACTAACTTTCCGTTATAAGTTCCTATCCAGTATGGTTTATATATGCTTTTAATATCTATAACTTTTATATCGTGAATATGTCCCTTATTATTAATTATTATGTTTTTAAGTAATTTTAATATTTCATTTTTCATACTTTCTAACATACTATCTTCATCCATGCTAGATTTTTTTATATATTTTTTAGATATGTTTATCCTAGATGTTTTGGGAATTTTAGTTATAGATTCTGAAAATCCCGTATGAGTATTTACTAACATAGTAATTTTATTACTACTTTTATCTTGTTTAAATATATTTTTTCCCTTAGTCTTAAGAGTTACATCATATGTAATAACTTTATATTCTATATATTGAAGCTTTGTATTTTTTATTCTAGGATTTAATTGAACTACCTTGCTCATTAAAGGTACTTTATCTCTTTCAATTTTTTTCATATCACTTTTTTGTACTTTAACTTCAATAGCATCAATTAACATGATTTTCCTCCCACAGATATATTTTAGTCTTTATATATTATATTAAAGTCTTTATATATTTAATGTATATCTAATTTAAAATCTATATAAATATATAAATTAAAATCTCCTTTTTTTATAATATTATTTAATTTTTATTTAAATTGCTAATATTACTGTATTAATTTTTACATTTAATATACTTTATTAATAAGTTTTATATTTTTTTGAATTATTTAACACGAATTTTGTAATAAATTTTGATAAATATAATAATTAAATAATATATAAAGGATTGGTTGTCATGAAATTTTTTAAACATATATTTACAGTACTAATAATAGTTATTTTTATAACTCCAAATATCTATTGCTTAAATAATACAAGTTCCAAGTTGCCTAAAATAACTATTGTTTCACCATATAATGCTCAACAATATATAATTTCTAAGCCAACTATAAAAGCTACATTTAGCAGTAATGATATAGATAAAAATTCTATTAAACTGTATTTAAACTATAAAGATGTTACTAAAGATTGTTTAATAAATAATAATTCTATATCTTATAAACCTAAAAAGAAATTAAAAAGAGGTACTCAAATAGTAAAAATACAAGTCAATGATTTAGAGAAAAATAAATCAAGTTTAGAGTGGTATTTTAATGTAGGTACACCTAATTACAATCATTACTATGGACTGATTCATTCTCATACATCAAATAGTGATGGTCATGGTAGTTTTGAGGATGCTTATTATAGTGCTAAATTTAATGCAAAGTTAGACTTTTTTGCTATAACTGAACACTCTAATATGCTAGATAATGACGTAAATTCTAAATTAAATGATGCTTCTAATAGTAAAAAATGGAATAATTTAACTAAAGTAGCTAATAATTATAATTCTAATGGTAAATTTCTAGCTATTAAGGGATTTGAAATGACTTATCCATATGAAAATATAAAAAATCCTATAGGTCATATAAATATATTTAATACTCCAGGTTTTATATCCACAAATAACAGTTTATATTCTGATTTAAATAATTTTTATAAAGATATTTCTAAAGAAGATAATATTATAGCTCAATTTAATCATCCATGTGATACATTTGGAAGGTTTAACAACTTTAAATATGATTTAGATGCTGATAATGCTATCTCTTTGATAGAGGTAGGTAATGGATATAAAAAAGATATTAATAAAAATAGATTAGCATTTGATGAATATCAAAAAGCTTTAGATCTAGGCTGGCATCTAGGACCTACTGCCAATCAAGATAATCATATAACAAATTGGGGAGTTGCAAATGAATTTAGAACTGTAGTTTTATGCACAGATTTAAATGAAAGTGCATTTTATGATTCTTTAAAAAATATGAGAGTTTATGCAACTCAAGATAAAAATATAAAAATAGATTATACTATAAACGATGAAATTATGGGCTCAACTATAAAAAATGCATCTAATTTATACTTTAACATTAGTGTAATAGATAATGATATTAAAGATAAGATAAAAAAAATTGATGTCATATCTAACAACGGCAAAATTATAGCATCTAAAGATTTTAATTCTAATTTAGCTAAACTAGAATTTAAACTAAATAACTTTAAAAATTTTTATTATTATGTTAAAGTTTATCAAAATAATAATAAAATTTCAGTAACTGCTCCTATTTGGATTGAATTTAATAAAAAGTAATGATGAAAGATTATCCTTTCATCATTACTTTTATATAAACGCCTACTCCATTGGTAGTATCTGTTGTTATTACATGTGATAATGCACCTATTATTTTTTTATTTTGAACTATAGGTGATCCACTCATACCTTGTACTATTCCACCATATTTTTTTAATAATTTTTTATCTATTATTTTAAAATTAAAACTTTCAATATTTCCATTATCATTTTTATTGACTTTAGTTATTTTAATTTTATATCTTTTATTTTTTTCGTTCTGATTGTGTTTCATAATAACATATGCAGGACCTTCTTTAATATCTTTTTCATCTGCAACTTTATATGTTTTTTTCTCTTTTAAATCTGATTTTAAATTTACTTTACCGCTAACTCCATATTCATCTATTTTAAATATATTACCTTTTGATTTTGGAATTTTATTTCCATTTATATTTCCAACATATTTTTTTGCAGATTTATTTATAGATACTATATTTGAATCGTAAATTTCACCTTTATTATTTAATATAGTTTTATTATTATAAAAATCTATATTATGTCCTACAGACTTAAATTTATAATCATTAGGATTTATATATGTTAATGTAGCTGTGTAAGGAATTTTATCTATTAAATTAATAGGATTTATTTGATACTTGTCTAAGTTTACAGTAATTAAATTATCATTTCTCAATAAATTTAATTTAATTTTGTCTTTTTCTTTCATAGTAATTAGTAACTGTATTAAATCTTGTTTAGATCTTATTTTAACATTTTCTTGATTAAACATTTTTCTCACTATATCTCCACTTACACTTTCTACTAAATCATAATTTTTAAGCAAAGAATCCTTGCTAACTCCAAATATTATTACTTTGTTAGTATTTAACTCAAGATGTAAAAGTTCTCCTCCTATAATAACTTCCTTAGGTATTTTTTCATTTTTTTGCATTGAATAAGCATCATTTGGTAATAATACTATTAACATAGTTATAATAAAAAAAATAAAAAATTTAATTTCCTTAGATGATTTCATATAGTGTCACCTTCTTAAGTCAATTTAGTGTTTGTAATGTTATTATTAGCTTAAATATAGTTTTATATAATGGTTACTATTTTACATAATTCCCATAGTTATATTTACCTACTAAAAATAAAAAGCCATCTTAATTTTAAGATAGCTTTTACATTATATTATATCTAGATGTCCATAATTATTTTCTATAACTATGCCTTTACTTTTGAAATCTATACTATTTTTAAATAAAGGTCCGTCAATTACAAATGTATGATATTCGCCATTTTCTCCACAAGCATCAGCACCAGTAGATTTTATTTCTTCAACCACACTTTTAGTAAGTTTTTTTCCTAATAAATCTTTACTTAGATATTTTAAGTTTACAGTCTTTATTATAGTTGTAAAACCACTATCTATAAATTCATAAACTAATGATTCTCTGTTTTCTTGCCATAATGGAAATTCTGCTTTAAGTCCTACTTTTTCACATCTTTCTATATCCCATTTTTTATGATTTTGTATATCTATATCTCCAAATGCACAAATTTGGGCTCCCATTTTTTTTGCTTTTAAAAGTGCCTTTTCAAATTCTTCCTCATACTCACATACGTCACATTCTACTTTCAAAAGTGGTATTTCTAAACTCTCACTAACTTTTTCTAGTAATTTATTACTTATTCCATGAGTCCATGATTTATCAATGTCTTTTTTTATTGTTGTTAAAAGTGCTAATGGTTTATATCCTTTTTTTATCATTCTATATAATGCTAATGTGCTGTCTTTTCCTCCACTAAATGACATAATAAATTTATGATTCATCTGTTAAACCTCTCTTAATATATATTTTAATTTTATTTTATCATATATGATTATTTTGCCAAATATATATCTTAGATATATATTAACTTACTATAAAAAATGTTCCTATAAACAATAATATAGCACCTATATACTTATATAAATGCATAGTTTGTTCCTTTAAAACTACTATATCCATAAAAAAACCTATAAGAATTTGAGAAACTACGATAATAATTAATGTATTAGATAATCCTAATCCTGGTATAGATTTAGTTGTAAAATATATTATAAATCCTCCAAATATACCTCCAAGTAAAAACTTAGGACTTATAGAACTTAAATCTAACAATGAATTCGTATTACCTGTTAAAAAAATACTTATTAAAAAAAATATTGCACCTACAACCAAGCTTATAAATGTAGCTATAAGTGGAGATGTATTTTTTCCTAATTCTCCATTTATAAAAGATTCTAATGCAGTTGATCCACCTGCTAATACAGCAAATAATATAGCAACTATCTGTGACAAATAACTCCCTCCTTTGTATAATAAAATTTTATGATACAAGTCCTTTTTGCATTACAAATTTATATAAAATTTAAATAAACTATTTTATACTTATTAAATTTTTGTTATAATCACTTTAATAATTAAAGAGGTGATAGATATGAATATAAATTTTAGCTTTAATAGCTTTAATAAAAAAGAAAATGCAAATAATTTTATAATTTTAGGAATAATTCTGTTAGCAGTTGGAACTATATCTTTATTATTTAGAAGTGTAGGTATTAAATTATTATCATTTGGTTTAGGTGCTATTACTTTATTTTTAGCATATTTAAATCTAAAAACTATAAATGAGCTTAAAAGATATGAGTCAAAAGAAAATATAAAACCGTATATAGATAAGCAAATAATACTTCTAATTGTAGCTATACTATTTTTTGTATTTCCTCAAAAAGTACAAGGATTTTTTTCTTCTATAATTGGTGCATTTCTTGTTATAAATCAACTTATGCTACTAATTAAAGGAAAAAATAATCCTTATATAAAATTCAATGGATTTAATGGATTTTTATTAATCTGCGGATTACTATTAATAGTATCTCCCTTATTTTTATCTGGATTTATAGCTACATTCTTATCATTAATATTAGTTTTAATTGGTTTTCAATTATTATCTATTGGAAATAGATTAAAAAAATTATAAAAATGGTATCTTATATTAAGGTGCTATTTTTTATTTTTTTAATAATTACTGATTTGTGCATAAATATTTTTTATGATAATATTGTATAGTAAATTTAATAATACTAAAGAAAAGGTGATTAACTTGACAAATTTTAAATATGCCTTTGATAATAAAAGGTATCATACATGGAATTATTACCTTAGAAATACTTTTGGAGAAAAAGTGTTTAAGGTATCTATAAATGCTGGTTTTTCTTGCCCTAATATAGATGGGACTATTACTTATGGAGGATGTACTTATTGTAGTAAACAAGGATCTGGAGATTTTGCTGGAAACCCAAATGACAATTTAATTAAGCAATTTGAAGATATAAAACAAATGATGCACAAAAAATGGCCTAATGCAAAGTATATTGGTTATTTTCAAGCCTTTACAAATACACATGCTCCTGTAAATGTATTAAAAGATAAATATGAAACAATACTTAATTTAGAAGACGTTATAGGATTATCTATATCTACTAGACCTGATTGTCTTCCTGATGATGTTTTAGAGTACTTAGCTGAACTTAATAAAAAGACTAATCTTTGGGTTGAGTTAGGACTGCAAACTATCCATGATAAAACATCTAAAATTATAAATAGGGGTCATGATTATAATACATTTTTAGAAGGTGTTGAAAAATTAAAAAAACATAATATAAAAACAGTTGTTCACATTATAAACGGACTTCCTGGTGAAGATTATAATATGATGATGGAAACAGCTAAAGCTGTAGCTGACCTTGGAGTTCATGGAATAAAAATTCATTTACTTCATGTTTTAAAAGGAACTCCTATGGAAAAAATGATTGATAATAATACACTTACATTAATGGAAAAAGATGATTATATAAATTTAGTTTGTGACCAACTAGAAATACTTCCTCCTGAAATGATTGTTCATAGACTCACTGGTGATGGTAAAAGAGATGAAATGGTGGGTCCTATGTGGAGTTTAAAAAAATGGGAAGTTTTAAACGCAATAGACGATACTATGCGTGATAGAGATTCTTACCAAGGAATTAAATATAAAAAGGCTTAATAATTAATTATTAAGCCTTTTTATTTATACTCTTACTGGTTCTAACTCATTCTCATTTACACTATGTTTAATTTTTTTGGATTTAGGTTTTTTAATTGCTATTAATGCTGATAATACCATAAATATAACCCCTATTAATTTTCCAACAGAAAATGATTCACCTAAAATTGTCCATCCTATAATTACTGATACTATTAACTCTGTTGAAGCTAAAATTCCAGCAATTGATAAATCTATTCCTGTTGATATTCCATTTAAATAAAATATATATGCAGCAGCTGCTGGTATAATACCTAACCCTAACATAATAGTAAGTACACCCATATCATTTGCATATGAAATTAATTCAAAAGGTTTTGCTAGAGGTATCATTAATATAGATCCAATTAAAAATCCATATATTAATAATGTTATACCTTCACATTCTTTAAGTGCACCTTTGCTTATTATAGACATACAAGCATATGTTATAGCAGACATTATTCCTAGTAAAATACCATTCATATTAAGTTGGCCTAAATTTAAACTTCCACCTGTAACAGCTAATATTGCTCCCATAAAACAAACAGCTAGTGATATTATTTTAATTTTATTAAGTCTTTCCTTGTATATTACTATAGATAAAAAAGTTAAAAATAAAGGTGAAGTGTATAAAAGTACTGCAGATGCTGATACTCCTATAGAATCTATAGAATTAAAATAACACATATTAAACCCTGCTTGACTTACTATACCTACCGTTATACAATAAGCTAAACCTTTTTTGCTTATTTTAAGTGCACTTGGCATTTTAAAACAACTATAAATAAATAATACCAAAAATCCTAAAAATAATCTTAAAAATGCTACCTGTTCTGGAGTTAACCCATGTCCTAATAAAGAATTTGCAAATAATCCGATAGTAGCCCAACAAACTCCTGCAACTACTACAAATAAATACCCTTTGCTTTTTTGATTCATTTTCTTACCCCCTTTTATTAAGTTATTATACTTTTTTATTAAAGCAATTCCCATGCCAATATAAATTCACTTTATATACGTTGAAATTTCATATAAGTTCAATACTCTAAATATATAATAAGTCTAATTTGACTTATATATCAATTTAATTCAAGTTGATTTTGACTTATATATTTATAAATCCACAAATCTCAATTAGATATTAAGTTGATTTTGACTTATCACTATACTATAATAAAGTTAATTTATACATAATAGTAATTTTGGGGGTATTTGAAATTGATATATGATAATGACTTCTTTGAAAAAATACTTGAAGCTTCACATGATGAGATATTTGTATGTGATAAAGATGGATATATGGTTTATTGTAATAAAGCATTTGAATCTAATTATGGAATTAATAGACATGAAATGATAGGTAAAACCGCTATGTTTTTAAACGAAGCTGGTTACTCAAATCAAACACCAATTCCTTATGTAGTTAAACATGGAAAAAAAGTTTCTATGGAACAAAAAACTATAACTGGAAAATCGCTTATAATAACTGCAACGCCTGTATTTAACAAAAATGGTGATATAGAGTTTATAGTTGAAAATTCTAGGGATATAAGTGAATTAAATGAAATAAAAAATAGTCTTAAACATACTAAACATCAGCTTAAAGAATATAAAAACAAAATAGATTCTTTAAGTAATTCTCAATCATTAATATATAATGATACTACTATAAAGGGAAATAGTATGAAATCAATTTTAGAGATATCTAAAAATGTAGCTAAAACTGATGTTAACGTTTTATTACTCGGTGAATCTGGATGTGGAAAAACAACACTAGCTAAGCATATCCACTTAAATAGCCCTAGAGCTAATAAACCATTTATAACTATAAACTGCTCTACTATATCTCCAAATTTACTTGAATCTGAATTGTTTGGTTATGAATCAGGAGCCTTTACTGGTGCTAATTCAAAAGGTAAATTAGGACTTGTTGAATTAGCTAATGGAGGTACATTATTTTTAGATGAAATAGGAGATATTCCATCTGAATTACAATCAAAATTTTTACAACTTATACAAGATAAAACTTTTATATCTGTTGGAGGAGTAAGAACTAAAAAAGTAGATATAAGATTTATATCTGCAACTAATGTAAATTTATTAGATTGTGTAAATCAAAAAAAATTTAGAGAAGACTTGTATTATCGTATAAATGTTGTAGAACTAAAAATTCCTCCACTTAGAAATCGTAAAGAAGATTTATTAGAACTTATTTTTCATTTTTTTAAAAAATATTCTAAATCTTTTAATTTAAATAAAACTATGTCTACAAAAGTTATAAATACTTTATTAAATTATGATTATCCTGGTAACATAAGAGAACTTGAAAATATAATTCAAAATATATTAGTTACTTCAAATTCTGATACAATAGATATAGATAATTTACCAAAATCAGTTTTAAGCCAAGATAGTTTAATAAAAAATGATGACAACAGTTCATTAGATATATTAATGAATAACTATGAAAAAATATTAATAGAAAAAGCCTATAAAAATCATCCTAGTTCTTATAAACTTGCTACATCTCTAAATATATCTCAATCTAGGGCAAGTAGACTTATTCGAAAACATATAAATAAAGAAATAAAGTAGGTTTAAATTTAAACCTACTTTATTTCTTTATTTACAACTATTATAAAAATTTACCATCATATCTTCTTTAATTTCCATATATTTATCTTCATAACCTAATTTTTTAAGTATACTTAAAGAAAATTCTATAGCTGTAGCTGGCCCTCTACTAGTTATTATATTACTATCTTCAACAACTACTTTATCTTCTATATAATCTAATTTATTTTTATATTTTATAAACCCAGGATATGATGTGCATTTTTTATTTTCTAAAATACCGAAACTTTCTAAAGCTTCAGGAGCTGCACATATAGCAGCTATTATTTTTTTGTTTTCATTAAAATTTTGAACAAGCTCTTTTACCTTTTGATTGTCACGTAAATTGTATGCTCCTGGCAATCCTCCTGGTAAAACTACACCATCATATTCACTTATATCTATAGTATTTATATTTACATCAGCTTTAACTTGTATATTATGTGTTCCTTTTACATAATCATTATCCATTGAACACATATCACATTTTACATCTGCCCTTCTTAATACATCTACAGCTGTCAAAGCTTCTATTTCTTCAAATCCATCAGCTAATAAAACTAATATTTTTTTCATAAATTCCTCCTATTTGTTAAATTTCTTTATTTATATATTTTATTTTTGTAATAGCATCACTTACAGAGTTAGCAATATAGTTAGCACTTTCTTTAACTTCTTTTCTAGAGTTTATCATTGCAAAACTATATTTTGTAGTTTTAAGCATACTTATATCATTTGGAGAATCTCCAATTGTAGCTACTTCATCTAGACTTGCTCCTAATATTTTACATACCTTTTTTATAGCTTCATGTTTTGAGACTCCTTTAGGTACTAAATTTAGAGTATGCTCTGATGAAAAATATATATCTAAAACTTCATCAAATTCTTCTTTTAAAAATAACTCTAGTCTATATAACTCTTCTATATCTTGAGAAACTATTCCTATATTTCCTACTAAATTATCGTAAGTATCTTTATTTGAAAATTCTTTATCTACTATATACTCATTCGTATAAATTTTAAAGAAATCATTTTCTTCTAATAAAACAACTTTTCCATTAAACTTAAAATACATAGTTGCTATATCTGAATCAAACTCAGCTATTACTTTTTTTACTATATTATCATCTATAGTCCCCTTAAAAACTAAATTATGATTACTATCATATATATATGAACCATTTTCACATATATAATATCCATTCATATTTATATCATTATTTGTCATTCTTACAGCTTGAGAAAATATCCTTCCTGTAGCTATATTAAATACAATGCCTTCATTTTCAATATTTTCTATAGAATTAGCATCTTCTCTTGATATTCCATTGTGGTATAATGTTCCATCTAAATCACAAAATATATATTTTATCATTTGTCTACTCCTTTTACTTTAAAAGTTCTAATCTAAGTAAATTTAATGCTTCATTAGTGGCTCTATTTCTTATTTTATCTCTGCTTCCTGAAAAATTACATTTTTTAACTTTAACATCTCCATTTATGTAAATACCTATATATACTAATCCAACTGGTTTTTCGTCAGTACCTCCTCCTGGTCCTGCAACTCCTGTTGTAGAAAGTCCAATATTTGTATTTAAGTTTTTAGCTATACCTACAGCCATCTCTATAGCTGTTTCACTACTAACTGCTCCATATTTATCTAGAGTTTCTTTTTTAACACCTAATCTATTCATTTTGGCCTCATTAGAATATGTTACACATCCTTCAATAAAACTTTGTGATATACCTGGATAATCTATAAGTTTTGATGAAACCATGCCTCCAGTACAAGATTCACTTACAGCTATAGTCATATTATTTTTAACTAATAACTTAGCTACAGTTTCTTCTAAAGTAGTATCATCATATCCATATATATATTTACCAACTCTATCTTTAATTTTTTCCTCTATAGATTTTATTAAATCATTTGCTTTTTCATCATCTTTAGACTTAGCAGTTATTCTAAGAGTAACTTCATTTTCTTTAGCATATGGGGCTATAGTTGGATTACTTTGACTATTAATAATATCAATTAATTTCTCTTCTAATTCAGATTCTCCTATACCAATAAATCTTAACGTTTTAGATACTAGTTTGTAGTCAGTTAAACTTTGTAAATAACTTTTAACACTATTATTAAACATAGGAATCATTTCTTTTGGTGGTCCTGGAAGTAATATTATCATTTTATTTTCTTTTTTTAATATTACACCTGGAGCTGTTCCATTTGGATTATCTAGTATAATACAATCTTTTGGGAAGTAAGCTTGCTTTTTATTATTTTCAGTTGGTTTTAGTCCTAATTTTTCAAAATAGGATTTTATATTTTCCCATATATCACTATAAAAAACTAATTCTTGGTTAAAATATTTAGCTGCAATTTCTTTTGTTATATCATCATTAGTAGGTCCTAATCCCCCAGTAGTTATTACTATATCACTTCTTTTAAAAGCTTCTTCTAATAAATTTAATAATCTAGTTTCATTGTCTCCTACTGTTTCTTGATAATAAACTTCTACTCCAATACTAGCTAACTCTTTTGCTAAAAATTGAGAATTTGTATTAACAATATCCCCTAATAATATCTCAGTTCCTACTGTTATAATTTCTGCTTTCATATCTTCACCTTTTTTCTAAATAGATTTATATCCTAATATTAACATATTTAAATTAATATTGCCTTATACTTTTATTTAAGATATTTATATAAATTTTATTTTATTTATATAAAAAATTATATACTTTATTTAAAAATATTAAAACTCATTATACTATTATTTCCAAGGAAATCAGCTAATTAAACTATACTTTATAGATATCTATATAAAATTTTATTTTTACATTTTTTCTACTGCATACGCTAAATCTACATATAAATAAAAAATTGAGGAGTTTAAACTCCTCAATTTTTTATTTATACAAACTTATATTCTAAATTTTTAACCATGTTATTTATAATATCTTCACTTATATTTTCATTGCTCAATTTATATGCTAATAAACAAGATCCCATGTCAGGGCCTAACATAGGCTTTATAAAATTTACATTATATTCATTTAAATATTTTTTAAGTGGTGATAATATTAAATCTCCACTTTTAAATACTCCTCCTGAATATGAAACTAATATATCACCATTAAAT
>ERZ1463036.213-NODE-213-length-13258-cov-30.386579_pt1 | contig 13258 bp, 14 predicted proteins | sample MGYA00564485_ERZ1463036 | MGnify/ENA primary metagenome ERZ1463036 (study PRJEB39244, sample SAMEA3635127) | Helicobacter pylori | study: EMG produced TPA metagenomics assembly of PRJEB11511 data set (Assembly of a 5300-year-old Helicobacter pylori... | reverse complement strand
ACACACCTAGGACACTCTTTCCCTACACGACGCTCTTCCGATCTTTATATTAAATAAATGAATTAAGTAAAAACAAAATATAAGACTAAGAAAATTAACTAGATAAATATATTATAAAAATCAGTATATAGTTAGGTTATAAAAATAAGTTTAAAAAGTTAAATATATAATTATTTATAAATAATGTAATAAAATTAAAAAAGCGATGATTAAAAATCACCGCTTAAAATATTATTTTCTTTTTGTAGCAACTTCGATATTAACTCTTCTACCGTTAAGTTTTATACCAGAACATTTAGTAATAACTTTTTTTGATATATCAGGCTCAACAGATACAAATGAGAAGTTTTCAAGTATATCTATTTTATTTATTTTAGAACCGTTAACTTTAGCTCTATCAACAATAAATTTAACTAATGTTTTAGCATTTAATTTATCTCTTTTACCAATTGAGAAGAATAATCTAACATCTTCTGATTTTGGAGTAGATAAAGCATTTTCTTTATAATCAAATGACATTTCATTATCAAATTGCATTTTAAGTAATGCTGCTATTGCATCTACAGGATTAAAGTTTTCTGCTATTTGTTCAGCTAAAGGTAAATACTTCTTATAAGCTTTATTTTGTAATATTCCCTCTATATTTGAGAACTTATTAAATAATTTTTTCTCTACTATTTGATCAACAGTAGGGATAGTACCTTCAATAAGATTAGCTTTAGTTACTCTTTTTATATCTCTCATCATTCTAGATTCTCTTGGAGTAACAAATGAATAAGCAGTACCTTCTCTGTTTGCTCTACCAGTTCTTCCGATTCTATGAACATAGCTTTCAACATCTTGAGTAAGGTCATAGTTTATAACGTGTGTAACACCTTCAACATCTATTCCTCTTGCAGCTACATCAGTTGCAACTAAGTAGTTTAATGAACCTTCTTTAAATCTCTTTAAAGTTTTCATTCTATGTGCTTGAGACATATCACCGTGCATTCCTTCAACAACATAGTTCTTAGATTGCATTTCTTGAACTAATTCATCAACACCTTTTTTTGTTTTACAGAAAACTATAGCTATTTCAGGTGTATCGAAATCTAATACTCTACATAATGCTTCAAATTTATTTTTAGGACTAACTTCAAAATAATGTTGCTTAATTTTAGATACTGTCATAGCAACTTTTTTGATTTCTATGTGTTTAGCATCTTTTTTCATATATTTATTAGCTAGTTTTTTTATTTGAGGTGGCATTGTAGCTGAGAATAATAGTGTTTGACGATCTTCTGGAAGTTCATTTATAACACTTTCAATATCATCTATGAATCCCATATTAAGCATTTCATCAGCTTCATCTAAAACTAAGTAATTAGCTTTACTTAAGTTAAGTTTCTTTCTTCTAATTAAGTCAAGAACTCTACCTGGAGTACCAACAACTATATCAACATGTTGGCTTAAAGCTTTTATTTGTTTAGTTATTGAGTCACCACCATATACAGGTAATACTTTTATCTTATCATATTTAGTAAGCTTGTTAAGTTCCTCGTAAACTTGTATAGCAAGCTCTCTTGTAGGAGTAAGAATTAAAGCTCCAACATTTTTAGTTTTTTCGAAAGTATTAAGTATTGAACAAGCAAAAGCAGCAGTTTTTCCAGTTCCTGTTTGAGCTTGCCCGATTAAATCATATCCTTCCGTAGCTAGTGGTATACTTTGAGCCTGTATTGGTGATGGTGATTCGTATCCTAAATCATCTATAGCCTTTAGTATACTTTCTTTTAAGTTTAAATCTTTAAATTTTAAATCGTTCATTTAAATTTCCCTTCGTTTGTAAATTTGAATATTTATATTTGTACCGTACAATTTTTATCAACCTACTAAGTATATCTTATAAAACATACAATTGTAAAGGAAGTTTAGAATATTTAAATAAGTAATCTATTACATAATATCCATGGATAAAAATGTATGAAAATAATACATTAAAGATATATAACATGAAAAACATTGACTTAAAAAGATAAAATTTGTATTCTTAATAACATAGAGAATTTGTAAGGATAAATTTATAAGGACAGGTGAGATATGTTGATAGTTGTTGGAGGAATGATAGGACTTGGAAAAAGTTCAGTATCAAAAATATTAGGAGAACATTTTAATTCAGATGTATTTTATGAAAGTGTAGATGATAATCCTATATTACCTTTATTTTATAGTGAGAGCGAAGAAGAAATTCAAAAGAAAAGGTATCCATTTCTTTTACAATTATATTTTTTAAATACTAGGTTTAAAAGTATAAAGGATGCATTAGTTCATAATAATAATGTTTTAGATAGATCAATATATGAAGATTGGTATTTTGCTAAGAAAAACATGGAACTTGGTAGAATATCAGATCTTGAAATGTCAATATATGAAAATCTTTTACATAATATGATGCAAGAATTAGAGGAGTTACCAAAAAAGGCTCCTGATATAATGGTATATTTAAAAGGTTCATTTGAAACAGTATTAAATAGAATTAAGCTTAGGGGAAGAGAATTTGAAATAGATGATGATTTAAAGGAGTATTATGAGTTCTTGTGGAAAGATTATGATGGCTGGGTTAAAAATTACTATAAGGCTTCTGATGTATTGATTATAGATATGGATAAGATGGATGTAGTTAATAATGAAGAAGATAGAAAAGAACTTATAAGATTAGTAGATGCTAAATTAAAAGAAGTTAGAGAAAAGGAATAAATTTATTATTTAAAGGGGATGAATTAATATGGGATTATTAGGTGGAATATTAGGAAATGCTTCAGAGATTTCAAGAGAAAGTGTTATAAAAGATTTTGGAAAGTTATTTTGGAATGGTGAAACTGTACAAAAAGCATATAAACTTATAAGAGATACACTTATATTTACTGATAAAAGGCTTATAATGATAGATGTTCAAGGAGCTACTGGGAAAAAGATAGAATATCATAGTATACCTTATAAAAGTATAACTCATTTTTCAGTAGAATCATCAGGTCATTTTGATTTAGATTCTGAATTGAAAATTTGGATTTCTGGTATTGCAGAACCTATAGAAAAACAATTTAGTAAGGGAGTTAATATATATGAAATACAAGCTCTTTTAGCAGAAGTAGTTTGTAGATAATAAATATATGTATAAAAATAAATAGTAATAAATTAATTTAAGAAAATATAATAAAATAAACTTATAACTTAAATAAACCTCTAAAAGTTATTTTTTGAATAACTTTTAGAGGTTAAATAATTTAAAAATATATTTTTTTATTTAAAAGAATTAACTGACGCATCAGATGGCATTCTCCAGTCTCCACGAGGACTTAAAGAAATTGTCCCAACCTTTGGACCGTCAGGAAGTGCACTTCTTTTAAATTGTTGTGAGAAAAATCTCCATAAGAATTTATCAAGCCATTTTTCTATAGTTTCTTTTGAATAATCATCTTTAAATGCATGTTCAGATAAAAATAATATTCTTTCTTTAGATGAGCCATGTTTTATAAAGTGATAAAGGAAGAAATCGTGTAATTCATATGGACCAACTATATCTTCTGTTTTTTGTGTTATTTCACCAGTAGTTTTATCCTTTGGAAGAAGTTCAGGACTAACTGGTGTATTTAATATGTCAATCAATGTTTCTTTAACTTTTTCAGTTGATTCATTATTAGCAACATAATTTACTAAATATCTAACTAATGTTTTTGGAATTGATGGATTAACAGAGTACATTGACATATGATCTCCATTATATGTACACCAACCAAGGGCAAGTTCTGAAAGGTCTCCAGTACCAACTAAAATAGCACCTTCTTTATTAGCTAAATCCATAAGTATTTGAGTTCTTTCTCTTGCTTGAACATTTTCGTAAGTAACATCATGTATAGCTTTATCATGACCTATATCTTCAAAATGTTGAAGGCTAGCTTTAACTATATTTATTTCACGTAAATCACAGCCAAGTTCTTTACATAAAGTTAAAGCATTATTATATGTTCTATCTGTAGTACCAAATCCTGGCATTGTAATAGCTATAATATTTTTATTATCAATATTTAAAAGTTTAAAAGTTTTAACAATAACAAGTAATGCAAGTGTTGAATCTAATCCACCAGAAATACCTATAACTGTTTTAGTTGAATTAACATGTTCTAGTCGTTTAGCTAAAGCTGCTGACTGAATATTAAATATTTCTTTGCATCTAGCTTCCATCTCAGACTCTTTTGAAGGAACGAATGGATGTTTATCAATAAATCTATTGAAATTATTATTTTCTATTGAATCAAAATCAAAATATATTTTTCTTGCTTTAAATGGAGTAAATTTTGAAGAATCTCTAAAGCTTAAATTTTTCATTCTTTCTGACTTTAACCTGAAAGTATCTATATCTGCATAAATAATTTCATTATCTCTTTGGAATCTATTATTTTCTTTTAATAAAGTTCCGTTTTCAGATATTAGTAAGTGACCACTAAATAAAAGGTCAGTTGTTGATTCAAATACTCCAGCTGATGAGTATACATATGCGCAAATTGAACGAGCACTTTGATTTTTGATTAAATCTTTTCTGTAATCTGCCTTAGAAACTAATTCATTTGAAGCTGAAAGATTAAATATTACATTTGCTCCTAATAAAGAAAGGTATGAGCTTGGTGGTATAGTTACCCATAAGTCTTCACATATTTCACATCCAAAACTAAGATTATCACAAGCAAATATAAGATCTGTACCAAATGGTATATCTTGTTGAAATGGTAGACTTATAGTTCTATTTATAATAGAAACACCTTCAGTAAACCATCTTTTTTCGTAAAATTCGCTATAGTTTGGTATATATGATTTTGGCACTATTCCAAGAATTTTGCCTTTAAATAAAACTATAGCACAATTATAAAGAGTACAATTATCTAAAATAGGAGCACCAACTATAGTAATCATATCTGTATTAGAAGTTTCAAGCATTATTTCAACGAGTCCTTTTAAAGATTCATTTATTAATCTATCTTGAAGAAAAAGATCTCCACATGTATATGAAGTTATGCTAAGTTCAGGGAAAACAATAGCTTTAGCAGAATTCTCTTTAGCAATTTTCATACATTTTATAATTTGACTAACATTATAATTAACATCAGCAACTTTAGTCTTAGGACATGCTGATGCTACTTTTATAAAATCCACATTTATCATCTCCGTTATATATTTTATATTCAATATTTAATATTAGTTTTTACTTTACATATAACAATAATAAGATGAAAATATTAGAAAATCAATGAAAATAGAAGATATGATTTAGAATTATATTTTAAATAGTATTCAATAACATTTAAAGAGGTTTATTATAAATTGAAAAAACGTAATAAGGAATATATAATTTAATTATAATTAAATTATATATTCCTAAGGATATTTAACTTTAAAAAACATATAATTAAAAAAAAGGAGGGATATTAATGGCTTTGACTATATTTTGGATAATAATTGCTATTATTATGGTGGGAATAGACTTAGCAACTAGTGCTTTTTTATTTTCATGGATAGGACTTGGAGCAATAGTAGCTATGTTTGCTAATCTTTTTAGTATAAGTTTTTTAGCACAAATAATTATATTTGGTATAGTTAGTGTTATAGCAATTGGAATTGGATATCCTTGGGCTAAGAAAAAATTTAAAGTTTGTTTAACTAAAAATCAAACTATGGAGGAAACTTATATTGGAATGAAATTTGAAGCAGAAAAAAATATAGCAGAAACAGCAATGATAAAAGTTGGGGGAGTATATTGGTCTGCTATAAATGAAGGAAATGAAATAAAAAAGGGTGAAAAATTTATAATTACAGGTATTGAGGGAAATAAATTTAAAATAAAAGGATTTAAGGAGGAATAATTATGGGAATTATAATAGTTTCTATAATATTAGTATTATTAATACTAACAGTTATTTTATCATCAATAAAGATTGTAAATACAGGTTATTTATACGTAGTAGAAAGATTCGGGCAATTCCATAGAGTATTAGAACCAGGTTGGCATGTTACTATTCCTTTTGCTGATTTTGTAAGAAAGAAAGTTTCAACTAAACAACAAATAATTGATGTACCACCTCAAAATGTTATAACAAAAGACAATGTTAATATTTCAGTAGATAATGTTATTTTCTATAAGCTTTTAAATGCTAAAGATGCAGTTTATAATATAGAAGATTTTAAAGCTGGTATAATTTATTCAGCAACAACAAATATAAGAAATTTAATAGGTAATATGTCATTAGATGAAGTTTTATCAGGAAGAGATAAAATAAATCAAGAATTACTTACTATAATAGATGAAATTACAGATGCATATGGTATTAAAATATTATCAGTAGAAATAAAAAATATAATTCCACCAGCAGAAATTCAAAATGCTATGGAAAAACAAATGAAGGCTGAAAGAGATAAGAGAGCTATGATACTTCAAGCTGAAGGATTAAGACAATCACAGATTGCCAAGGCTGAAGGAGAAAAGCAAGCTAAAATATTACAAGCTGAAGCTGAAAAGGAAGCTCAAATAAGAAGAGCAGAAGGTTTAAAAGAATCTCAATTATTAGAAGCTGAAGGTAAAGCAAAAGCAATAGAAGAAATAGCAAAGGCAGAATCAGAAGCTGTTAGAAAAATAAACTCTGCTATTATAGAGTCAGGAACTGATGAAAGAGTAATTGCTTTAAAACAAGTTGAAGCTCTTAAAGAGATGGCCAATAATCCAGCTAATAAACTTATTTTACCAAATGAAACTTTATCATCATTTGGAAGTATAGCTGCAATAGGAGAAATGTTAAAAGATAGTAATAATTAGAATAAAATCCCTAGAAATATGAATTTCTAGGGATTTTATATTAACATTGTGTAAAACTTAATTAAATGTTATTGAAAATTTATTAAATATAATCATAAAATTAGAATATCTCAAATTAAGAACATCTTAAGCGAGGAGGGCACAATGAAAAAATTTATAATAGTTATGGTCTTAACATTATCTATTTTGATGTTATCAGGGTGTGCTGGAGATAATAAAATAAAAACAGATGTAGCTCAAAATGAAGAAATTAACGCAGAAGAAATAGGGAAAGACATATCTTTAAAATTAGAATTACCAGAAACATTAGAAATTAAAAGTAAAATAGATGAATCTAAAAAGGTATCAACTCAATATAAAGATATAAAAGAAGAATTAGAGAAAGATACAAAAGGTATAGAAAAAAAAGTTAATGATACAGTTGTTGGGCATACGGAACAAGTTAGTGGCACTTTAAAAGAATTACTTAACAAATAAACTTCTAGAAAAACAACTCTAGGAGTTTATTTTTACATATTGACTTTAATAATTTAGCGTGATAAAGTATTAAATAATAAAAGTTTTAGGAGGAGTTTATGAAGAAGTTTTTTATAGAAATATTTATTTGGATATTAGTAATTATAAGTATAATTTTTATAGTTAAATTATTAAATAAAGAGGATAAAACAGAATATAATAACAAAATTATAATTGGATATGATGATACTTTTGTACCAATGGGATTTAAAGATGATAGTGGAACAGTTGTTGGTTTTGATATAGATCTTGCAAAAGCTGTAGGAGAAAAAATAAATAAACAAATAATCTTTCAACCTATAGATTGGACTACTAAGGAAACAGAACTTAGAAATAAAGATATAGATTTAATATGGAGTGGGTATTCAATAACTAAAGAAAGAGAAAAGCAAGTTGATTTTTCAATTCCTTATATATCAGATAAACAAGTAATAATAGTTAGAAAAAATAGTAATATAGAAAACAAAAAAGATTTAAAAGATAAAAATGTTGGGGTTCAATCAGCTTCAAGTGCAGCAGACGCAATATCAAAAGATAAGAAATTTTTAAATAGCTTAAATAGAAAAAATTATATAGCATATCAATCTAATAATGATGCGCTTATGGATTTAGATGCAAAGAGAATTGATGCTGTAGTTGCTGATGAGGTTCTGGCTAGGTACTATATTAATGCTAGAGGAGCAAATAAATATAGAGTATTAAATGAAAATTTTGGTGAAGAATATTTTGCTGTTGGAATTAGGAAAAATGATGAAAAATTAAAAGAAGAAATAAACAAAGGTTTAAAAGAAGTTATTAAAGATGGAACAGCAAGTGCAATATCAAAAAAATGGTTTGGAAAAGATATTATATTAAAGGGAGAATTTTAAGATGAATATAGAAGTATTATTACCACAATTATTAAATGGATTGAAAATTACATTAAGTATATTTATTTTAACGGCTTTAATTTCTATTCCTTTTGGTATTTTAATATCAATTTTTAGAGAGAAAGCAACAAAAGTTAGTAGATGTATTATAGATACTTATATATTACTTATGAGAGGAACACCACTTCTTTTACAGATTATATTTGTATTTTTTGGACTACCTTTAATAGGAATAAAATTTAATAGATTTGATGCAGCAGTAGTTGCTTTTATTTTAAATTATGCAGCATATTTTGCAGAAATATTTAGAGCTGGAATTGAATCAATAGATGAAGGACAAATTGAAGCTTCAAGTATGTTAGGACTTTCAGAATTTAATATATATAAAAGAATAATTTTACCACAGGCATTTAAAAGGGTTATTCCAGCCATAGGAAATGAAATTATAACTCTTATAAAAGATACATCATTAGTTTATATAGTAGGGCTTCAAGATATATTAATGGTAGGAAAAATTGCTACAAATAGATATGCATCATTATTACCATTGTTACTTGTAGGAATAGTATATATTTTATTAGTTTTAATCTTAACTAATATATTTAAAGTTTTAGAAAAAAAGTACAATTATTATAAGTAAGGAGAAGATTTTATGTTAAAGGTTGAAAGAATAAAAAAGAGCTTTGGAAATAATAATATTTTTGAAGATTTAGACTTACATATAAAAAAAGGTGAAACAGTTGTTGTAGTTGGAAAATCAGGAGAAGGAAAAACAACATTATTAAGATGTGTAACAGGTCTTGAAAAGTGTGATAATGGAAAAATTATTGTAAATGATAAAACTTTCTTTGCTGATGGAAAATATTCAGAAGGTAAATTATTGAAAGAAATAAGAAAGGATATAGGAGTTGTGTTTCAAAATTTCAATCTATTTCCACATATGACTGTTATTGAAAATATAATTGAAGCTCCTATTAAAGTTTTAAAAATGGACAAAGATAAAGCTAAAGCAATGGCTTTAAAACTTCTTGATAATTTATCAATGAATGGAAAAGAAAATAGTTATCCAAATGAACTTTCAGGAGGACAAAAACAAAGAGTTGCTATTGCAAGAGCATTAGCGATGAGCCCTAAAATATTATGCTTTGATGAGCCAACATCTGCATTAGATCCTGAAACAACAATAGAAGTATCTAAGATAATAAAAAAATTAAATGAAGATGGAATATCAATAATGATAATTACACATGATATTGATTTTGCAAACAACGTTGCAGATAGGATTTTAATTATGGAAAATGGTAAGTTAAAATAAATCAGAGTAAAATGATAAGAAATTTTCCAAAATCTATTGACTGAAATGGATAATTAATGTATATTATTAGTAGATAATCATTATTAATTAGAAAGAGGTAGATATTATGAAAATTAATGTTATATATTATTCATCAACAGGAAATACTAAGAAAATGGCTGAATTAATAGCTAGTGGAGCAAAAGAAAATGGGGCAGAAGTAAATTTATTTACTATGGATTCTGCATCAGAAAATGAAATTAAAGATTGCGATATAGTTCTTTTAGGCTCACCAGCTATGGGAGCTGAAAATTTAGAAGAAACAGAAGTTGAACCATTTATCGAATCAATAGAAGGAGAAGTATCAGGAAAGAAAATGATTCTTTTTGGTTCATATGGATGGGGAGGCGGAGCCTTCATGGATGAATGGGAACAAAGAATGGAAGATAATGGAGCAGAACTTTTAGAAAAAAGTGTAGTTGTAAAGGGAGAACCAGAAGGAGAAGATTCAGACAAGTTAGTTGAGTTAGGAAGAAGAATATCAAAATAATAAATATTATTACTTATATGAAAATCACTTTCATGTTTATGGAAGTGATTTTTTATTTTTAAAATTAAACTATTGACAATATATAAAGGATAGAATAAAATATCATTGAATAATGATAATCAATATCAATTAGGAGGTAGAATTATATGAAAGCAAATATAATTTATTGGTCAGGAACAGGAAATACAGAAGAAATGGCAAAATTAATTGCAGAAGGATTAAATGATTCAGGAGCAAGTGTAGGGTTAAAAACTGTTGATAATGCATCAATAGATGATGTTAAAAATTGTGATGTTTTAATTTTAGGTTCACCATCAATGGGAGTTGAAGTTATAGAAGAATGCGAAATGGAACCATTTGTAGAATCAATAGAAGGCGAATTATCAGGAAAGAAGATGGTTCTTTTTGGTTCATACGGATGGGGAAATGGAGAGTTTATGACAAATTGGGAAGAAAGAATGGAAGGTTCAGGAGCTGAGTTATTAGAAAGAGAAGTAATAGTTAAAGAATTTCCAGAAGGTGACGACAGGGATAAATTAATAGAAATTGGAAAAAGAATAGGTAGAATATAAGTAAAAGGAGAGTTGAAGATGGGGAATAAAGTTAAATTATTTATGGATAAATTAAATTATGTTAGTGATATTGAATACTTTGATAAATATATGTTATTTTTATTAGCACCAGTAGTAAGTGGCGTTAAGCCATCTTCAACTATAACTTTAAAAAAGAAAAGTAAAGAATATTTAATTTGGAGAAATTATAAAAAAACTTTTATGAATAAGATAGACTTAGATTATATTGTATTAAGAGAAGATGAAAACGCTATTATATTACTTATATATTCAGAGGAAAAATTAAAAAAAGTTATAAGTTCAAAAAAGATAAAAATGTTTTTAATTAAATTAGGATATACAATTAATTTAAATTTTAATATCAAAGATATATTAAATGTTTTAGTTTATAGATATGAAAAGATTCATTGTCCTCATGAACTTGGAATATTTTTAGGGATACCATTAGATGATGTTATTGATTTTATGGAATGTAATAAAAAGAAATGTTTAATATGTGGTTATTGGAAGGTTTTTAATGATTTTGATAATGCAGTAGAAATTTTTAATAATTATAATAAATCAAAGGAAATTGTTTTGAATTGTGGAATATTAGAAATGAAATCAAATAAGATAATAGAAATTCTTAAAAGTAAAGAAGAAATAGCCATATAAATTTTAAAAAATGGTTATAAAATATAAAGAGAGAGGTAAATACTCTCTCTTTATATTTTAGTTTACAAAAAATTAAATTATATATATTAGAAATTAGAGGATAATAATAGATATTAAGAGATATTTAAAGAAATATATGTTAATTTAGATTTAATTAAATTAAATCAAATAAAATGATACAAAGTAGCAATTTAAGAGATTAATATAATTTTCTATTATTATGAATAAAATATATAATTAAAAATAGACTGTATTTAAGGGGGAATTATTAATGAAAAAAAATAAAGATGGAGTAGAAGAAATTTTTCCCCATAGAAATAATTTGAAAATTAGATTAATATGGGAATCTGCACTTATTGGATTAATTGCAGGATTAGTAATTGTTGCAAATAGAGTGCTAGTTGAAAAGTTATCTCCTCTACTAATTAAATTTTACGTTTATGCAAAAGGAAATCCATTAGACATAATTTTAGTTTTTGTAGTTTTAGGAATTATGGGATTTATAGTTGGATGTTTAGTTAAAAAGGATCCTATGATATCAGGTAGTGGTATACCGCAGGTAGAAGGCATACTTATGAAAAGGCTTGAGGCTAATTGGTTAAGAGTTTTAGTTTTTAAATTTGTTGGTGGAACTATGGCATTAGTTGCTGGATTATCAGTAGGTCGTGAAGGTCCATCAGTTCAAATGGGGGCATCAATAGGGCAAGGTTTCTCAAAGGTATGTAAAAGAATAAATATTGAAGATAAGTTTTTAATAACAAGTGGTGCAAGTGCAGGTCTTGCTGGAGCTTTTAATGCTCCTTTATCAGGAGTTATATTTGCATTAGAAGAAGTACATAAAAATTTTTCTCCGTTGGTTTTACTTTCAGCTATGTCAGCCTCTATAGCAGCAGATTTTATGTGTAAAAATTTTTTAGGAATTGAACCTGCTCTAGGTTTTTCAGATGTAAAAGTATTTCCATTAAAATATTATTGGGCGTTAATATTATTAGGAATTATATTAGGAATTACTGGTGCGATTTTTAGCAAAGGAATACTTAAAACACAAGATATATATGGTAAGTTTAAAAATGTTCCAGTTCAAATAAAAGTAATGATTCCTTTCATATGTGCAGGAATAATTGGACTTACAGCACCACTTCTTTTAGGTGGGGGACATATTCTTATTATGAGTCTTGTAAATGGAGGATTCACTATTTGGATGTTACTTTTATTTTTAATTATTAAATACTTATTTACATTTATAAGTTTTGGTTCTAATTCTCCTGGAGGAATATTCTTTCCATTGTTAGTATTAGGAGCAATAGTTGGAAATATATTTGGAATAGTTGTTTGTAATGCAGCTAATATACCGGTAATATATATAATTAATTTTATAATACTTGCTATGGCAGGACACTTTGCATCAATAGTTAAAGCTCCTATAACAGGAATTGTTTTGATTACTGAAATGTCAGGATCATTTGAACATTTATTAGCACTTACTGTAGTTGTAATTGCTTCATATGTTACTTCTGATATATTAAAATCAGAACCTATATATGAAAGTCTTTTAGAAAGACGACTTAAAAAATGTGGTAATTTAGATTGTGATAGTGAAGAATGTAAGGCTTATGTTAATAAAACATTATTAGAGGTTTCAGTATTTATGGGAAGTAAAGTTGAAGGTAAATTTATAAAAGATATAGAATGGCCAAAGAGATGTCTTTTAGTTGCTATAAAGAGAGGTGGAAAAGAAATTATACCAAAAGGAAATACAAAAATTCTTTCTGGAGATTTTTTAGTTGTTCTTGTAGATGATGATGAAAGAGCAGCATTAGCACTGGAAAAACTTCAAGATTTAGCATCTCATGTTGAATAATTAAAATAGTATAATTTTATATAATAATTTTAATATTTGTACATAATAATAAGGGCTAGGAATAATTTCTAGCCTTTAATTTATGTAATGAGGTGAAATAAATG
>ERZ1463036.212-NODE-212-length-13310-cov-9.296266_pt1 | contig 13310 bp, 13 predicted proteins | sample MGYA00564485_ERZ1463036 | MGnify/ENA primary metagenome ERZ1463036 (study PRJEB39244, sample SAMEA3635127) | Helicobacter pylori | study: EMG produced TPA metagenomics assembly of PRJEB11511 data set (Assembly of a 5300-year-old Helicobacter pylori... | reverse complement strand
CTATATGCGCTCTAGAATCTACACTTAGAACTTATTTAGATGAAGAAAAAGCAATAAAAGAAATACCAACGCTTAGAATGCTAACTTATAAAATAGATGAATTAGAAGAAAAAGCTAACAATTTATTAAATAAAATAAAAGAGTTAAAAATAGATGCAAAAGTGTGTGTAGAAGATGGACTATCTCAAGTTGGGGGAGGATCTATGCCTTTAGAGACTATAAAAAGTAAGGTAGTTGCGATAACTCCAAACAATATGAATGTATCAACACTAGAGAGAAGACTAAGATTAAGTAATGCTCATATAATAGCGAGAGTGTATGAAAATAAATACATATTAGATGTAAGAACTATATTTGAAGACGAATATGATTTAATAATAAATGAACTTAAAAATATATTTAAATAGTATACAAGAGGGGAGATTAACATGAAAAATATAGTAATAGGTACAGCAGGTCATATAGACCATGGAAAAACTACCCTTATAAAAGCACTTACAGGAAGAGAAACAGATACTTTAGCAGAAGAAAAAAAGAGAGGAATATCAATAAATTTAGGATTTACATATTTTGATTTGCCGAGCGAAAAAAGAGCAGGCATAGTTGATGTTCCAGGGCATGAAAAATTTATAAAAAACATGCTTGCAGGAGCATCTGGTCTAGATATGGTTTTATTCGTAATTGGAGCTGACGAAGGTGTAATGCCTCAGACTATTGAGCATTTAGATATATTAAAATTTTTAAATGTCAAAAATGGAATAATAGTTTTAACAAAATGTGATACAGTAGACGAAGAATTTATAGAATTAGTAAAAGAAGATGTAATAGAAAAAGTAAAAGGAACTTTTCTTGAAGATGCAGATATAATAGAAGTTGATTCTATATCTAAAAGGGGTATAGATAAACTTATAAACAAAATTGATGAAATAAGTAAAGATATAGAAGATAATGATATAAGTTCACCTGCAAGGCTTAATATAGATAGAGTATTTTCTGTAAAAGGATTTGGAACTGTAATAACGGGGACTCTAACAGAAGGAAAAATAAGTGTTGAAGATGATTTAATGCTATATCCTTCAAATATAGAAACGAAAATAAGAAGTATTCAAGTTCATGGCGAAAATGTAAACACTGCTTATGCAGGACAAAGAACTGCAATAAATATATCTAATGTCAAAGTTGAAGATCTAAAAAGAGGAGATGTTTTAGGTGCAAAAAATTCTTTAGAAGAATCCATGATGTTAGATGTTAAAATATCTATTGTAAATCATTCAAACAAAAGCTTAAAACATTGGGATAGATTAAGGCTTTACCATGGTACAAAAGAAATTTTGTGCAGGGCAGTACCATTAGACAAAGAAATAATAAACTCATCAGAAGATGGATATGTACAATTAAGATTAGAAGAAAGTATAGTAGCTAAAAAAGGAGATAAATTTGTTATTAGAAGTTATTCACCTATGGAAACTATAGGTGGAGGAACTATAATAGATACAAACCCTAAAAAGCATAAAAAATTTGATACAAACGTTATAAATTCATTAAAGATAAAAGAAAAAGGTGAATTAAAAGATATATTAGAAGAGTATCTTAAAAAAAATACTGAAATATATCCAAGTAAGAAAGAGATAATGGCTTATATTGGAGAAAATGAAGAAAATGTAGATAAAGCTTTACAAGAGCTTATAAATATGGATAAAGCTATCTGTATAAATAGTATGTATATGCATATTAATAAATATGAGACTTTAAAATCTAAAAGTGTAGACTTACTTACTAAGTATCATAAATCTTACAGACTTAGAAATGGTATGGTAAAAGAAGAGTTTAGATCTAAAATTGAAGGTAAGTTTAAGACTAAGGAGATGGACTTATTAATAGATAAGTTAAGTAAAGAAAAAATAGTAAAAGTAAATGATAATTTAATATCTTTATATGAATTTGAAGTAAGGTTAAATTCAAAGCAGCTAGAAATAAAAAACACTATAAAAAATCAGTTAAATTCTGGCATGAATAAATCAGAAAATATATTAACAATAGATGGTATATGTAACAAAAATAAATTTTATGAAGAAGTATTAGAATCTATGATAGGACAAGAAGTAGAACAATTAGATGAAAAGCATGTTATTGATAAAGAGCTGTATGAAACACTAAAAAATAATTTGATTAATTATTTAAAAGAAAATAAAGAAATAACTTTAGGCGAATACAGAGACTTACTTAATTCTAGCCGAAAAAATTGTGTGATATTATTAGAAAACTTTGATAGAAATAAAATAACTAAGAGAAAAGAAAATAGCAGAGTACTATTTTAGATAAGGGTGACAAAATGGTAAATTTAAATAATGACTGGGACGAATTATTAAAAGAAGAATTTAAAAAAGATTACTATTTAAAATTAAGAGAATTTTTAAAAAAAGAATATAGCGAAAGAATAATATACCCAAATATGAATAATATATTTGAAGCTTTAAAGCATACATCATATAAAGATACAAAAGTACTTATACTAGGACAAGATCCTTATCATGGTGAAAATCAAGCACATGGACTGGCTTTTTCAGTGCAACCAGGAGAAAAAATACCACCATCTTTATTAAATATATATAAAGAGTTAAATAGTGAATTAGGATGTTTTATACCAAACAATGGTTATTTAATTCCGTGGGCAGATCAAGGTGTATTACTATTAAATACAGCTCTAACAGTTAGAGCTCATGAAGCTAATTCTCACAAAGGGAAGGGATGGGAAATTTTCACTGATGAAATAATAAGAATTTTAAATAATAGAAAAGACCCTGTAATATTTATATTATGGGGAGCAAATGCAAGAAGCAAAAAGGCGCTTATAACTTCTAATCATCATTATATATTAGAATCTCCTCATCCAAGTCCCTTATCTGCAAGAAGAGGATTCTTTGGATGTAACCATTTCTTAGAAACTAATAAAATATTAAAATCAATAGGTAAAAGCCCTATACAGTGGCAAATACCTAATATATAAAAATAACTACACCTATATAGGTGTAGTTATTTTGTTAATAAAGAATATATGATTATAGATAAAATCAATAAATATTTGTCAAAATATAATTAGATATATAATATTAACTTTAACTATGTAACTTATTGTGAAAAAAATCATAATATATTAAATAAGAGAGGAGGCTGTATATGAGTATATATATATTAGAATCAGAAAAAATAAAGTCAATGATAGATAACAATGAATTCGATCTTATTATAGATATTAGAAATGAAGAATATTACCTAAATGGTCATTTGCCAAAGGCTATAAATATACCAATGAATGAGATAAATGATGAGATGGATTTCTTGGCAGATTACAAGGATAAGAAAATATTATTATATTGTGGAATAGGGAGCCAAAGTAAAGCTACATGTAAGGTATTAAGTATAAATGGATTTAATAAATTATATAGTTTATTTGGAGGTATAAAAGGCTATAAATATGAACTTGAAAAATAACGAAAATATTAAGAATAAATGATATAATAAGATGTGCTAGAATTATTGAAAAAACTTACTAAGCACATTTTATTTTTATCAAATTGATATTATATATTAAAAAAGTCACAATTTAAATGGTAAATATCTATTAGAAATGCAATATAAATATTATCTGATTAAATAATAGTACAGAGATTCATAGTTTACAATTAAAATAAACTATGAACTTAATTTTTTATTAAAATATATTGCATAAAGATTGTTAATAGAGTATATTTATGGTATAATTACAAATTATTAAGGTATTAAAAATACTTTTATGTCAATATAATAAAATATGCATAGAAATATGATATTTTTATTAAATGATTAATATGGGGATGGATGAGTGCCGGTGTGCTCTCTAGTCTTCAAAACTAGTATGAGGGGTTAAGAGCCTCTTAGGTGGGTTCGACTCCCACGCATTCCCGCCAATTTGTGAGAACTCTTATGAGTTCTTTTTTTATTATAAGAGTACATTAAATTACTATACAATAAATATATATAAATGTTTAATATAAAAATGATTTTATGTTTTATTGAATTGTTTTTATTTATATCTTTTAAAATTCGTACAATTAAATTATAATTATCATTATATTTAATTTTAACATAATAAAAAATACAATCAGTTATCGTATAAAAATAAATAATAAGATTAAATGATGAAACTAATAATAAGTTAAAAGGTAGATTTATAAATTTTATGTAAATCTCATTATATAACTTGGTAGAATATATTTTTTTAAAACAATAATAAATAATTTCAGGAGAAATAAGATATGGAAAAAAACTTTACAACTAGAACCGGTCTAATAATAGGACAAGAAGGTATAGAGAAACTAAAAAATTCAAATGTAATAGTATTTGGAGTTGGAGGAGTAGGTAGTTTTGCAGCAGAGGCTATAGCAAGAGCAGGAGTAGGAAATCTTACTATAGTAGACTTTGATGATGTAGATATAACTAATATAAATAGACAACTTCCAGCACTACACTCAACTGTAGGTAGAGATAAAGTTGATGTTATGAAAGAAAGGATACTTGATATAAATCCAGATATAAATATAAAAGCTATAAAAAGCTTATATAATGAAGAAACAAGTGAAAAATTATTAAGTGAAAAATATGATTATGTAGTAGATGCAATAGATATGGTTAGTTCTAAAATACATTTAATAGAAACTTGCAAAAAGAAGGGACTTGAAATAATAAGTTCTATGGGAATGGGAAATAAATTAGATCCAACTAAAATAGTAGTTACAGATGTGCATAAAACAACTATGTGCCCATTAGCTAAGGTGATGAGAAAAGAACTAAGAGATAGAAAAATAAAAAAATTAAAGGTAGTATTTTCAACTGAAAAGCCAAGAGAGCTTAAAGAAAAAATAATGAATGGCAAAAAGGTTACACCAGGAAGTGTTTCATTTGTACCATCTGTTGGAGGTCTAGTTATAGCATCTGTTGTTATAAATGATTTAATAAATAAATAACATAAAAAAGAAGAATGCTTTGTGTTCTTCTTTTTTATTTTTTAAAAAGTTATATTTATAGGTGGTTACAAATAAGTAACTAATTGTTATAAGAAACTATAGTTGGTATAGTATATTTATCAAAATAAACAAAGGAGATAATGTAATGACTAGAATAATAAATACAGAAGAATTTGTTAATGAGGTAGAATTATCAAATGAAACAACAGTGGTAGATTTTTTTGCAACTTGGTGTGGACCATGTAAGATGTTATCACCAATATTTGAAGGATTAGAACAAGATATGAAAGAAGATGCAAAATTTTTAAAGGTTGATATAGATAAAAGTTTAGAATTAGCTAGACAATTTGAGATACATACTGTACCAACAGTTATAGTTTTTAAAGAAGGAAAAGAAGTAGATAGATTAGTAGGGTTTATACCAAAACAAAAATTAGAAGAAATTGTTAAATCACATATATAAATACAAGAAAGTAAGTAATATGAGATATGATATAGCAATAGTAGGTAGTGGATCAGCAGGTATGGCTGCTGCATTAAATGCTAAAATAAGAAATAAAAATAAAAGGTGAAGAAAAATATCTAGTAAAAGGTGTAGGATATTGTGAAACTTGTGATGCGGGATTATATAGAGATAAAGTAGTTGCAGTAGTAGGATACAATCATGAAGGAGAAGAAGATGCAAACTTCTTGAGTGAAATAGCTTCAAAGATATATTATATACCAATGTATAAATTAACTAATTCACTAGATTCATCTATAGAAATAATTAACGATAAACCTTTAGAAATAAAAGGAGAAAAAACAGTTAATAAATTAGTTCTAAAAAATACAGAACTATATGCAGATGGTATATTTATTATGGAGGATAGTGTATCGCCAAGTTATATGGTACCAGGGTTAGAAGTTGAAGGACCTCATATAAAAGCAGATAGAGAAATGAAAACTAATATAGAATGGTTATATGCAGCTGGAGATTGTGCAGGTAAGCCATATCAATATCTAAAGTCATCAGGAGAAGGTCAAATGGCGGTATCAAGTGCAATATCTCACTTAGACAAATTGAGAATAAACCAAATGAGTTTACAGAAATAATAAAAAACCTACGGTATAATTTACTTATCCATAGGTTTTTTTATTATTAAAAAAATTTAAATCGTTAAAAAATTTAAAGAGATAATATCTAAAATAAATTAAAGTAAAATTTAAAAGATTAAAATTGGACAAAATAGAAATAATATTATAACTTAATATATACAAAGATTTAATAAGGAGGACAAAAAATGTACAATATAAGTGATATGGTATATGATTGCCCCGTTGAAGCATTAGCTAGTATATTAGGTAAAAAATGGGTTGGGGGAATTATATGGGCTATACAAGATGATAAAGTAAGATTTGGTGATTTACAAAGGAAGATGAATAAATGTAGCAAGAAAATGCTAATCCAGCAGCTAGATTTATTAATAGAAAATAATATTATTATAAATGATAAAAAATTAATAAAAAATACTGTTGAATCTACGTATTATCTTAGCGAATCAGGGTTAGCACTTTTAAATGTAATGGCAAAAATGATAGAGTGGAGTAATCAACACATAACTTGTGAAGAATAAAATTGCATAGTTACTAAAAAGTAACTAATTGATATAAATATAATGTATTGTTATATTATTTATGGGTATTATATTCGTAGTTATTTTTAGTGTAGATAATGTCTCCATCACTATAAAAAACAATATCACCTAAAATGTCAGTTCTGTAAACTAGGGTATTTTTATTAGAAAGATTTTCTAATATATTTCTGTGAGGATGTCCATATTGATTTTTATAACCACAGGATATAACAGCTATATCTGGATTAACTTCATCTAAGAATAGATCACTACTTGAAGAGCTACTGCCGTGATGGCCTACCTTTAAAAAATCTATATCCTTAATATCAAATGAATTTATAATATCAATTTCATTTGGTTCTTCAGCATCACCAGTAAATAAAAATGATTTGTTCAGGTAAGATAGCTTAAATACTATAGAATTTAAATTGCTATCTTTTTGTATAAAAGAAGGACTTAACACTGATAAAATTATATTATCTTCTATATGCAAAGTATCATTTTTATACAGGTAATTTATAGATAGATTTTTATTAGAACATGCTGATATTAAGTTTGAGTAGGAAGTTGAATCATGCTTATATTCAGGCATATAAATAGATTTAACTTTGAAGTTATTAATTATGTTATCAAGACCACCGATATGGTCTGAATCATGGTGTGTAGCTATTAAATAGTCTATAACATCTACATTTTGTTTTTTGAGATATCTTTTGACTATGTTATCACTATCTTCGTCCCCACCGTCAATTAAGATATTTTTATTATATGGTGTTTGGATTAGAATGCTATCGCCTTGTCCAACATCGATAATATGAATTTCTAAATGAGAAACTTTGTCACAACCAGATAAAAGTGATATTATAATAAGTATTAGCGAGAAAATTATACTTCTCAAGTGATAAACCACCTCACTTAAATGTTTATTAAAAAATAATTTGGGTAATATAAGTTAATATTGATTATTATGTTAAGATTTTAAACAAAAAAATAAAGAAAAATTCAACTTTAGAGATTTTTAAAGTTATACATAGATAAAAATTATGAAAGTCAAGATTATACAGAAGATAGTGAACAGGAGGAAGTTATGTTTTTTAAAGAAATAGATATAAATGCAAAAAAGGAATTAGATCCATATTTTGATTTGGTAGACTATGAAGCATGTGAGTATTGTTTTGCTACATTATATATGTGGCAACATGTTTACAAAACAAGTTATTATACACAAGAAGATTTCGCAGTATTAGTTGGTGAATACGAAGGAGATAGTTTCTCTATATTACCATTAACTAAAAAAGAGAATTTAAACAAAGTTATAGATTTTGTTATAGAATATTTTGAAAAAGAAAATAAGAAAATATATTTAAGGGGTGTAACAAAAGAGGTAATAGAAGCACTTAAAGAAGATTTTAAAGATAGATTTGAATATATAGAAGAAAGAGATTTATTTGATTATATATATGAAGGAGAGAGCTTAAGAACTTTAGGGGGAAGAAAAAATCAAAAGAAGCGAAATCATATAAATTACTTCTTAAAGGAATATGAAGGAAGATTTGAATATAAGCTTTTAGATAAAGAAAACTTTGGGGAGTGTCTAAATTTACTAAAAGAGTGGAGTATAAATAAGGAAGAACACAATGAATTTGATGAAGGTATGGATGATGAGTTAATAGGAATAAAAAAAATATTTGATAGCTATGACATACTAAAAGATAGAGTAAAAATAGCTGGTATATATGTAGATGGAAAGTTAGAGGCATTTACAATAGGAGAACTTTTAAATAAAAACATGGCACTAGTTCATATAGAAAAAGCGAATCCAGATATAAGAGGCTTATATCCTTATATAAATCAACAATTTATAGTAAATGAATTTCCAGATGTAGAATTTGTAAATAGAGAAGAAGATATGGGTATAGAAGGCCTTAGAAAAGCTAAATTATCATATCACCCATGTAGATTTGTTGAAAAGTATACTGTTAGGGAGAAATAATATGAATATAAGATATGCCAAAGACAATGATATAGACAGTATAAAAGATATATGGAATTATTGTTTTAATGATGAAGAAGGTTTCGTAGATTACTACTTTAATTATAAATATAAAAATTATAATACAGTTGTCATAGAAGAAGATGAAAATATAGTTTCTTCTCTCCAACTAAATCAATATAAGTTAAAATTAAATAGCAAAATATACGATACATCATATGTTGTAGGAGTATCAACATTCCCAGAAGCAAGAGGGATGGGATATATGAAAAATATCATGGAATTTTCTCTTAATGAAATGTACAATAAAGGTCAATTTGTATCTATATTAATGCCTATTGATTATAGATTATATAGAAAATATGGATATGAACAATGTTACGATCAGATAGAATATAACTTAGATGTAGAAGAATTAAAGAACTTTAAAATAAAAGGAAAGATGATAAAAGCAAAGGATTCTAACATTAAAGATTTAATAAATATAAGTAATTCTTTTCTTAAGGATACAAATGGAAATATAGAAAGAGATCAAGCATACTATGAAAACTTATTTAAAGAAGTAAAAAGTGAAAATGGTCATATATATATTCATGAAGATGAAAAAGCAAAAGGATATATAATATATTTTTTAAATGGAGATAATATGTTTGTAAGAGAAATATATTATAAAAATATAGATTCTCTAAAAACTATGCTTAAGTTTATATATAATCATAATACGCAATGTAAGAAAGTTACTATATCAGCTCCTATAAATGATAAGATAAGATTTATACTAGATAATCCTAAAACGTCAGACATAAAAATTAAGCCTTTTATGATGGGAAGAATAATAAATTTAAAAGGATATTTAGAAAGTTTAAATATAGAAAGTGACTTAATCTTAAGTGCTAATATAGAAGTTGAAGATAAGTTTATAAAAGAAAATAATGGAATATTTAATATAAAATTAGAAAATAAAAGAATTTATGTTGAAAAAATACAATCTGAAGCTGATGTTACATTTAACATAAACACAATGACTCAGTTAGGATTTTCATATATAGACATAGAAGATGCTTTAATTATAAATAATAATAAAGCTAGTGATAATGTTATAAAGCTGTTTAAAACTATATTTGATAAGAAAGATAATTATATAAATGAATATGTATAAAAGATGCTAAATTGTATATTAAATATATTTAATAGTATATAATAGATGGATTACTAAGGTTTAGATGGAATGAATTTGATAATAAAAAAATTACTTAGATATAAAAGCATAATCTTAGAATTATAGATAATATACCTATATCAGTGTGTAAATTGGGAAGATCTAATTATATAAAAGGAGCTGACTTTGTCAGCTCCTTTTTGATTTATATTGTTGTTTTATTAAATTTTATTTTTTGCTTATTTTAATTAAAGCTATATCCTCTTTATCTTGAGGCTGTGCATAAAAATATCCTTGTATAAATATATTATCACTATCTATATTTTTTATAATATTTACTTGCTCTTTATTTTCAACACCTTCTGCGATTATCTTAGTGCCAGATAATTTGCAAATTTTACTTAAAAATATTATAAGCTCATAATTAAAATTACCTTCTTTAATCTCATCTATAAAATATTTATCTATTTTAACAACATCAAAATCAAATTTAGATAATATATCTAGATTTGAATATTGAATACCAAAATCATCAGCAGCTATTTTTATATTTTTACTTTGCAAAAACTCCATTCCGCTTTTTATTTGTTTAAAGTTACCTGATTCTATATTTTCAACAATTTCAAAAATAATTTTTTTCGACTTAAAATCATTGTCATTATCAATTATATAATTAACTTTTTCTAAGAATTCTTTGCTCCTTATTTCATTGTATGATATATTTATAGAAATATAAAACTCCTCATTTTTTAAGTTTGTATTTAGCTTAAACCATTCATAATCTTCTAATACAGTTTTAAATATCCATATTGATAATTCTTCTGTCATATTACATTTTTCAATATCACTTATAAAAAAATAAGGAGAGATTATTTTTCCATCAGGGTTTATGTACCTAATTAAAGCTTCAAATCCTACAACTGTATCGTTTTTAGGATTAATTATAGGTTGATAATAAAGTTTATACCTATTTTTTGATAAGTTTTCCTTTATATTTTTTCTTAATTTATTTACCTTTATAGCTGGTATTATATGCTTTATCAATATAAATAAAACACATGTTGATGCTATAATAGATAAGGTTACTATTTCTTTTGAGTTTATACCTTTAAAAAAATAATTTAGATGTATTTTTTCCAATTCATTTTTTTCATGTTTAGTAGAGTTTTCTAGTGAGTTATCAATCTCTTCTATAATCCATTTGCTATTTTTTGATGCTGTTATATATACAGGTCCTGGTGAAAATTCATAGATTTTTTTAAATCTACTTAATTTCTTTTGATTTACCGGAGCTATAATTGCTACTACAGATTTATCTTTTAGCATATCTATTATTTGATCTAAATTTTCTCCCCATACAAGTATTGGCTTTGTTCCTTTTCTTTTTAACTCATCCATTAACCATTTAGATTCATATTCACTTTTTATAAAAGCAACTTTCTTATTATTAAGAGATTTTATATCTTTATAATCTTTATTAACGTAAACTCCTAATAGTTCAGTACCTATAGTTTCTTTAGAATAAATAAGCTTATCTTTTCTTTCATTGGTGTAATGAAGTCCAATCATCATATCGATTTTATTTTCTTCTAAATCTTCAATTAAAGAAGGAATGTTACCTTTTACATATTTAACTTTTACTTTTTTATTTATAGGCAATTTTTTATTTATATTAAAAATAATCTTGTCTAAAATATCCTTGTAATAACCTTCTACTTTACCATTTGGTTTTATATTAAAATATGGATCTAAATCATACACTCCTACTTTTACAGTTCTATCTTTTTCATTGGCATATAAAGTATTGTAGCTTGATATAGTTATTAAAAATACTATAATTAAAATTAATATACTTTTAATTTTGTGTTTTCCCATAGTCAATAATCTCCTTTTGCCCTTAAAAATATAATTCATAAAGTAGTGACCATAAACTTGTATTTTACTTAATTTAACTATATAAAAATTCTTATATGCTTTACACCCATTTTAATTTACTCCATATTAAAAATTAATATCTATCAAGCCCTTTATATTTATTAAAATATATTTCTTACTAATCACCCTTTATTTACCTTATTTTACCTTATATTTATTTTAGCACTTTCATACAAAAATTTTCATATATTTTATTTATTTTGTAATTTAATTTCATATTTTAGTTATATTACAATAATATTGTCGATTTAAAAACTTTACTTGAAATTTCATTATTATAAATAAAAAATCACTGATAGATAGTTCAAAAATCATTTATTTATTTTTATTGAGAATGCTTGGTTTTAACCTATATTTTAGTATATTTTTTATGAGTACTAAATTTTATGTAATTTGAATCTATGTAAATATTAGAGGAAAGATGTATTTTCTTGGTTGAAGAATAGTCTGAAACTAACGGTAAGTAAATTAAGTATAAGTTAATTATAAGAAATTAGTTTATAAAATATAAAATTTGAATATAATCAAGATAAAAACCAGCAGGAGGAAAAATGAGAAGGCCGCTTCTTATAATATTTATATTAGTATTAATAGTGTCATACCCTATAACTAATATTTTTTGTGAAGATGTTTATGAAGATAAATCTAATATAAATTTAATAGGTATAGTTAAAGGGAAAAAAACAAAAGCGAAATACGATGAATATATAATAGATAAATTCTTAGTAAGAGATTATACCAAGAGAAAAAATATTATGGTTGGATTAAAAGTAAATGTAGATGGAAAATTTAATTCTCTAAATAGTATGAAGTTTGATGATTTTGATTATGGAAAGTACTTGAGAAGCAATGGATATGAAGGAGTAATAAATTTAAATGATTATAAAGTTATAGGTGAAAGTAAGATTTTTAAATATTTAGGAAGATTAAAAATATATATAAGAAGTACAACTAGATATTTATACAAAGTTCATTCTGATTTTATAAATTCTTTGATATTAGATGAAAAATATGAAATGACTAGTGAGCAAAAAGAAGTTTTTTCAAGAACAGGAACAAGTCATATAATTGCTATATCAGGACTTCATACGGGGATTTTATGTGTTTTTATAGCAATTTTAATAGGCAAAATCAATAAATATTATAAATTAATAATACTTATATCTCTACTAACACTTTACTCTATGATGATTGATAAGTCACCATCTATAATTAGAGCTATATTTTTTACTGCTATATTATACTTATCCATATTTACTGATAGGAAGAGAGATGGTATAAGTACATTATCATTCATAGGCATATTTTTAGTAATAAATAACCCATATATTATATATAATATAAGTTTCCAATTGTCTTTTCTTTCTACATTGTCTATAATATACTTTTACGGATATATAAATAAGAGCATCAATATGAGTTTAGTTTCAATAACTATAGCATCAAATATATTAACATTACCGATTATATATTATAATTTTAATGGAATACCAATAAGTTCAATAATTAGTAATATTATAATAGTTCCTTTTATAGGCATTATTATGTATATGAGTATAGATCGGAAGAGCGTCGTGTAGGGAAAGAGTGTCCTAGGTGTGTAG
>ERZ1463036.210-NODE-210-length-13341-cov-16.070149_pt1 | contig 13341 bp, 13 predicted proteins | sample MGYA00564485_ERZ1463036 | MGnify/ENA primary metagenome ERZ1463036 (study PRJEB39244, sample SAMEA3635127) | Helicobacter pylori | study: EMG produced TPA metagenomics assembly of PRJEB11511 data set (Assembly of a 5300-year-old Helicobacter pylori... | reverse complement strand
GATAAAAGGTACTTTAAAGTCAATTTCCATTTCATACTAAATCATCCTTAGCTATCTATTCTTTTACTAAAAACTTATATCCAAGCCCTTTTACATTTATTATATATTCTGGCTTTGAAGGATTATCTTCAATCTTTTCTCTCAGTCTTCTTATATGAACCATTATGGTATTATCATATCCTATAAAATCATCTCCCCATACTTCATCACAAAACTTTTCTTTACTTATTATCTGATTTTTGTGTTTTACCATATACATAAACATCTTTAATTCTTTAGGCTTTAATTCTAATAATTCTCCATTTTTCTTTACCTCTAAAGTCTGATCATTTACTTCAAATGGCCCTACTTTTATAATATTATTATTTATTTTTTCTTCTATATTAGATTGTTTCTTACTTCTTCTAAGTTGAATTTTTACCCTAAGCGCCAATTCTTTTATACTAAATGGCTTTGTTATATAATCATCAGCACCTAGAGATAGCCCTACTAATTTATCTAATTCTTCTCCTTTTGCTGATAAAAATAATACTGGTATGTCTGATGTTTGTCTTATTTTTTTACATACATCATATCCTTCGATATCTGGAAGCATAATATCTAGTATGGCTAAATCCGGATTTTCATTTCTAAATATTTCTAATCCATTAGTTCCATTATCAGCTATATAAATATTTTCAAATCCTTCTTTTTTAAGTGCCTTTTTTATTAAATTTAATATCTCTACTTCGTCATCTACTACTAATATCTTACTTTTTCTTATTAAGGACTCCACTTAAAACCCTCCTATCGCTATAATAAAATTTTTTACTACACGTTATATTTAATTTTACGTTTTTTTATATTTAATTTATACCATATTTTATAACTTTTATTTTTAATGAAAAAAGAAAAGCATAACTAATGTTTTACTTTTCTTTTTATTATTTCTAAATTATTTATATTTATATATTATCTTTCACTTAAAAAACTTCTCTTAGCTAAATTGTAAAATAATACTACTCCCACTACGCTTGTCCCTATAAATACAGCCCATATACTTAATGGTAATTTATATCTTATGATTGGAGTTGCATACATTCCTAATATAGGCCATTCTAAAACATTACTAACCATACCTCTAGCTTCCATAAAGTAAGGTATTGCCATACATGCTCCACCTATTAAAAATGGTACTATTGCATTTTTACTTATAGATGATAAAAATAATCCTAAAGCTGCTAGTAAGAATGATCCTATTATTATGTTGATAGTCATCATTAATATCATTTGAATTACTGTTATATTAGATCCGCTATTTCCAAAGTACCATAAATTCTTTAATGGAGTATCTAATCCTTTAAAGTTTAAGGATACTAATGCTCTTAATACCATTGTATATAATATTGAAAGATTTACTATGCTAGCACTTACTCCAGCTGCTATAAATTTACTTATAACTAACTGTTTCTTACCATTTTTTGTAGCTTTTATCAATCCATCCATGTTTGAATTATACTCTATAATAAAACTTCCTGAAAACATCATAAACATAGTTAATCCCATAAATGGAGCAAGGCCAAACCATTTAGAAAATAAATTTGCATATGTCTCATTAATATCAAAATTATAAGTAGAGCTATATGCTAAAAATATTGTTAACATCCAAACAATAATTACTCCAAACTTAAAATTCTTTTTTATCTCTGCCTTGACAACTGAGAACATGATTATACCTCCCTTGCATCTTCTAACTCAAAATAGAACATGTAAACATCTTCAAATCTTGGTTCTGTTAGTTTTGTATTTTCATATGATGGCGCTTTATCACTTATTATTCTTAGTTGAGTATCTTCAACACCACGATTTATACTTACTACTTTGTAGTTTCTTTGAATCTCATTTACTTCACTTTCATTTTTTGTAGTTATTGTATATACTTTACCTTTCATGTCTTCTAAAATTTCTCTATGAGTTCCTTTTAGAAGTAATTTACCATCTTTTATCATAATAGTTTCTTTAGCTACTGACTCTATATCAGAAATTATATGAGTTGAAAGTATTACTATTGTTTCCGTTCCTATATTTGATAATAAATTTCTAAATCTAGTTCTCTCCTGAGGGTCAAGACCTGCTGTTGGTTCATCTAATATTAATATCTTAGGGTTATTCAGTAATGCCTGTGCTATACCAACTCTTCTTTTCATTCCTCCAGAAAACTTAGACACATTCTTATTTCTTACTTCATAAAGACCTACTAATTTTAATAACTCATCTACTTTTTTCTTAGCTTCACTATTATTCATTCCTTTAAGCGCCGCCATGTACATTAAAAACTCTCTCGCTTTAAAGTTTTTATATGCATCAAAATCTTGTGGTAAATATCCAACTAAAGCTCTATATTCATCATCTAAAGATACTATATCTTTTTCGTTATATAATATTTTCCCGCTACTTGGTGTTGTTATAGTTGCTAATTGTTTCATTAAAGTTGATTTACCAGCTCCATTAGGACCTAATAAACCATATACTCCACTATTTAAAGTTAAACTTATATTTTCATTTGCACTTTTATGTTTATATGTTTTAGTTAAATTTACAATTTCTAATTTATTCATTTTTACTTCCTCCATATTTTTATTTATCTATTTAGTACTTTCTTAAATACGTAAACATTTAGTAGTATCCCAGATACAATTATTAATCCTAATGTACTTAAACAAGTTATAACTAAGTCAAAATTCATTGAAAATAATTTAATTTGACCCATATATGCAGTAGATATAAAACTATTTTTTGAAAGTATATCTATAAAACTACATTGGTGTATTATCAGCATTAATTCATAAGGTAAAAATTTAAAAAATACCAGTATTTTTCCCATAGCTATAAATAAAATCGAACAAGATATAGATTGTATCGAGTTTTTCGTTATAAATGAAAATAAAGCTGAGAATATTGATATAGCTATAAATACTAAAGATATTACTCCTACTTCAGATGCTATATATTGAACAATACTCTTTTCTCTAACTAAACTTGCCATACTAGATATTCTATATGCTTGTAAGCCTCCATTCATCGGCGCCCCATATTGAATATATGTTGCTATAAAAGTTGCAATTAAATAAATTGCATAAACAATAATTGGTAAAATTATTGATATTAAAAGCTTTGAATTTAAAGCTTTATATTTATTTTTAGATGATAAGATTATAGTATCTACATTTGATAATCTTTCATCTGTATATAAATTTGAAGAAAGTGTAACTATTATAGCTACAATCAGTAGTGTAGCTAAAGGAAAAGTTGCTCTATTTTCAAATACTTGATAGAATGTTACGTCTTTATATTTTTTACCATTATCTTTACTTAGCTTTTCTTTTGACATTTTGCTAATTTGCTTTTCATTTTTATCTTTTAAGCCATGAGTATTCTTATTAGCAATCGATTTTATCTCATTTACTTTATTGTCTAATTTTTCCTGTGCTATTACATCTACTGGTCTTTTGTCTACTATATATTCATTTTTACTTTCATCGAAATATTCATTTTGAGTTTCTAACATAGGCTTTACAAATCCAATTTGTATAAATAAAAGTCCCATAAGTATAAGTGCTATTATTGAGGTTTTATTTTTAACTATTTTTTTTAATTCCCATCTTAACATGTTTGTTCTCCTCTCTTGTGATTACAAATTTATTATATATATCTAGATTTACACCATCATAAACTTAATCTTAAATAAACCTTACAATTCAAATTTTTCTTATTTAATATAAATTATCTGGCAAAATAAATAAGAGCAAAGCTATTTTTTGCATAACTTTGCTCTTATTTATATATTTTTTTAATTATTGTTATTTACTAAATCAACTATTTTTTGTCCTTGTTTTAGTAATTCATTATAATCATTTTCTTCTTTTATCTGATTTATTTTATCTTCTGTAATATCTTTATCTGAGATGTTAAAGTATTTCTTTAGTATTTTATATTGAGTTTCTCCATTTTTATCTTTACGATCTTCTATGCCTTTTTTCCAATTTATATCTATTTTATCCATTACCAACCCTAAAGCAGATCCCGTTTCATACTTCATTGATCTTTCTAAATAAGATGGCGATTCTGCTTGACCATTTGCAATATAATCATATGCCTGCATAAATGTAACATGGTATGGACTTTCTTTTTTTGCAAGTACAGTTAACTTTCCTCCTGTTAAATCACTATATTTATATTCAATGTATCTTGCAGTTCCTTCTATTGCTTCTGTGTTTGTTTCTGCTACTAACTGTGGCCATTTTTTATATCTATAAGCACGTGCAGTTGTCCATTGTTTTAGGTACTTCTTAACTTCTTCTTTGTTATTAGTTTCCATGCATTTATCTAAAAACTTGAATTCTAATCCCATTAAAGCATAGTTTTCTTTATTTACTGGATAATTTTCTATATACTCTCCATCACCTTTATCATATGTCCAATCTTTTTGCTTATATGTATGGAATGATTCATGTAATAAAAATGAAGTGAAATCAAAATATAATTCTGGATTTTCTATCATTTTAGGGTGATATTTAAAATAAAAAATACTTTTACCATTAATATCTACAGTACCAAAATTTGAAGGCGCCCAGGTTGAAATCAGACTTATATCAAACTTACTTATTCTATAAACTTCTGGTAGATTTAAAGATTTAGGCATATTCATTTTCCTTGCAAGAAAGCTTTTTTCAATTCCTTTTACGTTAACTGCATAGGCATACTTTCTTATAATCCCTTTATCTTTATTAGTTCTTATTAGAATTATAGGCTCCTTATTTAATTTATATTTATTGTTCCATAGTTTTTCACCATTTTCATTAAATTGTTTATATATACTTGATAACTGTACAAACATTTCTTTATCTACAGAATCAAATTCTTCATATTTAGTCTTATATACTTTATTTAATACAATGTTACTTAGTACAGTTAATACTAACAAAACTATAATAGTTGAGATTATTATAAGTGCTTTACTAGGTTTTTTCTTCATTAATGGTTTATTTCTCCTTTTGTAATTTCTTCTAAAAATCATTTTTTCATAATAAATTTTTAATATGTATACTTTATTTTTCACATATGTTTATTCATTATATATAAATAAATTTAAATTTCTGTAAAATTAATCTTAAATAAACCTTACAATTCTTATTTTTCTTAATTAATATATAAAATATACTTTAAATAAAAAAAACGAACTCAATTGAGTTCGTTTTTTACTTCTATCTCATAGCTCTCATTGCATTTAATACTGCTATTAATGCAACACCAACATCTGCAAATATAGCTTCCCACATAGTAGCAACTCCACCTGCTCCTAATATTAAAACTATAGCTTTTACAGCTAATGCAAATATTATATTTTGCCATACTATCTTATTAGTTTTGTTTGCTATTTCTATTGCTTTAGAAATTTTGCTTGGTTCATCTGTCATTAAAACTACATCGGCAGCTTCTATAGCAGCATCTGAACCTAATCCTCCCATAGCTATACCTATATCAGCTCTAGCTAAAACTGGAGCGTCGTTTATTCCATCTCCAACAAATATAACTTTTTCTTTTTCTGATTTTCCTTCATATATTTTTTCTAGCTTATCTACTTTTTCATTAGGAAGTAGATTTGAGTATACTTTATCTACTCCAAGCTCTTTTGCTATAGCTGTAGCTACTTTTTCATTATCACCAGTTAACATTACAACATCTTTTATTCCTAATGATTTTAGATTTTTTATAGCTTTTTTACTATCTTCTTTTACTTCATCTGATATTACTATATATCCTCTATATATTTGATTGACAGCTATATAAACTACTGTTCCAACTTCTTTAGCTTTAGAATAGAATATATTCTCTTTTTTCATTAATTTTTCGTTACCTGCTAAAATAAGTTCATTATTGTAATTTATTTTTATTCCATAAGCTGCTATTTCTTCATAACTAGTTATTTTGTCTAAATCTACTTTTTTATCATAGTAACTTAATATTGATTTTGCTATTGGATGATTAGAGTTTGCCTCTGCAAAAGCAGCGTACTCTAATAATTTTTCTTCAGATATTCCAACTGCATTAACCTTAGTTACATTAAATACACCTTTTGTAAGTGTTCCTGTCTTATCAAACACAACTGTGTCAACATTTCTAAGTGCTTCTAAATAGTTACTTCCTTTTATTAATATACCATTTTTAGATGCAAATCCTATTCCACTAAAGAAACTAAGTGGTATAGATAAAACTAATGCACATGGACAAGATACTACTAAAAATACTAAACCTCTATATAGCCACTCACTAAATGTAGCTCCTGGTATTATAATTGGAGGTACAACTGCTACTAAAACAGCTCCTATAACTACTGCTGGTGTATAATATTTTGAGAACTTAGTTATAAAGTTTTCAGTTTTAGATTTTTTGCTACTTGCATTTTCAACTAAATCTAATATTTTAGAAACTGTTGATTCTTCAAATCCTTTTGTAACTTCTATAGTTAATAAGGCATTTTTATTTATAAATCCTGATAATACAGATTCTCCTTTTGATACTTCTCTTAATACAGATTCTCCTGTAAGTGCAGATGTATCTACCATTGAGTATCCATCTATAACTACGCCATCTAGTGGAACTTTTTCTCCTGGTTTTACAACTATTACATCGCCTATTTTAACTTCTTCAGGAGAAACTACTTTAAGTTCTGATCCTTCTTTTAAGTTTGCATAATCTGGTCTTATCTTCATAAGTGATGTTATAGATCTTCTTGATTTTCCTACTGCTATACCTTGTAAGAATTCTCCTAATTGATAGAAAAGCATAACTCCTACTGCTTCTGGTAATTCACCAATTGCTAATGCTCCAATTGTTGCAATAGACATTAAGAAGTTTTCATCAAACACTTGACCTCTTATAGCATTTTTTAGTGCTTTTAATAAAACTTCTCCACCTACTATTACATATGCTATTATAAACATCGCATCTGCAAGTTTACTTTCAAATCCAGTTGCAATTTGATATATTCCAAATATATATACTAATGACCCTATTACTAACTTTATTATATCTTTTTTATTTATATCATTCTTTTCTTCTTTAACTTCTGATTTTTTAACATTACCATTTTCATTTTTTATTTGTATGTCTAAACCTGGTTCTGTTGCATTTACTATTCCTACTATTTTATTTATAGTCTCTTTTTCATCAAAAGATTTTCTTATATTTACTGTAAGTTTTTTGTTTATAAAATTTAAATTTGAAGAATCTATTTCTTCTAACTTAGATACTTTTTCATTTATTACTTCTGCACAATGAGCACAATTTAATCCACCTAATATTAATTCCCTTTTAATGACCTTAGAATTTGAAACTATTTCTATATCTAATCCTGGTTCTGTGTCATTTATTATCTTTATAGCCTTTTCTATAATTTCTTCCTCATTTACACCTTCTTGTATGTTTAATACAAGCTTTTTATTTATAAAGTTTAGATTTGATGATTCTACACCCTCTAGTTTAGATACTTTTTCATTTATTACTTCTGCACAATGAGCGCAGTTTAATCCACCTAGAATCAGCTCTTTTCTAATTATGCTACTAGCATCCATAACCCAATCCTCCTATCGTTTATATGTTTCTTGTATATGACATAAACCACAATCAAATATCTTACTTATGTGACAATCATCTAAAGAATAATAAACTACTTTTCCTTCTTTTCTAAATTTAACTAGCCTAGCTTGCTTTAGTACCCTTAGCTGATGAGATATTGCAGAATGAGTCATTCCTAATAAACTTGCAATATCACATACACACATTTCATTTGAAAATAATGCATATAAAATTTTTACTCTTGTTGTATCTCCAAATACCTTAAATAACTCTGCTAAGTCATAAAGCATCTCTTCTTCTGGCATTGATGTCTGAGCTCTTTTTACTATATCTTCATGAACCTCCTCGCAATTGCACGAGTTTAATTTTTCATTTATATTTTTACTCATATCTTAATTCCTCCAAATTAATAACAATATATGAATAATTGTTCATATATATAATTATATGCCCATGTCCAAATTTTTGCAACTAATATTAACTATTTTTTTATAAAATGCACATAATAGCATTTTTAGTAATATATATATTATTAAAGTGAATTGTTATTTAGTAAGTAATACTTTAGGAGGGATGATTTACTATGAGTTTTGATAATTTCTCACACAAACAAAATGGCGATATGGATCCTAATTATATATACCCTACACCTTATATAGATCCTATGATGTATGTTAATCCTTATTATAATCAACGCCCAATGGACTACGGTAATTCTGGGTACTATATGACTTATATGAATCCTTATATCAATTATCCTGTGATGGATAATCAATATGCAATGTTAGATAATGATTTCTATTTTGATGATATGGATATGGAAACTATGTATATGGATCAAGATATGAATATGATGCCTCAGATGCCGGGTAACATGCCTATGATGCCTAATATGATGGGTAGTATGCCTATGATGCCCCAGATTATGGGTTGTATGCCTATGATGCCTAATATGATGATGCCTATGATGCCAGGCATGATGTATAATCCTTATATGATGATGGGTATGATGCCTCAAATAAACATGGAAGAATTTGATGAGGAAGAAATGTAAATTTTTTTAATTTAATTGTTATAAAATTTTAAAACTTGTCCAAAATAATAATGTATTCCTCATAATATTCCCCCAATATTATAAATACAGAATAAAGCCACTGACAGTTAAGTCGTGGCTTTATTTTTTATCAATAATTTACTATTCTAAGAAATAATCAAAGTCATCTGCACCAGATTCTACGAAATCATAAAGTACATTTTCCTCAAAATACATTTCTTCTTTAATCTCTATATAGTCAGAATAATTACATTGAAGTAATTTGTTTATATATTTTTTATCTCTATTATTGTAAGTTCCTACAAAAAACTCATTACCTATTTGATAATAAATAGCTTTTATGTCATTACTTATAAGGTACACTTCTTTTGCTACATGATGGTTATCAAAATTAAATCTAGTGAAGAATGTCCCATCTTCCATATCACTTCTTAATAAAAATGGATTATCTATATAAAACTTTTCTATAAACTCTTCCTTATTTTTCAAGCTATAAATGCTTACAAACTCTTCTTTTGATATTTCATCAAAAACTTCAAAGTCAAAAATTCCTTCTTTATCTCCTACTAAAATAGAGTTTATCTTAAATCCATTTTCTTCTTTTGATATACTAAAAGCTATTCTACATATATAATATCCATCACTATCTTCGTAAAGTGCTTCGCTTATATACCTTTCATTACCTTTTGGTATTACTTTATTTTTTAGAAGTGTTCCATTTATATTTGTAATATGCATATTACTTATTTCTTCACTTCCTGAGAAATATCTTAAGCTTTCTCTATCCCACGCTATAAATCTCATAGTCATATAATTTATAAATTCTACTTCATCAGTAATTTTCTTGCAAATTTTAGGATATATGTCTTCAAGTTTTAATTTTGGTTCATAATTTTCTATAATATCTATATACTCTTTTACCTCTCCTGGTAATGGTTTTTCATAGTAAGAATTTTTATTTCCATAGTAATTAACTAGAAATAAAGCTTCTTCTTCTGATATATCTATTCTATCAGCTCCCAATCCACCCATTAACCTTTCTTCTTCTCTATGAGATTCTTCTATAGTAGGATTTTTTAAGCTTACATAGTCTGCTAATCCAAGTCCTTCTGAATCTAACAAAAAGTATTGATATATCTTATCATTTTTTTCTTGCCATATTATTAAAAGTCCCATACTTCCCATTAATCTAGAATTGGTTACCTTTGCATATTTGAATTTCACAAAATCACTTCCTTATTGGAGATATTTATTTAATAAATTTTTTAATATCAATATAATTTCTTATTAATACATATGTTATAAATAACATATAATCTCATAAGATATTTTACAATTAGATTTTAACTATTAACTATAAATTATAATATAAAATAATAAAATCTACCAAAAAAAATTTAAATTTATTTTGTATAAGTTCACAACTTAAATAAATTTTGTAATATAATAAAATAAATGTTTAATAGAGGTGATATTAATGAGAAATATAGCAGCTTTTTTTGATATAGATGGTACTCTATATAGAGACTCTCTTATGGTTGAACATTTTAAAAAGCTCATTAAGTATGACATAATAGATCAAAAAGCATGGTACGATAATGCAAGAGATGCTTTTATGAATTGGGATAAAAGACAAGGTAATTATGATGATTATCTAGATGATGTTTGTAATTTATATGTAGAATCTCTAATTGGACTTGATAAAAATTATATTGATTTTACTAGTGACCAAGTTATAAAGCTTAAATCAGATAGAGTGTATAAATACACTCGTTCAAGAATAAAATGGCACTTAGAAAATAATCACATAGTAATATTTATATCTGGTAGTCCTGATTTCTTAGTTGGAAAAATGGCTGAAAAATATAATGTTACTGATTTTATAGGAAGTAATTATGTTTTTGAAAATGGAACGTTCAATGGCACAGTAATTCCTATGTGGGACTCTAAAAGTAAGAACACTGCTATTGATGACTTCGTAAAAAAATATAATATAGACTTATCTATTTCTTATGCTTACGGAGATACAAATGGTGATATTAATATGTTAAGAAGAGTTGGCAACCCTATAGCTATAAATCCAACTAAAGAACTTCTAAATCATATAGCAAAAGATCCTGTTATATCTAATGCTGCTAAAATAGTAGTCGAAAGAAAAGATATAATATATTCACTTTCTCCGAATGTAGATATCCTTAGTATATAACATAAATTTAATTATCGAATTTAGATAATTTTCAATAATAAATATTTGAAAAGTCCTTGATATAATAATTCTTGGACTTTTTAACTTATTAAAGGAGGTTAATATGAATTCTAAAGAAAATAATTCAAGTAAAAACTTAGAAGATTCTATAGAAAAGCTTAGTAAAAACTTATATCTTGAATCACCTGACTTGTGGATTGAGTTTTCAGGAAAAGTAAATGATAATATTTTCGATGAAATGGTGCTGTTCTTTGCTATTAAATATAATTATAAATCAATAGTAGAACATGCTATAAGCAATAACCTTATAGACCTAAATGCACCTTCTAGAAATAATGATTATCCTAATATAAAAGAACATCTTATTTTCATAGCAAAACAAAATAAGGCTTTAGATATACTTAACTACCTTGAAAATCCTTCATCTTGTAATGATATTAATGAGGATACAGTAGAGAAAAAAATAGATAATTCCATATCTAATTTAAATGCCAATAAAAAAAATAAATATTTTCCTAAGTATCTTTGTAGCTATTGCAAACACAATGTTTTTGAATCTGGATATAGAGTTTCTGAATCTGTAGAATATAAATACTCATTAGAAGAAGATAAACCTACAGAAATTTCTAGAGAACTATCTAGCTTAGTCGTTTGTTGTAATTGTAATAAAGAACTTAAAGATACATCTATTGAGGATTTAAATAAGTTATGCTCTATACAAAATTGTGCAAATTGCGGTTCAAATCTAACTGTAGTTGGGATCATAGATAAATCTAAAATGTCATTTGATAATGATTTAGGTAAGTTTTCTAATGTATCTAAGTCTTATCATTGTTCTAAATGTGATACGGAAATTAGTGAAAAACAAAGAGAATTTTTTAATATATAATTAGTATAAACTAATTATATTCTATGAAATATACACTATAAACTTCTACAATAGAGTTTATAAAATATATTTATATAAAAGAAGGAGCACCTTTAGATTAATGTAATTGTTCTAAGGTACTCCTTTATATATATTTATATTTTTTTTAATATTTTTTTGAGTTTATTGTTATAATACTCTATAAACAAACTGTAAACATGGTCATATACTAAAAATGCAACTTCAAAGAATATTATTGTAAAAATATTTATAGGTATGTATATAAATTCTTTTATCATAAAAAATACAATACCTATGGCAATATTGGCAAATATTAACTTAAATATATATTCAATGTATACTGATCTATCTTGTTCTATTATATATTTGAATAGTCCATACACTCCAAAAGTAAATATATATAAAATCCATTGAAATTTATTAGCCATAACAAAAAAGCTTAGTATAAACACTCCTAAATAAAAGGCAACTCCCATCTTTGGACCAAATTCCATTATAATTATAGAAATTAATAGTGATGCAATTCCCATTAAAAATAATGTATTTATAGGTATTATGTTTATAAGCATTAATATAATTATGTTTATTGCTAGTAAGACTCCTCCTAAAGCTATTTTTTTACTCATGTTATACCCTAGAAGCAATCTACTAAGTCGCCACCACAGCACTCACAACAAGAATCTAAACACCATAGTTTCATACAATCTTCACAACAATCATCTCCACAACAGCAACAACAGTCATCACAACAACAGCAGCAACATCCGTCTAAATCCGAACGTCTTCTTCTATTGTATCTATATGATCTATCTCTATAATCATCTCTATAGAAGTTATATTGTTTTAAAGCTTTTTCATATTCAGGATTACCAGGTTCTATTATATTAGCTTTTTTTATGCATTCTTCACCTTCTTCATAGTATCCTATATTCATAGCAGATACTCCATTTAGATAATACCAATTTGCACATCTATCTTTCATTTTATTTAGTAGCTCATATGCCTTTTCAAAATTTTTGTTATTCATTAGTTTAATTATAGGACTAAACATTTCATTATTATAAGTATTACTGTACATTTACTTCACACCCTTTTTCTAATATATTTTGATATCTAAGGTATACGCCTGAATACACTATATTTTCTATTATTCCTCTATTTATCTTTATATCCAAATTATCTATACTATTAGATAACATTCCTAAAGACATGCTTATAAGCTTATCTACTCTTATTTTTAATTCATCTTTTTTATTTATATATTCTATAAATGGATTATATCTGCTTTTTTTATAATCTTTTTCTAAATCTTCATAAGCATCAAGTATATATATATATTTGCCTACATTAAATCCAATTCTTCTTAAATCATCCTCGAACTCATCTTCTTTATACGCAAAAATCTCTGCCATAAGATTTCCAAAAGTATTCGATACCATATCTATATTAGTATTATTTTCTTTTTCTAATTTATATAAATGATCTAGCTGAGATTTTATTATATCAGCTTTCTTGGGATATTTTTCATAAGCTAATTTAAGCTTTTTCTTATATATACTATATGCTAATTTATCT
>ERZ1463036.209-NODE-209-length-13348-cov-8.062890_pt1 | contig 13348 bp, 14 predicted proteins | sample MGYA00564485_ERZ1463036 | MGnify/ENA primary metagenome ERZ1463036 (study PRJEB39244, sample SAMEA3635127) | Helicobacter pylori | study: EMG produced TPA metagenomics assembly of PRJEB11511 data set (Assembly of a 5300-year-old Helicobacter pylori... | reverse complement strand
TTATATTTATGATATATATTAAATGTATATTTTATTAGATAAGAGAATTAAAAATAATAAAAAGAGATATTGGTAGAAATACTAACATCTCTTTTTTAGTACAAAAATTAAAAGGAGGAAGATAATATGATTAACTTATGGAAGAAAGATGATTTAAATTTATTATTAGAATATCCAAAGGAAGTAGTTGAAAATGTAGATAACGTTATCAGTATATTGGATGATTCTTATGGGAATTGTAGAGAATTTACAGATAATGGTGGATATGTATGTGTAATTGAGGATATTGAAGAAGTAGAGTATTTAAAAGTAAATATACTAAAGGGGTTAGTAGAAGAGTTTAGTGACGTAATATATGAAGATAATGTTGATAAATACAATTCAACATTATACTTATTATCTAGTGATTACTCAATTACTGTAATTACAAAAAATGAATCTACAGATAAGTTATTAAATGACAATTAAATATAAGTAGACATAGATTTTATATAGAAAGGAATGATTATATGACACCAATAGATTTATTTATACTAGGAGCAGGATGTGGGATAGCACTATATTTTAAAGCAAAAGATAGATCAAATAAATAATTTAGGAGGATATAAGTATGGGATGGTTTTTAGCAGGAGTTACATCAGGAGTAGCAATAGCAGTAATAATTGAATCAGATTTAGTTTATGTTTAGTTAATACGAAATAATTGGAGGAAATACTAGTGGAAGTAAAAAAGAAAATACCAGCTAAAAGAGTTGATATTGTATCTCTTAAAGTAGTTAAAGAAAGTAGTGTTCTATATGAAACTAGAAAGATAACTAATCCTTATGATGCTTATAAATTAGTAAAAAGTTTCTTAATAGATAGTGATAGAGAAAAGTTCATAGTAGCTTGTTTAGATACAAAGAATCAACCTGTAAATATACAAGTAGTAAGTATAGGCAGTTTAAATTCAGCTATAGTTCACCCAAGAGAAGTATTTAAAATAGCTGTTTTAAGTAATGCATCAAATATAATATGTTTTCACAATCATCCATCAGGAAATATAAGTCCAAGTGGAGAAGATGAAAATATAACAAGAAGATTAAAAGAGTGTGGTGAAATATTAGGTATAGGATTAGTTGACCATATAATATTAGGTGATAGAGATAGATACTTTAGTTTTAAAGAAAATAACAAGATATAAGAAGTCTTAGCTTAGGAATAGAAGCTAAGACTTTTTATATATTCCTATTTAACTAACTAGGGCTAAGGTGGATAAAAAGTTTTAGTTCCCTAAAAGCCCTAGAAATTTAAATTATATATAAGTATAGGAGAAATAAGGATGTTTAATATAGATAAAAAATATATGACTATTGGTATTAAAGAACAAATAGGTATAGATATACAATTATTTATGTGGAATGAAATAGAAAAAAGAATTAATTTAAAAAAGGAACTAGATTATTTACAAGTATTTAATATTAGTATTATTGATAAAGATAAGGGGATAGTTAAAATAGAGCATACTCAAGAAATTCCAGAGTATAAAAAGACATCAATAATTAAAAGTAAAGAAATAATGAATAATCTAAAAGTATTTGTGATATTAGAATCTGAATGTTCGACGATGCTATTAGCATCAGAATACTAATTAAAGGAGTTAATTATATGAGTTGTGAATTAAAAGAAAAAGTATCTTTTGATATAGATAAAGATTTATGGTTAGGTAATTTAAGATTTGACTTTTACGATAGTAGAGAAACTCTTAGCAACAAGTTCTTCCCATCAGACTTAATATATAAATTAGATAAGGATGGTGTAATATCTTTAAAGAAGATACAAGAAGAAGTTAATTTTATACAGTTTGATATGATAAAAAATTATAATAACCTTGTTTCACTATGTGGTGGTCAAGGTTATTCTTTTGAGAAAGTTTTATATATAGAGATGGAAGAAGCTAATTATGCTATTAAGTTAATACCTACAACTGATAGTTATAATTATTTATACATATACAGAAAAGGAGATAAATAATGCCTAAGAAGGAAGAGTTATTTGAAAAGGAAACTAGATACTGTAAGATAATAAAAAGTGTTACAGTGGTGGATAATGATGAAACTTTTGCATTAGAGAAAATATATATAAAGGCTTTGGATAGATATGAAATAAGATTATGTTTATATAAAGACTGCAGAGATAGATCAAGAAAATTAATTCCAAGAAGTACTGATATTAAAGAAAATTTATTTAGAGATTTAATATTGCTAGGAATTAAGTCAGGAGTATTAGGAAAAGAGTTTTTAGAAGGCATAAAGTAAGTGGTAAAATAATATACGATATATAAATCATAAGAGATGAATAGAAGATTTGTAATTATAAATAACTAATTGTAATTAAAAATAATTAGTTACAATTAGTTATCATATAATTAGTAAAATTAATTTTAATATGGACAAGGAGAATACATATGAGTAAAGACTACATGGCATTAAATGAAATATTAGCAGAAATGTATAATGAAGAAAATCCAAAACCTACTTCTACTAAAAAAAATTATCAAAGGAATAAAAGAGATCAATTCAATAGAGTAATAGATTTACTAGGTTTAGATATAAATGACTATAAAATAGAAAAGAAAAATAAAATGGCTAATGATACAAGTATAGAATATCATATACCAAAAAATGAAAAAGTTTTATTTAAATATTGGCTTAATAACTATAAAACTACTAAAGGATTAAAGTTATTAGAAAAACTCGAGAGAGAAAAGAAGAAGAGTAATAAATTAGAATATGAAAATATAAGTAATCAAATAAAAGAAGCAAAAGATAAAGCATTTATTGAAATGAGCTTTATGATTATAAATGAGTATAGAAATAACTATGAAGAGTTAACTAATATTATGGATGTTTTATTTACTAAGAATCAATATTTTTTTTCTAAGATAAGTGAAAATTTATATTTAGAAACAAGTAAAATGATAGAGCCTATATTTAATAATTTTAGAGGAGAAAAAATAAAATATAGTGATGTAGAAAAAGATGAGTACATTAAAAATTATAAAGTAAACAAGGATGAGAGACCACTTAGATTAATTAGTCAAAAGGAAAGTGTAATATTATTACTAATGTATAAAGATAAAATTGAAAAATTAGGAAAAGAACTTAATGAATTATCTAGGTTAGTAGAAGAGATAAGCATTAGTCAGATGGAGAATGTAGATATACTGGATAATGAAATAAACTCAGATAGAGCTTTAAGCAATATTATAGAATCTATTGAAGAATATAAAATACAAAAAGAATATTCAACATGGAATGATACAAACTTTTTAGATTATGATGGTGAAGATATAAAGAGTTTACTTGAGGGCATAGTTTTTAAGCAAAAACTAGGTGAGATAGAGATATCAAGTGGTATGTAGTTAAAAAAGTATATATATTATAGCTATTAATAACAAATGAGGGGGAGGAAAAAAATAAAAAAGCTCCCCTATATTTTTATTTTATTTTATATTCTATAATAAATTTGTAAGGACGAAAGGTAAAAGAAAAATCGTCAATATAGTCAATATCGACCATATTGATAATATTAAAAAAGGGAGATGATAAAAAAATTATGGCACATTTAAAACCTAATATGTCACATACAGTATCAACGCTAAAAAAACATGGTGTGATGAATATTGTGTATATGAAGCCCAATGGTAAAGTAAAAGCTGTAAGGTATGATGATGAAACATTACTTTTAAATGATTTAGCTAAGTATGATGGGAGGTGCAATATTTATATAACGCTTAATCCTATCAAATCTAATTTAGACATTGAAGTATCAAATGCATTTGAAAAAGGTAGAAAATCAATATCAGATAAAGATATAGCACGATATGTATTTATATTAATCGATTTAGATCCTATAAGAGAATCAAAAACATCATCTACTGATGAAGAACATAACGAAGCTAAAGTTATGTTAGAAGATATAAAAAAATATTTAGTAAGTATGGGAGTCGATGGATTTATTACTGCAAGTAGTGGAAATGGATATCACATACTTTTGAGAGTCGATATAGACAATAATGTCGATAATATAAAAACTGTAAAGGCGTTCCTAAAGTCATTAGATAGTAAGTTTTCAAATGATAAGGTTAAGGTAGATACCTCTACATATAATCCAGCTAGATTGACTAGATTTTATGGAACAATGACCTGTAAAGGTATTGATACAGAGGATAGGCCACATAGAAGATCAGCAATTATCGATATAGGTAATCCTAATAAACATTCGTCAATAGATGATTTACAAAGGATAATAAATGACTTAGGTTATAGTAGTAAAATAAAAAGACAGAATATTGCGAACATACATGCTGTTAAAAAAGATAATAATGGATTAACCTTAGAGGAATGGTTAATAAATGTTGGAATCAATATATATCATAAAAAAGATGAGGATGATAAAATAATATATGTATTAGAAAGATGCCCATTTAAAGAGCGTCATACTGATAAATCGGCTTATGTTATTGAATATAATAATGGAAATATACATGCTGGTTGCCATCATGACTCATGTAGTGAAAATAATTGGAACACATTAAAAGAGTTATATGGAATAAATTATAGTGGTAAAAATACCGACAATATCGCCGAAAAGGATAAAACAAAAGAAACACAAGAAGAAATAATATTAGGAATTGCCGATAAATTGGATATATACAGAACTAATATGGATGAAGTGTATGTTAAGTTAAATATAAACAATCGAATAAGCAATTTAAATGTAGGTAGTGATAAATTTAAGCGTTGGATAACGTTAGAGTACTATAGTAAAACAAAAAAAATACCGAGTAATGAAAATATAGGTAAAGCAGTAAACTTAATAAAAGCAAAAAGTATGCTACAAGATCCAGTTATCATTGGAAAAAGGTGTAGCATTATAGATGAAAATATTTATTACGATTTAATGAATAACAAGGGAGAGGTAGTGAAGATAAGTAAAGATGGATGGACAATAACTACTAATTCAGAATGTATATTTGATTCTAATACTAGTATGAAGGAGCAAGTAAGACCCATAGAATATGAGAATCTAGATATATTAGATAAATACTTTAGATATAAGGACACGAATCATTTAATATTACAAAAAATAGCATTAGTATCTTTATTTATAGATAATATTCAAAGACCAATATGTGTCTTACATGGAGAGAAAGGTTCAGCAAAAACAAGTACTATGAAATTAATTAGAAATATTGTTGACCCATCTAGTGTACCTACAACATCATTACCTAGAACAATTGATGATTTGGCAGTAACACTAAGTAATCAATATTTAATATGCTTCGATAATATAGATAGAATATCAAATGATATTAGTGATTTACTTTGCACGGCAGTTACAGGTGGTGGATATGCAAAGCGTAAATTATACACTGATTCAGAACAACAGGTAATGTATTTTAAAAAAGGTATAGTATTAAATGGGATAAATGTAGTAGCAACAAGACCAGATTTACTAGATAGATGTATACTACTCGAGCTAGAAAGAATACCTTCAAGTGAACGTATTGGAGAAAATGAACTAAATAAGAGGATAGAAGAAGATATACCTAAAATTTTAGGAGCGATATTTACGATTATATCAAAAGCAATGAATAAATATGAAAGTATAAAGTTAAAGGATTTAGGACGTTTAACTGATTTTACTAGATGGGGATATGCAATAGCAGAAGTATCTGGTATAGGAGGAGATGTATTTTTAAAAGCTTATTTAAACAATCAAAATGATTCGAATTATGAAGCTATACAATCAAATCCAGTAGGAGAGGCAATAATTAAATTTATGGAAACTAATATGAAGTGGGATGGTACAAGTACAGAGCTATTAAAAGAATTGATAAAGGTAGCTGAAGAAGAAAATATTAATGTAAGTAGCAGTGGATGGCCAAAAGCAGCTAATTCTTTAAGTAGAAGGTTAAATGAAATAAAAAGTAATTTACAGGATATAGGTATTAGTATACAAATAGTTAAAGGCAAAGAACGAAAAATAATTATATCAAAGTGAGACTAAATATAACAATAAAATACCTGCTTATTATCAATTACAAATGATTATATATTAATAATAAGCAGAATAGATAAAGAAATTAGCAATAGATAAGATTATGAACACTAAACTAAGATTTAAAGTAAGTGATATATTAGACAAAACAATAAAAGCAACAGTAGATAAGTATTCTCATAAATGATATGAAGGGACTACATTAATTGATTTTAGATAAATAGTATATTTGGATTTTAAATTAAAGCTAATAGAATAATTAAAAAGGATGGTATATAGATATGATAAGTAAAATAATGCAAGTATTAAATAGAGCAAAAAGAGACGGAAAAAATATATGCTTAGGTTCGGATGAGTATAAAGAGTTAGTTAAATTATTAAACCCAATAGCACTACAATTTGTAAATATGTTATTTGAAATGGGGTATGTAAAATCAGACTTAGTAAAAATACAAGGCAATAATTTTTATGGATTTAGAGCAAATTTAACATTTGATGATAATAATCTATATGCTTTTACAGATGCTTTAATAGAGCTTGATATAAAGCCAAGTTTAATAGTTGTTAATGATTCAGAGCTAGATTTATTTTTTAAGCCTAATAAAAAAATAAATCTGGTTAGTAATGAAGATTACTTACAATTAATATCAAGCTTTATACAGTATATTAATGAATATGAATCTATAGGATTAAAATTCATAGGATGGAACTTAGACTGTGAAGATATGGTTGAATGTAATCCAAATAAATATCGAGATATATCATTTAGTAAAGAGATATTTAATACATCAAGACCTGAATGGATGGAGTTGATAACTAAATAGTAACGAAGTGAATTAATTTATAGATAGATATTATATATAGGAGGGATATAAGTATGATTAAATATCTCAATATTCAGATAAAAAGGAAGGATTTATATTCAAAAGATTATAGTAAAACAAAGTATTTCAATACCCAAGAGGAAGATAGAAAAATAAGTTATGTTAATAAAGGCATAGTAGACGTATTAGTAAAAATGATTGAAGATTTTAATTAAAAAGTAAAGAGATAGTAGGTGTCTACTATCTCTAAATAAACAATTATTAAACTGATAAAACTTAACAAAACTAAAATAAGAGGAGCGCAATAATATGATGAATAAGAAAATAGTAGAGAAGGATAGATTAAAAGAAATATTAAAAAGGTTAGAAGAAATGCATAAACAAAACTCTATAGAAAAATTAAATATAAATTTAGATGCTTGTGGAAGTAATATTATATTTTCTAAAAAAACGAGTACGTTATTTCAAGAAGGAAAGGTAGAAATTCAGCTAGATCTATGGATACAGGGCATATATAATAAAATAAAAAATCAATTAGAATACAAGGTTAGTTTTCCTATGAGGTATCTATCAAGTGAAACTGTAATAGCAGGATCATTTTATAGCAAAATATATAGCAGTAAAGAATTAGAAAGTGATCTACTAATAAATGAAATTGTAGATAAGACTATGAAACTACTTAATAAAAAAGAATTGGATTTAAGTGATTTTAATGGAGTTAGAGCAACTGCTGAAGTAATACATTGCAAGGATGAGCATGGAAATAAGCATTCAAAATTAATAAATATAGATGTATATAAAAATGAATATAATAGTTATTCAGAGCCAATTAAAAAGAATGTTTTAGAAAAAAATATAGTGAGTTAGATGCAAGTGATGAGGATGAAATTATAAGAGAACTTAATATAAATATTAATAGTCCTATGGGTGCGAGTAAGAAATCTATAGTAAATAGCTTTTGCAATAAATACATATGGGAAGAGTACTTTATGTATAGAGGATATTCATTTGCTTATATTGAAGCCGATGTGGAATATGATTACTCAAAAATTGATACTATTGATGATGTCATTGAAATATTAGATATAAAACCAAAATACGTAGAATATCCACTTGATTACTATATAATTCAATTTTGCCCTAATGAAAGATTCCATTTTAAGAACTGGGTAGAGTATTTAAAATTATTAATAAGCTTTGTAGATTATTTAGAGACAATAAGTATAGAGGGTGTAGATATAAGATTTAGAGAATTTTGGCACGATACTCCTGAGTTTATTGAGATAGATAAGGAAGCAAAAGTTTTAGAAAATATCAAATTTGATAAAGAAAACTTTAGTTTTAAAGGAAGTACTTATTTCTAATAAAAAGTAAATTTATTACATAGAAGAAAATAAGAATAAATACATTAACTCATACTTAATTTTATTAAGTAGGCAGTTTTTGAGAAGAAAAAGGTTAATCATGAGAATTAAAAAAGTTAAGAATCGAAAATTTATAAAATATCATGAAATAAATAGTAAATAAATAAGGAGACATATTAGATATGGTAGTAGCAAAAGCAGTAGTATACGCAAGGTTTAGTTCAGATAATCAAAGAGATGAATCCATAGATGCTCAGCTAAGAGCAATAGAAGAATATGCAGATAAGAATAATATAAAAATAGTTAATAAGTTTATTGATCGTGCAAAATCAGCTACTTCTGACAAACGTCCTGCATTTCAGGAGATGATTAAATACTGTGAGTCAGAGAACACAGGTATATCAATGGTAATAGTTCATAAGCTAGATAGATTTTCTAGAGATAAATATGACTCAGCTATGTATAAGCAGAAATTAAAAGTAAAAGGAATTAGGGTTGTAAGTGTATTAGAGAACTTAGATAATTCACCTGAATCTTTAATATTAGAATCCGTTATAGAGGGTATGGCTCAATATTATAGTGCTAACTTAGCAAGGGAAGTAGCTAAAGGGCAGAAAGAAAATGCCCTTAAAGCCCTTCATAATGGAGGTGATGCACCGTTAGGATATGACGTAGCACATGACAAAACTTATATTGTAAATGAAGAAGAAGCTCAATCGGTAAAAATTATATTTGATAGATATATAACAGGATATTCATATAGTAAGATAATAGATGAATTAAATGACTTAGGATATAAGACTAAAAGAGGTAATAAATTTGGGAAGAATAGCTTACATGGAATATTGAATAATGAGAAATATACTGGAGTATATGTATTTAATAAGACACAAAGAAAAGGAGTTAATGGAAAAAGAAATGGTCATAAGCAAAAGAATGAAGATGAAATAATAAAAATAGAAGGCGGTATGCCACAAATAATAGATAAGGAAGTTTTTAAACAGGCACAGGAAATGATGCAAAAAAGAAAGAAAACGCCAGGAGCACATAAAGCAACTACTAATTATTTATTAACCGGATTAATAAAATGTGGTGAATGTGGACATTCATTTCAAGGAAACAAGAGAAAAGATGCTTATGGAAATGATTATATATCATATAGATGTGGATGTAGAAAACAAAAAAGAGAATGTGATAACAGAGAAATAAAGAGAGACTATTTAGAGGAGTTTATACTACAAGAACTTGAAAAGAATATATTAAATGATGAAGCTATCCCAGCTTTAAGTAAAGCATTGAATGAAAAGATGAATGACAAAAACGAAAGTAATGAGGAATTACTTAAAAGTTTAGAACAAAAGTTAGATAAAGTTAATAAAGAGATAAGCAATATATTAAATGCCATAATGAATGGGATTGTAAATAACATGTTAAAAGATAAGCTTGATGAGCTAGAACAAGTAAAGTTAAACTTAGATTTAAAAGTGAATGAACTAAAGATAGAAAATAAAGTTGCAGATGGTGTATGTGTAACAGAAGATCAAATAAGAAGTATGTTTTCAAGATTTAAGGAGTTTGTATTAGAAAGGAATATACCTGAATGTAAGAAGTTTATAGGAGACTATATAAAGGAAGTAATTGTATATAAAGACCACGTTGAAGTTGTATTCAATGTGGTCTTTTCTTTTGTTGAGAATGAAGTAACTTACGATTTACATATCACTACATTAAGGTAAAAATAAAACAAATATCGCATTATTCTACAAAAAATGACAATAAAATAATGTAAGATATATATTGATACTATTTATAAGAAATGAGGGAACCTTAAAATGTCATATAATATTGAACAATTTAAACAACAATTAAATCATTATGGAATAACAAATGAAGAGCTTATATTAAAATCAGAGAAAAAATTATCTGAAATAATATCAACTATAAATTCAAAAGAATTAAATAATGAAGTTTTATGGGATAAGACAGTAGATAGATATTACAAATCAACTAGCAAATTGTTAAAGATATTAGAAAATGATAATATAAGAGATAGTGTATCTAATACAATAATAGATAATCTAAACAACTTTATAGATGTATGTAAGAAGCCTGAGTTCCATATTGCATTTGTTGGAGCAATTAAAGCTGGTAAATCAACATTAATAAATGCATTACTAGGTAAAAATTTAGCATCTACATCTGTTACACCAGAAACTGCATCACTAACTAAGTTTAGATCATCTAAAGGTAAAAATTATGTAAATTTAAGTTTTTATACTACAGATGAATGGAATAAATTATGGGAGAGTGTGCAATCATCAAAGGCAGATGTATTTCTACAAGAGTATAGTCAATTAAACGCAGATAGTGAAAAATCTAATTGGCTAAATAAATCAAATATGAAGATGGAGTTTGATAATGTAGAAGATTTAAAAGAAGAAATAAAAAAATGGACATCATCTAAAGAGGCAACACATTATTTTGTAAAGGAAGTAGAAGTAGGATTAAGTGATTTCAAATTACCAGAGGGAGTAGTATTTGTTGATACACCTGGACTTGATGATCCAGTAAAATATCGTTCTGATATAACTAGAATGTATATAGATAGAGCTAATGCCGTATTTGTTTGTGTTAAATCAGACTCGCTTACAGGTCAAGAGCTAAGAACTATATATAGTGTATTTGCAAATAGTAGATATAACCCAGAAAAAGTATATGTAATAGGAACTCAGTTAGATGCATTAAATAGACCAATAGAAAATTGGAAAGAGCAAAAAGAAGAATGGTTAAAACATCTTAGTAAAAGTGATTGTTATGGAAGTATGAAATTAGCTCAGAATAATTTATCCATAACAGCAGCATATCTTTATAATATGTGTATAGATTTTAATAATTTAACTGAAGATGATATTTATTTTGAGTTAGAGCCTATATCAAGAAAGTTTAGAGTAAGAGAAATTGAAGAAAATTTAAATAATCTAATAGAGTTTTCACAGATTGAAAATCTTAAGATGAAGTTAAATCAAGAAGTTATTGAAAAATATAAAGCTTTATTAGTAAATGATATAAAGGCAACGTATCAATCTAATAAAGAAGATATAGAGGATTTATTTACTAAGATAAAGAATAATCAATTGGAAATATTAGAGTTAACTAATGCAGATATAGATAAGATAAAAGAAGAAAAAGAAAAAAATAAGAAGATACTAGAAGAAAATAAAAAAGAAAAAGAAGAAATGGAACGTTTTTTAAAGCAAGTTAGAATAATGACAAACCAAAGAGCTGAATCATTATATAAAGAGATTAAGCAGATAGGTGGGGGTGTAAATGTTTAAAAAGCGCATAATGCCTATTATACCACCAGTACAAGATATACCATTTATAATATCAGTAATAAAAGAAGGCTGGGAATTATTAAAAGATATATTTGGTATAGGTGACAAAGTTGGTAAATCAAAACAAACTAATGTTGATAGTTGTGATATAAGTGATTTAACAGAAATAAATAATATATTTAATGAATTTATACTTTCAATAGAGCCTAAGGTCAATAAAATAGAAGAATCAGTACAGGAAGAGATGTATTATTACTTAGATGAGTTAGTAGAGTTTTTCAATGATAATAATGAAAAATTAAAAGAAAAAGGAATAAGAACTACTACAATTGAAAGAAAGATTGAAAAGATAAAACGTAGTATTAATGGAAATATAAAGAAAGAAATATCAAGAAATATATCTCTAGATAATCATGAATGTAAGCAAATTATAAAAATGATTCCAGGTGAGAAAAAAACAAGCAAAATGAATGAATTCTTTGAATTAACTTTAAACAAAGCTATAGAAAACTTAGTAATTGATATTAAACAAGGTATAGAGGATATTATGGATGATATAGAGTATTTAATACAAGAACAACTTGAAAACTTAGATAGGATTATTAAGAATCAAGATGATATATTAAATATCTTAGGTAGTAATTCTGAAGAATCTATAAAGGAAAAGGAAAGCATAATTAGCAATTCTATATTGATAAGTGAATTGAGTGACTATGTAATATATACATTTAAATAAAGGAGATGAGATAAAATGGGCTTTTTTAGTAGTATTGGAAATTTTGTAAGAGATAAGAGAGATAAAGTAAAAGAAAAGGTAAGAGATGTTGCAATAAAAATAAAAGATTTTTTTACAGGAGGTGTAGATGAGACATCTAGGAGAACCGCAGAAGAAAATTCATATGATGAAGTAGCAGCTACATTAGCAGAGACAAAGCGAGTTAATTCTATATTAAGTGATTTTAGTTTGAAATTAGCTGACTATGCAGATGAATTAGAATATAATGCTATAGAAGAAAGTGGAGAATACTTTGATTCATTAATAGAAGAACTAGATCAAAATAAATGTGATTTTAAAATAAATACTTCAAAAATAAAAAGAAATAAAGTTAAAGTAGAAAGACAAATAAGAGGTACTTTTAAGAAACATTTATCAAAGCGAGTATCTCTTGATGACTCAGAGTGTTTATCTATATTAAAATTAAATGCAGGTGAACAAAAAAGAAAAAGAATGAATTCATTTGGAAACAAGGTTTTAAGAGAAGCAGCAAATAATTTGTGCTTAGACATAAAAGAAAGCTTATTAGAACAGCAAGAGTACATAGAAGAGTGTCTAGATGAAAAGATGGAAGAATTTATAATGATACAAAGTCAGATGATGGATAAGTTTGATAAATTAGAACAAGCTTATGAAGAAGGTAAGGATAAAATAGAAGAAGAAAAAAACAACATACTTTCTAAATTAGCTATTTGCGAATTAGCTTTATCAAGTATAGTAGAATAAAAATAGGAGACATTAAATTATGGCTTGGATTAAATTAAGAGATATAGATGAAAAATTAGATAGTAATAGAGTTAATATACTTGAGCAAATAGGTAAAGTACATGAAGACTCACAAGTAATAAAAGATAATATATATATATCTAAAAATGATATAATAAAAGAAATTAATGATTTAAAAGAAGTTGATTTGACATTAAGAAGAAAAATAGATAATTTAGATAATAAGTTAAATAGATCGGAAGAGCGTCGTGTAGGGAAAGAGTGTCCTAGGTGTGTAGAT
>ERZ1463036.208-NODE-208-length-13353-cov-32.578583_pt1 | contig 13353 bp, 12 predicted proteins | sample MGYA00564485_ERZ1463036 | MGnify/ENA primary metagenome ERZ1463036 (study PRJEB39244, sample SAMEA3635127) | Helicobacter pylori | study: EMG produced TPA metagenomics assembly of PRJEB11511 data set (Assembly of a 5300-year-old Helicobacter pylori... | reverse complement strand
AGCAAATTAGCCAATTAAAATCAATTAAACCTGCTTAAAACACCAATATCCTTTCATTATAAAATATTTGAAAGGTAGGTGAAGGACTTGCATCAAAACTCATAAATTTAATCAAGAGTTTCATTGGTGCAATCCAAAATATATATGAATATAAAAAATTTAGCAAACCAATTAGTAAAAAAATATGGATTAAGGGATCCATTAGAAATAACATTAGCAAAGGGAATCATACTGTTAGAAGAAGACTTAGGAGAAGTATATGGCTATTCCCATACCTATAAAAGACAAAGCTTCATCCACTTAAACAAGAATTGTTCATTAAAAACAAAAAGGCTTGTATGTGCCCATGAATTAGGATACCTTCTAATTCACCCAAAAGAAGAAATACATGTTGTAACTGATTCCTCATTAGAACCAAAGGATGACTTTGAAAGGTATGCCCGAATCTTTGCAGCACACTTACTTATATCAGATGAGATGGTAAAAGAGTCTAAAGGAAAAAGTGCTGAAGATATTGCTAACTCCTTAAATTTACCTTTGGATTTAGTTTTGATTAAACTTAATTCTTAATATATTTCTATAAAAAACAAAAGACTCTTTATCCTAAATAGCCTGTTTTAAGATAAAGAGTTTTTATATAATTATAATTATATTTATATTTATTTTTTAATTTTCTAAATACTTCCCCTAATAATATTAATTACTGAAGTGAAAAATCTTATTTAAGATTTATTTATATTCATTGATTCAATTAAATAGTTACTGCCATACTTAGAAACAACATATGAATTATGAAACTCTTTTTGTTCAAAAGCATTATTACCTTTACTTAAAGCTATATTTTCTGTAACTTGTACGGAATATTTATTATCAGCAATTTGCTTAATATCTTTAACATCTATAGAGTCTACTCTTTCCTTAAATTGCTTAGATATTTCAGGAATATTCTTAACTTGTTCTCTATATAATGGTCCGTCATTAACTAAATAATTTAAGCATAAATTAGCTCGTCCTGAATTAACATCATCAACAAATGAACTAATATAACCTTTAACATTATCACTTATTATTGTATTAACATTAGAATTTTTATTAATTGTATTATCCCTTATTGTGCTATCACTTTCAGAAGAGTTTAAATCATTTTTATCTGATTTATTAAAGCTATTATCAACATCTATATCACTGTTCTCATCTGTTTGCTGTTCTTCTATCTTACTAATATTAGAATTATCTTTATCTAAATCAACTTCTTTTGTAAAATATTTAAGACCAGCAAAGCTTAAAACTGCTATAACAATACCTGTTATTATCACATTGTTATTTCTTTGCTTTTTATAGATAAGACCGAATACTATTAATATAACTATTGGAATTATTATTGATATATACTTAAACAAAAAGTATAGAGTAAAAATTAATATAAATAAAGAAGCTAAACCTGATGCAATAAGCTCCTGTAAAATTCCTCTTGATATATCAAAATATACTACTCTTACATATTTATGATATATAATTTCAATTATTATGGTAAGAAATACCCATAATCCTATAAGTAAAGTCTCCATTTTTACCTCCTAATTATTAAATTACCATTCAATTCTATCATAAATATTAATATTTTTAAAATTATATTGACTTATTGTTTACAGTTAATTATATTTATTTAATTTTTCTAAATTCATCTTTTACTATTTATTTCATTAACTCTTTTCTCATTTTAAACATTAAAGAATTATACTCTTTTTCTCTTCTTGCTAGTTCTTCTCCATATTCTTTTGAATCCGATATGAAAATTTCATAATTTTTACGTTTTAAATATAAAAATTCCTTTAGTACCTCATCAGATATTTTACTTAGCTCTTTATCTTTAATAAAGTTTATAATTTCATCTATCTGTATATCAACTAAATTATTTATCCATTCAAGTAAAAACATCTTATCTTCTACTTTATCTACACTAAAAATAACTTCTTGTAATTTTTCTTGAAATGAAGATGTTATTTTAAATAATTCACTTTCTGTTTCAAATTTTTCTTGTAAGTCTCCACCCACTTGAAATGCAAACTTTTGATAAATTCCTTTTCTTTCTTCTATATAAAATTTATCTATTTTCTCTTTATATTCTTTTAACAACTCTAAAAGCTTTTCTATTATATTAATTGTTCTTCCATCTTCATTAACTTTAATTTTATTTGTTATTATTTCACCTTTTAGTCCTCTTTCTATTAAAGGAAGCAATTTTTCTTCAATAATAAACCTAAGATTATTCCAATCATCAAACCATCCTGTCCAAACTTCTTCCTCTATACTATCTTCTTCACTAATATTCTTTAGCTCTTCTTTTTTAGAAGTCTTAAATACCATATAATCTTTAGTCCATTCTTCACAAACTTTTACTGCAAAATTAGCAAACTCTCTATTTCTTTCAAAGTTTTCAATTCTAATTAATGCCTTTTTTATAATATTTGCAGTATTTTCAGCTATAAATTCAAAAGTAGCTCTACTTTCCTTTTCAAGTAATCCAAGCTCCTTAATCGAATTTTCTCCACTATTAATTTTTTCTATTTTATCTTCTAATTCTTCAGCTTGTTTCTTAATAGATAATAATTTAAAATTTACATCATTAAGTCCTATTTCAAAACTCTTTTTAAAATATTCATGTCTTTCTTTAAATAGTTCATTCTCTTTATTACTTAAGTTAAGATTTTCTTCATATTTCTTAGAAAAAGTTAATCCTATTAAATTACACTCTCTAATCACATCACTTTTCGCATTTTCAAAGGCTCTCATAAGTTCCATAATCTCATCAATCCAATTTTTAATTGCCTCATAGTATTTAATTATAGAGTTATTTATTGACTTTACATCATATTTTATAAGTAAAGTGTTATAGTCAAAACTTGATGATAAGGAAATATTTTCTTGTGATTTACCTATCTTATCTTGCAATTCATTTAACTTTTCTAACAATATAGGCTTTTCTATAAAGATTTTTTTATAAAGTTCAGTTATTTTATTGTCTTCAAAAATAGGTTCTAAATCATTTTTCACAAACAACTTTAAAGTTAATTTAACTCTCTCTTCTTCTGAATAAATCTTGCTATCATTTAAAATATCTACTTCATATTCTTTTTTAGTTATAGATTTATTGCACGGTATTATGAAAAAATTACTTGGAATAACTTTATATCCATCATGAGGATCTATAACCTTATTATCTTTCACTCTCCAACCTTTATCATATTTTTTAAATCCAGTAATTTTAACACTAAATGGAAATGATTTATCATCTATCATATTTATAAATTCATTTCTACTAGGTATTTCCCATCCTTTATAACCATCTATATTTAACTTTCCTATAATTTTATCTAAATTAGTTTTATTAAAAAACGAAAATGGTTCATTATCCTCTTGTCCACAATTATAATCTAAGTTAGGCCATAGTATGCCTGTCTTCTTATCCATAATTATCTTAGGTTTATTTTTAAAGAAATACCATCTTTGCTTTTTAATTGCTTTTAATACTTTATCAATTCCTGAAATAGATATAGCATTTATTTCTTTATTAATATCCTCTAATTGTTTATCTATTTTATCTAATTCTAATGAGATATTATTTTTTTCAGATAATAAACCTGCTTTTTTCATATTCAGTTTTATTATTTTATTGGCATTTTTCTCATTATCACTCCCCTCACATTGCTCTTCTATTTCTGTAATATTTTCAATAATTTTATTTTTCTCTAACAGTAAATCATTAATATTCATCTCTCTTTTAACCTCTTTACTTTAAGTTACTTTTGTCCACTTTTTAATAAATTAGATTTATTAAATTCATTTCTTTCAGCTAATTTTAATATTGAATTTTCTTCATCAGTAACTGAATTACTAATTAAAAAATTAGTGATTTTATTATTTTGATTTATCATCTTTTCTTTTGAAGATAAGAAACTATCCATTATCTTAGATTGTCTACTTGATATCCCTTCAATTTGGGCCTCATAAGACTTTAACTGTAATACCATATCATCTTCTATTCTTTTAAGATATAACTTATATGCTGAAGAATTCTCGTCAAATTTTTCTAATATTTCAAACAATTTTGGCAACTTTTCTTCACTATACTTGTAATTTTCCTCTTCAATTTTACCTTTAAGCTCCACATAAAAATTTTCAATATCACTAACTATTTTTAATGATCCTTTTTCTATTATTTCAATTCTTTTCTGAGATATTTCATTTAATTTATCCTGCATACCAACTATTGTTGTGGCTATATTATTAAACCCTAAAGCTTTTGCTTCTTCTAAAGCAACTTTAAAACGATATTCTTCTTCCATAATTTCTATTTGTGCCTCTTTTGATAATCTAATTCTTTCATTTTCCATATTAGTTAATCTTATTTTAGTTTCAGCTTCTATCTCAGCAATTCTCAATTTATCTGGTTCATAGTTGTAATTTGAAGCACTTCTATTTCCACTTTTATTACTTTTAGTACCAAATAACCCCTTAAAAAAGCCTCCAACTTTATCAAATATACTCATTTCTCTGCTCCTCCAAATTCCTAAAAATACATTTTCAACTTGTTTACTTCTAAATCTTCCTAATGTACAAACATTGGCAAAATGCTCACAATTATTGAATATTAAATTATATCCTCTATCCCCTAAGCAAGCTCTTGCATAAGTAACTATATGTTCAACTGGATATAAATCACTTAATTCATCTTCAGTATATTCCTTTACTTCTAATTTTCCTCCTCTTAAAAAATAATCTATATCAGTTTTAATAACTTCATTTTTAGACCAATCTAAAATGCTATCATCTTCTGTTCCAGTAAAATGAATAACTTCATAATCACTTATATAAATTCCATGGTGGCTATAAATACCTCTATTAACTCTTATATGATCTCCCTTACTAGGTTCTTTTATAGACCAAATTTCTTTATCCTCTTCATTTAACTTTAATAATACTGGTTTATTAATACTATCCATATTACACTTCCTAAATTAACTTAACATTACAATATTTTTCTTTATAGTAATATAATAATTTATTTACATTTATTTTTCCATATATTAATCTAAATTTGTTTCTATTAAGTTATAAACTTAAAATACTTTTACTAAAATATAAAAAGTATATCATTTTTTATATTTGATATATCTTTTTCATAAATAGCTTTAAAGAAATTTTGGTATAACTCCCCAGAAAAAATACTGGTTGAACTAATCATGAAAATGTTTTCTTGAATTAATAAATTTAATGTTTTATAATAAATAGTAATTAATGAATTATATTACCATAAAACTAAAAAATACCAGGAGGTAGTGAAAATGGAATTAAATGAAGTTTTAGATTTTTCAATTGAGCAAGTTGAACTTGAAGCTCCTAAAATGGATAATGCTAAAGTACAAAACGGTTGCTGGGGTGATGGTGGCTCAGACTATGCTAATAATTGTTAGTATTTAAGTGAAAATAAAAAATAAAAAGAGCCTTTAGAACTTATATAGATAATCTAAGTTTTAAAGGCTTTGTCTAGTTTAAGGTATAAAAAATTATAACGAGGAGTAATTATGTATAAATTTTCAGAAAATATAAGAATACGAAAGTGTAACGATAAGGCTTTTTTAGTGAATATAACTAATAATAAATTTTTTGTAGTAAAATATACTACATTAAATTTTTTAGAGAAAAAATTAGATGAAGGACTAATAAAAAGCGAAGTAAGTAAAATAGGAAAAGAGTTTGAACAGTTTATAAATGAATTGGTAAGGCAAGATATTTTAGAGGAGATTAAGAAATGAAATCTGAAGAGTTAAAGAACTGGTTTATTAAAAATGAAAAACTATATTTTACAAGTATAGAGTTAACTCAAAATTGTAATTTTAAATGTAAACATTGTTATTGTGCTGATAAGGAAAGTAAAAATTTATCCTTTGATGAATATAAAAATATTATAGATAAAATTTATAGTACTGGATGTTTATTTTTAAACTTTACAGGTGGTGAAATTTTTACACATAAATATTTTAATGAAATATATAGTTATGCAAAAAATAAAGGATTTATAATAGATTTATTAACAAATGCTTCTCTTTTAAGTAATGACTTAATTAAGCTTTTTAAAAAGTTACCTCCTAATAATATTGCAATTACTATATATGGAACTAGTGAATATGATTATTTGAACTTTACTGGAGATGGAGAAAATTTTAATAGAACTATGAAAGCTTTAAAACTTTTGAAAGATAATAATATTCCATTTGTACTTCGTACTGTTGCTACAAAAACATTAAAAAATTCATTGATGAGGGGAGAATTTGAAAAAATAGCAGATGATTTTGGAACAACCTTTAAATATGATCCTATAATATTCCCAAAAACAACAGGTAATATTTCTCCACTAAGAGAATGTATGGAAGTAATGGAAATTATTGAATTAGAAAAAAGAACTTACTTAAGGAAAGAAGCTATAAAATCCAATAAAAAGTTCAAATGGACCTGTGAGGGTGGTACAAGTTCTATGGCAATTGATTTTGAAGGAAATGCATTTATATGTGGATTATATAGAAAAAAACCAATTTCTTTAATTAAGAATGATATTGATATTGTTTTAAAACATTTGAAAGAAATACACCAAGAGCATATAAAAATAGTTGAAAGTAATGAGTGTAGTGTTTGTGATAGAAGAAACATTTGCAAATGGTGTCCAGCCTACTCATCTTTATACAACAAGAACGAAAGTGAAAAAATCGAATTTTTCTGTAAGTTATCTAAAGAGAGAAAAAATGCTTTTGGAAGGAAATAAAAAAGTATATTTAGTTGCAATAACTGGTGTTGTAGGAAGTGGAAAAACAACTGTTTCAAATATTTTACGACGATTAGATTATTATGTATTTGATGTAGATATATTTTCAAGAAGAATCTTAGAAGAAAATAAGAAAGTAATTGAAGTTATAGAAAAGATTGTAGATGAATGTGTTACTATTAACGGAAAGATAGATTGTAAAAAAGTTGGGAAAATATTTGATGAGAATTCTAAATTAGAAGATAAATTTGAATTATGGTATCAACCTTTTTTAGGTAGAAAACTAATAGACGAAGTTCTTAGTTTTGATGAAAAATATAAAATAATATTTTTTGATATACCATTATTAGAGAAAAAATGTATAAGTCATATTTTTGATTGCATATGGATTATAAACTCAAAAGAAGCTGAATATTATAATAGAGTGAAAAATAGAAATAATTATTCAAATAAGAAAATAAAGAGATTGATTGAAAGTTCTCAAACTTGTGAAGATATAATATCTTTAAATACTAAAGTCATCAAAAATAATAGTTCAATTGAAGAGTTGAAAAAAAGAATTAAATTTGAGTGTAGCTGTTTAGAAGAAATATTTAAAAAAGATTGACAAGAATGATTAAAGGTAAGCGTCAAAAAATTCACCTCTTTTAGATTATTATAAAAGAGAATGTAGGGAAATTTGTGTAAAAACAAATTTCCCTACAATTTTTTTGAATACTTATAACGATATAGAATATTAAATTACACAAATTATTCTACATTCTCTCATTAACTATCTACTGTAAATCTATATACTATTATTTGATTTTAATTCTAACTATATTTCTAAATAGTAATTTCTTAATTTTTCATAAAAACTTTCTATTTTGGCTAAGATTTTCTCTTTTTTTATTTCAAAAATCTCTCTATTTTTACTATCTAAATCAACTAAAATTTCATCAATCTCAAATAAATCTTCTTTTATAGAATTATAAAAGTCCTTTTCAAAATACTTGTAAAACTTAGCTTTTTCTAATATACACAAGATTATATCTCCTGTTTCTTCCAATGTATCTAAAGAATTAGGTAAATTTTTCACTATATCTTCAAAGAATATTTCTTCAAAAAATTGCTTATTCAATCCTTTTTCAGCTATTTTTTTATTAAGATCATTAGCATTTTCAGCTATTTTTTCGTTAATATCATTGGAGTTATCAGCTATTTTTTTACTTAAATCATTAGTCTCTCTAGATATATCTTTATTAGCTTTATTAGTTCTAATTAATGTAATTATTGATACCACTATAGCTATAATAGATAATATATCATTAAATTGTAGATTATTAAGTTTTTCTAAAATTTTAATCACTCACTTTCTAACTTAAAAGTATATTGACTTTTTAAATTTTTCTACAACTTTTTTATTTCCTTCAATTTTAAAATGTTCTGAAAAACTATTCAAATCGCATTTTTCTAATATTTCTGATATAAATCCTTGAACAAATGAAATAGCTATGTCCTCTATTGTATCAGGTATGACTATTATATTAATCCCGTTAAAATTAATTTTATCTTTAGCCTGTTTTTCATATATATCTTTTCCAAAAGAATTTCCAGCTAATCTACTTATAGTATTTTTAAAACTTAATTCAATCCTATTCTCCATATTAATTCTCCTTTATTAACAATAAATTATAAATGGTACCTGGTATATATAATCTAGATTTATTTAAAACTCTATCTTCTGGCTTAAAATTAATATAATCACTTTCCTTATTAAATCCAATAAATTTTTCATCAGATACTTTTAAAAACTCTGACTTAAAAATTAAAATCTCTTCACCACTTAAAACATATGAATAATCTTCCTTGGAAATTCCAATTATATTTTCAATTAATCTAGTCAATCCAGTTCCACTATTTCCAGATTTAAAACTTCTAGTGGTAACATGATTTTGAAACGCCGTTATAAGAAAAAAATGATTCTCTGTGTAACGTTCATCAAACAAATGTTTATGATTATCATATGCTCTATAAACCTTTTTGTATAACTTATCATTCTCACTATACTTTTTGTCCTTTATATTTCTCTTTAATTTATCAAACAATCTATCTTCACCGAAATTCATAATAGATATATTAACCAAAGTACAAGACTCTTCCATATTATTTCCATTATACTTAATGTTATCATTAAAATTTATATCTAGTACACAATCACCATCTGCATGTGAACTAACATTGCAAACCAATTCTGAAGCAACCTCTGATATAGAATCAATCCACTCTTCATTGTTAGAATATGACTTTAAAACACTTGCTACTTCACTATTTATTATTGATGGTGTTTCTTTATCATTTAAAGTTTCTCTATCTAAAAACCTTCTATAAGTTCTTTGATCGTTATAAATTTTCTTTTCATATTCTTCTAAAAAAGTTTTTTTATCTAAATAACCAACTTTTCTCATGGTTCTATATAATGCTGTTCCAGAAAATCCATCGTTGTGTAAATTATCTTTATCCTCACTATCACATATAATTGCTATATTGAAATTTGTTCTCTTAAATAAATCATAGATTATTCCATCTAGCATAAGATAGGTAATTTTATCTGCAAAAGATAATTTTTTAAACTTTAACAATACATTAAACTTTAATAATTTATAATTTAAAAGAAATTTAATTTTTCCAACTATATATAATAAGACATCACTATCTATTTTTTCTCTATTTATTTCTATTACTATTGGTTTTTTCTTTATATCTACTCTTACAGCTTTAACGCTATTATAGATTAATTTTATATTTTGCAATATAATCTCTCCTGAAATTATTAAAATTTTTCTAAATACTAAATATTTAAGTTAATTATATAATATATTTTTTTTCATATCAACAAATCAAAATCTTCTATTTACACAAACTATAAATATATAAAATAAGCATAAATAATTAAATAAATTAATTATTTATGCTTATTAGCTATTTTCACAAAATATTTTCCCTAATCTCATTTATTCTCTTAATAAGATTATTTCTCTCAGTAACATTATTTTCAAAAAGTTCTATTATGCTTCCAACACTTCTAAATGGATCCTCCATAAGAACTCTATTGTCTTCTATGAATCCATTCTTAACTATATAGTCTACTATAAGTTTTACAAAGTGAATCTGTTTACTATTTAAGTTTTGGTTATTTAAAAACTCTGAGAAAGCTTCATTAGCTGCTTCTCTATCCATTCCTAGTATTTTTCTTACTAGGACCGTTACTGGTGTTTCTTTATATTCTTTTTCGTAATCTGATTTACTTCCTAGTTCATTAAAGAGTACATTTTCTAAGGTTTTTATGTCCTCTTCAGTTAATGATTTATTATTTCTAAGTTTGTATATAGCCAAATCATTTTGATGTTCTTTTAAATAAAATTCCACCTTTTTTCTATAACTTTTAAGATCATTTACATTATACATTGAGCCATTACTTTCCTCAGAAATTATCATGTCATTAAAATTTGTGTAATATATCTTTTGATTAACCTTCTCTAAGTATTTAAGAAGTTCTCTTAAATCTTCCCTAACCTTATCCATATCAAATATATTAGCTTCTTCCCAGAATTCACTAGTCATTACTCTTTCTATTACAGCTTTCTTTTCCTTTACTTCTGGAATTGTTCCAATCTTTGAAAGTCTTTCAGCTGTTTGCATTACATTTTTTATTCCTCTTTTAGCTCCTAAGTTTTGAAGCTTAGCAAGCTGTATTGTGTACATAACTAAATCAAATCTCTTAGCAAGCTCATCATCATTTATTGAATTAACTATTGGTGCTATATGCTGTTTAATATCATTTTGGGATAGTTCTCCAATACTTTGCCACACTTCTCTATTTTTATATTTATGAATATAAGGAAGGTGCATTCTAACTAAATATCCATCCTCATTTAATGATTCCACAGCCTCCACAAGTTCATAAACCAAATCATTCCTATAATTTACATACTCTTCATCCTCTTGATATTTAATATCTTGAAGCTCCTTAACTAAGGCTGTCTTAATATTAAACAACTTCTCTGTAAGAGTTTCCACATTATTTCCCTCAAATCCCTTTGGATTCACCCTAAAGAATTCAAAGTTATTACAGAAATCAAAGATTAAAAACCCCTCTTTATCTTGTCCAACTCCAAGTAAATCTGGACAAAGTCTAGTTCCTCTTCCTATTATCTGCCAAAACTTAGTTTTACTTCTGACCTTTTTAAAGAATACAAGGTTTAAAATCTCTGGAATATCTATTCCTGTATCAAGCATATCAACAGATACAGCTATTTGAGGCATCTTATCCTTATCTGAAAAATCATCTATTATGGTGTCAACATAAGGAGTTTTATGCTCAACCACTTTAGCAAAATTTCCACCATACTCTGGATAAAGCTTATTAAATCTTTCAACAATAGCCTTTGCATGTCTTGAACTTTTTGCAAAAATTATTGTTTTACCAAGCTTTTCTCCCCCCTCAATTCTTAAGCCCTCTGTCATAAGTTTATTTAAAACTAAGTCAATTGTATCTGCATTAAATAGCCATTCATTAACTGCCGTACTGCTTATTTCATCACCAATACTTTCATCATCATCAAAAAGCATTTCATACTCTTCTTTTTCTTCTTGGGTTAAATCATCATACTTAATTCCAGCTTCCATAACCTTTGATTTAACCTCAATAGTTCTATAATCAACTAAGTAACCATCTTCAACAGCCTTTTCATATTCATAGGCATAAGTAGGAACCCTATTTTCAAGGTCAAAAATACTGTAAGTGTTCTTATCTATCTCATCCCTAGGGGTTGCAGTTAATCCTATTAAGTAAGCATCAAAATAATCAAATATTGATTTGTACTTTTTGTAAATACTCCTGTGAGATTCATCAATAATTATCAAATCAAAATGTCCTGGAGTAAATAATCTATCCCCATCTTTTCCCTTTGTATCATCTATGGCATTTATCATTGTTGGATAAGTTGAGAAAATCATTCTAGATTCCTCTGGATTATCATTTCTATCTAACAAATTACATAGAGATAAATTAGGTAAAAGCTTAGAAAAGTTATTTTTAGCTTGCTTAACTAAGGCTTTTCTATCAGCTAAGAATAAAACATTTTTAACCCAGTTATGTTTTGATAAAACATCAACTATGGATATAGCAGTTCTTGTCTTTCCTGTTCCTGTTGCACAAACTAATAGAGCTTTTCTTTGATTTTTTTCAAAGGCTTCAGCCACAGCAGTTATGGCTTCCTTCTGATAATATCTATTAGATATATCATCACTAATTTTTATATTATTTAAATTTTCTTTTGAAGTTCTTCTATCTATAATTAATTGTAACTCTGACTTTTTATAAAATCCAAAGGTTCTTCTTTGTCCACAATCATCCCATATCCAATAATTAAACCCATTACTTAAGAAGATTATTGGTCTCTGGCCATATTGCTTCTCTAAACAATCTGCATAAAGTTTTGCCTGTTGCTCACCTTTCTTCTCATCAACGCTTGTTCTCTTAGCCTCAACTACAGCTAAAGGCTTTCCATTATCTCCATAAAGCACATAATCAGCAAAGCCAACTCCTGAATTATTTGGCATTCCAGGAATTTCAACCTCTATTAAAACATCCTTACCAAAGGTCCACCCAGATAATTTAAGCTCAACATCTATATATCTTCTTCTAGTTTCAGCCTCGCTTATATCATCAACTTTAAAATGATTATTTTCTGTATTCTCTTTTCTCTTCTCAGTTCTAAGCTTTCTAAGTTCCTCATTTTCATTTATTAACTCTTCAAGCTTTCTATCCTTTGAACTAAGTTTTTCATAAAGATCCTTAAGCTCCTCTGGTCTAGTTCTCTTATTGTCCCCCTCATGAAGCTCATTCTCATCAAAATCTCTTGCAGTATATTCATTGGCATAACAATAATCTATCCAACTAACAAACTGATGCAGATTATGAAGGGCTAAAACGGCCTCCCCTCTTGTAATAGGCTTATTAGTATGAACAGCTACATTACCAAGTTTTACAATATACTTTATAATATTAAACATACTTGAATCAATTAACTCTCTAAAACTCTCATTATGAATCAAGGAGCTTATATTGTCTTGATATGGCAAAACTAAATCTGAATCGTTAGCATAAACCCACTTAACAGCAAGCTCTAAAGCCCTTCTAGATAAAATAGCACAAGTTGCTGGACTAACAATAATACTCTTTTCAGCCTCCAAACATTGAGAACTAAAAGACTCAAACTCCTTTTTCCCCTTTAAAAACTCAAAATTGCTACACATTAAAATTCTCCTCAAGTTATCTATATTTAAACAAAATAAATTTTCAAATTATAGTAAAATTATATCAATTTATGGACAGTTCTGGCAAATTAAAAGAAAAATTAAAAAACTTACAAATATATTTAAAGAATTTCTACAAATTCTCTTCTTAATATTTGTAAGTTTTATTTACTAATTCTCCTGAAACTCAAGTAGCTGTAAGTCAATTAATGCAAGACATAGAAGACTTAATA
>ERZ1463036.207-NODE-207-length-13382-cov-185.457567_pt1 | contig 13382 bp, 19 predicted proteins | sample MGYA00564485_ERZ1463036 | MGnify/ENA primary metagenome ERZ1463036 (study PRJEB39244, sample SAMEA3635127) | Helicobacter pylori | study: EMG produced TPA metagenomics assembly of PRJEB11511 data set (Assembly of a 5300-year-old Helicobacter pylori... | reverse complement strand
CTATTTCTTCTATATCCTTTTTAAAAAGCTTTCCTTGCCCCGATTTAAATGATAGAGCTATTGGTTCGTTTTGATTTTTAAAATTATATACATAAGCCCAGTCTTTAATATTAATATTATTTTTCTTTATTTTGTTTATAAGAGTTTTTGTATAACTACGTCTACCTGTTCCACTACACCCAGCAACATATATGTTATATCCTCGTTGCTTCATATTTAACCCAAAATCTATAGCTTGAACTCCTCTCTCTTGACCTATTATATCTCTAACTGGTTCTATATCTTCAGTTGAATTAAATTTTATATGATCTAAATTACAAGTACATTTTAAATCACTCGCATCTAGCTTAAATTTATCTAAATTAACCATTCATTCACCTCATAGTATGTATTTTACTATTTAGCTTTACCTATATAATTTAAATAATGTATTTTAAATTTTAAAAATAAAAAAAGATATACATTGAAATTTATTTTTAAATTAGCAATGTATATCTTTTGCGTTTACTTCTCTGTTTTAGAGTTAAGTTCTATTCTATCTGGTAACTCTTTTAAATTGGTTTCTGCAACTATGTATGGATGTGACTCTTCTTTATTTTTATGTACTACTTCAACTTTCATAATATTTTTATCATCTTCTTTAGCTATCTTTATAGAATTTATTTCTATACCATGCTCTTTATCTTTACCCCTAGTCACAACTACATATATCTTGTTTTCTATTTTAACAGCCAAAGCTCTTTCTTCATCTGTATACTTACCCATCATATCAAGTATCTTTTCAGGTATTTCATTTTTTTGTAATATAATATAATCTACTGGCTTTGATTCATCCATAAACATTTTAGGTATAAAAATAAATCCCCCTAATACTAATATCAAAGCTATAATACCATAGATTACTCCTTTAATATTGAACTTTACTTTCAATTTATCACCTCCCATATAATAAAATATATGAACTTATTTTAAAGTATAGAAGATTTTTATTTTAAAATTAAAAAAAGCCATAAACATTATTTTCTCTAACATTAGATACTCATAAGTTTACGGCTATGTATATCAGTTTTATTAAATCTATTTCTTAGCTATAGCTTCTTTTACACTATTAACTATATCTTCAGAAGTTAATCCATATGCTTTTAAAAGCTCTTTTGGAGTACCTGATTGTCCAAATACATCCTTAACTCCAACTTTTTTAACTATAACAGGACATTCTTCAGAAACAACTTCACTAACTGCAGATCCAAGTCCACCTATTATATTATGCTCTTCAGCTGTAACTATAACTTTAGTTTCTTTAGCTGCATTTAATATTAATTCTTTGTCTATAGGTTTTATTGTAGGCATATTTATAACTCTAACATTTATACCTTCAGACTTTAATTGTTCATGTGCCATTATAGCTTCATTAACCATTATTCCACAAGCTATTATAGTAGCATCATTTCCTTCTCTTACAACTATACCTTTACCGATTTCAAACTTATAGTTTTCATCAAATATAGTCGGAACTGCAGATCTACCAAGTCTTACGTATACTGGTCCATTGTACTTAGCTACTTCAAATATAACTTGCTCAGTTTCAACTCCATCAGCTGGAACTATAACCGTCATATTAGGTATAGCTCTCATTATAGCTATATCTTCAACACTTTGATGAGATGCTCCATCTTCACCAACTGTTACACCTGCATGTGTAGCACATACTTTTACATTTAATTTAGGGTAGCAAGCAGAGTTTCTTATTATTTCGAAAGCTCTTCCTGTTGCAAACATCGCAAAACTACTTGCAAAAGGTATTTTCCCTGCTGCTGCAAAACCACAAGCGGCACCTATTAAATTTTGTTCTGCTATTCCCATATTAAAGAATCTATCTGGAAATGCTTTTAAGAAGTCATTTGTCTTCGTAGATTTAGATAAATCTGCATCTAAAACAACCACATTATCATTTACTTGTCCTAATTTAACTAGGGCTTTTCCATATGCTTCTCTAGTTGCTATATTACTCATTATCCGCACCTCCTAATTCAGCTAAAGCTTTTTCTAAATCACTATCAGTTGGAGCTGTTCCATGCCAAGAAGCATTATTCTCCATAAATGATACACCTTTACCTTTTACAGTCTTAGCTATTATCATAGTAGGTTTACCTACTGTTTCTCTTGCCATATCAAGAGCTGCAAATATTTGATCAAAGTCATGACCATCTATTTCTATAACGTTCCATCCAAAACTTTTGAACTTATCCATTATAGGTCCTATATTCATGACTTTTTCTACTTCTCCATCTATTTGTAAACCATTGTAATCTAGGAACGCTACTAAATTATCTAATTTGTAATGAGCAGCACTCATTGCAGCTTCCCAAACTATCCCTTCTTGAACTTCTCCATCTCCAAGTAAAGTATAAACTCTCCATGGTGCATTATCTAGTTTAGATGCCATTGCCATACCGCAAGCCACAGAAAAACCTTGTCCTAAAGAACCAGTAGACATCTCAACTCCAGGAGTACCTTTCATATCTGGATGCCCTTGTAACATAGCTCCCATTTTTCTTAATGAATTTAACTCTTTTTTATCAAAGTAACCCTTTTCTGCTAGTGTTGCATATAAAACTGGAGCTGCATGGCCTTTTGATAGTACAAATCTATCTCTATCCTCCATTTTTGGACTTCTTGCATCTACGTTCATTTCATCAAAGTAAAGTGATGTTAATACCTCAACTGCAGATAATGATCCTCCAGGATGTCCAGACTTAGAACCATGTATCATAGTAACTATATCTTTTCTTATGTTACGTGCAATTCCATTTAATACTTTATGGTCTCTCATGTAATTACCTCCTTATATTTATGAGTAAAACTACTGTCTCTATATTATGTACTTTGCAAGTGTACCATACTAATTCCATATTATTATATCACTTTTTGTATTTTTTTTGCTTAAATTTACAAAAAAAATTATCGATATATCTACTACATATACCAATAATTTAATTAAATTTGAAATAATCCTAAACTTATTTGTAAACTATTATTTACTTTTTCCATCATACTTTGATCTAGATAACCTATTTTCTCTCTTAATCTTTTTTTATCTATTGTTCTTATTTGCTCCAAGAGAATAACGGAATCTTTATTAAGCCCGTACTCATTAGAACTTATTTCTATATGAGTAGGTAATTTAGCCTTATTTATCTGCGATGTTATAGCTGCTACAATAACGGTTGGACTGTACTTGTTCCCTATATCATTTTGAATAATTAATACCGGTCTTATACCACCTTGTTCAGATCCAACAACAGGGCTTAAATCAGCATAATATAAATATCCGCGTTTTATATCTAAATTATTAAAACTCACCTTGAGCTATAATCCCTTCAAGGTTATCATCAGAAGATACCTCATTTGTCATTCCTAGCTCGGCTAAAGTTAAATTTATTTGACCCATTTCTTTATACCCTTTTATCATTACTTCTTTTAGGTCAAATTTTTTCTTTTGTGTGATGTAGAATTGAAAAGCAGCTTTTGCAAAATCTTCTCTATTAGTATTCTCTATTTGAACTATGTGATCTACTTCGGAAATAAGAGAATCAGGTAAAGTAAACACAATTTTTTCTTTACTCATATTGTGCACAAAATCGCCTCCTAGGGTATACTATCATCTTTATTTTACCAAATAATTATATTGTTGTACAATTACATTTCCTTCCATATAAACACGTTCAACTCTCCTTGAAATCATGCATAGAATCTCATAATTTATTGTCCCTAAGTCATCAGCTATTTTTTCTATACATTGATTTTCGTTCTCTGAAAATATTATAACCTCATCATCGACTTTTATGTCTATATCTTTATCTATTTTTACCATACATTGATCCATACAAATCCTTCCTACGACATCAAATTCTTCCCCTTTTATATAAACCCTAGGATTTTTTTGCATTCTTGTAAATCCATCAGCATATCCTATAGGTATTGTAGCTATTTTCTCTTTAGAATTAGTTATATACTTAATTCCATAACTTATTCCTGAATTTTTTTCTAGCTCTTTTATATGAGCTATTCTTGTTTTTAATGTCATAGCTGGCTTAAGCTTAATTATATCTTTATTTACTTCATCTGAAGGATAATGCCCATAAATTATAATTCCACATCTAACCATATTGAAATTTAGATCATTGCATTCCATAGTAGCTGCACTGTTTGAGACATGTTTAATTGGAATATCTATACCTATCTCATCTAATTTATTAATTACTACATTGTATTTATTTACTTGATTAAGCATATACTCTTTATCTTTTTCATCAGCTGTAGCAAAATGAGTATATATTCCTTCTATATTTATATTCTCAAGCCTATTTATCTTAGCTATTTCATTTATAGAATCTTCATTTACCTGAAATCCTATCCTTCCCATTCCAGTATCTATCTTTATATGAACTTTAGATATTTTTTCATGTTTCTTTGATAATTCATCTATAAATAAAGCCGTTTCATAAGAAAATACAGTCAAGCTTATATCATTTACTACAGCTTCTTCTAAAGCACATTCTGGTATATATCCTAAACACAATATAGGTATATTTATATTATTTTGTCTAAGTTCTAAGCCTTCTTCAAGTCTTGATACCGCTAAATAATCTACCTTTTCTCTTTCTAATAGTTTTGATATTTGTACTGCTCCATGTCCATATGCATTAGCCTTAACTACTCCACAAATTTTTGTATCTTCTTTTAATATATTTTTTATATTTTTTAAATTATATTTTATGTTATCTAGGTTTATCTCTGCCCATGTAGGAGCTGTTATATGTTTATCCATTTTGTCTCTCCTTGCTATTTCTTATACTCAAAATTAGAATAATTAACTAAAAATCGTTTATTCCCCTCTTGATCTAATATTTCTAATTTAGCAGGATAATTTTCTTTCGAGTCTACAAAAAGCTTCTGCTTGTTGAAATATTTAGTGTTACCAGGTATCGGTACAGTAAGTACTAAATACCCACCTTTCATTTCAACCTCTATTTCCTCCCCTTGAAGATAGTTTTTTATAAAATCACCTACAAATAAATGTTGATTGTTCTGCCCTGCATTAGGTAGAATTAATTTATCTTTTATGTTTGGATTTGTTACAATTACTTTATCCCCTTTATACTCCATTACTTTTCCCTTTAGATGTTTAGGCTCCATTACTTTTAATTTAAATTTATCAGGACTAGTGTATTCATGTATTAAAGAATATTTTTGTGAATTTTTATTTCCTATAACTTCTATATCTGCCTTGCATTTATAAGACTTCATCTTAGAAATTTCATTTTGAAAATCCTTATATACTTCTTCCTTTGTGGACTTACTTTTTTCACAGCCTATTATAACTGACATAAATATAATTACTATAACTATAATTATAGCCCACTTATTTTTCACAAAGCACCTCCTAATCTTTTTAAATCTAATCTTCATACATAGATTTTATTATATCGTATCTACAAATGATTCCTTTTATTTTATTATCTTGATCTACTACTGGAACTCTATTTACAGATTTCTTTATCATTATATTAGCAATATCATCAAAAGTATCTTCTTCATGTACTTTTATAACATCCCTAGACATTAAATCTTTAACTTGTGTAGCTGCTACGTCTTTTATATCATCTTCCATCTTCTTGAAATCATTAAGATATATAATACCTTGTAAAAATGTTATGTACTCTGGAGGATTTACATACTTTTCTTTTTTTATTATATCTGTCTCAGATATGATTCCAACTACTCTATTATCTTTATCTACTACAGGTACTCCCCCTATTTTCTCTGTTATAAGAATATTTGCTATATCACTTATAGTATCTGTTTCTTTAGCTACTTTGACATTAGTAGTCATTATATCTTTTGCTTTTTTATTTTTCATCTTTATCACTCCTTAACTATTACAATAGCATTTGCTACAGCATAATTTTTACTATGAGATATAGATACTTTTATTTCTAAAACATTATAATCTATGCAAATTTCTCTTAAATTATTATAAGTTTTAACTATTGGGTTACCTTTTTTATCTCGTAGTATTTCTATATCTTTAAAATTAAAATTTCTTATACCTGTACCTAAAGCCTTACTTATGGCTTCTTTTGCTGAGAAATTACCAGCAATAGTTTCAGTCTTAAGACCTTTAGATTTAAAATAATCAATTTCATCTTTGGTAAATAACTTGTCTAAGAACTTTTTATTTCTTTGTAAAGCTTTTTCTATTCTTTCTATCTCTACTATATCTATACCGATATCCAATATATTCATAGATACCTCCATCGCTATTATAGTACTATTTTGTTACGAATACCCAAATATATTCAATTCATATCATTAAATTTATTTATACAGCTTAATATAATACTACTACATAATATTTTTTTTTGGTAGTTCCACCATTATATATTTTTTCATTTATTGTGGTTATTAAATTACGAAAATAAAAAGACTAGAGTTAAACTCTAGTCTTTTTTTATAACCATTCTGCAGATTCAGTTAAAATAACAGCTTGTTCTTTTTCAACTTGTATGAATCCTCCAGAAACTTTTGCTTCTTTATATTTGCCTTCTTTTTTTATCTTTAAAGTACCATCTGATAATCCAGCAACTAAAGGTCTATGGTTTTTTAATATACCTCTATCTCCTTGAGTTGTTCTAACTATTATCATTTCTGTTTGACCTTCATAGAATACTTTTTCAGGAGTAACAATTTTAACCGCAAATTCGCTTGCCATTATTATCTACTCTCCTTCGCTTTTTCAACTGCCTCTTCTATACTTCCTACGAATAAGAAAGCTGATTCTGGTAAGTTATCATGCTTACCTTCTAATATTTCTTTGAAACTTCTTACAGTTTCTTTAACAGGTACATATTTACCTGGTATTCCTGTAAATTGCTCACCAACGAAGAATGGTTGAGATAAGAATCTTTCTATTTTTCTTGCTCTGTTAACAGTTATCTTATCTTCATCTGATAATTCATCCATACCAAGTATAGCTATTATATCTTGAAGTTCTTTATACTTTTGAAGTATAGATTGAACTGATACAGCTACCTCATAATGTTCTTTACCTACTATAGCTGGGTCAAGAACTCTAGATGTAGACTCTAATGGGTCAACAGCTGGGAATATACCTAGAGAAGCTTTTTGTCTAGATAAAACTGTTTTAGCATCTAAGTGAGTGAATGTTGTAGCTGGTGCTGGGTCAGTTAAGTCATCGGCAGGTACATATACAGCCTGAACTGATGTTATAGACCCTTTATTTGTTGATGTTATTCTTTCTTGTAATCTACCCATTTCTGTAGCTAATGTTGGTTGGTATCCAACTGCAGATGGAGTACGTCCAAGAAGTGCAGAAACCTCAGATCCTGCTTGAGTGAAACGGAATATATTATCTACGAATAATAAAACGTCTTGTCCTTCTTGATCTCTGAAGTATTCAGCCATTGTAAGACCAGTTAAAGCAACTCTCATTCTTGCTCCAGGTGGCTCATTCATTTGTCCAAATACTAGAGCTGTTTTATTGATAACTCCTGTATCACTCATTTCATGGAATAAGTCATTACCTTCTCTTGTTCTCTCTCCAACACCTGCGAATACTGATATACCACCGTGTTGAGTAGCTATATTGTTTATAAGCTCTTGTATAAGAACTGTTTTACCAACTCCAGCTCCACCAAATAGACCAATCTTACCACCTTTTAAGTATGGTGCTAATAAGTCAACAACTTTTATACCAGTTTCTAGTATTTCAGCACCTGGGTTTAATTCATCAAATGCTGGTGCTTCTCTATGTATTGGGTTTTTAGGAGCACTCTTTGGAGCTTCTTTACCATCAACTGGCTCACCTAATACATTGAATATTCTTCCTAAAGTTTCTTCTCCTACAGGTACACTTATAGCTGCTCCTGTATCAATAACTTCCATACCTCTTACAAGTCCATCAGTTGAACTCATTGATATACATCTAACTGTATCATCACCAACGTGTTGTGCAACCTCTATAACTATTTTTTTATCTCCGTGCTTTATCTCTAATGCATTTAATAGATTAGGTAAGCTTTTTTCATCATTGAACTTTACGTCAACTACTGGCCCGATAACCTGAACTATTTTACCTATGTTTGCCATGTCCTAACCTCCTTATTTATTGAGCTGAAGAAGCTCCTGCAACTATCTCAGATATTTCTTGAGTAACTGCAGCTTGTCTTGCTCTATTGTATTGTAATTCTAAATTAGATATCATTTCATTTGCATTATCTGTTGCAGATTCCATAGCTGTTCTTCTTGCTGCTTGTTCAGACGCATAAGATTCAGCTAATCCACCATATATCATTCCTGAAACATACTTAGGAACTATAAATCCAAGCACAGCGTCTGGAGAAGGTAAATATTGAACTGCCGCTCCACTTTTTTTCTTCTCTTCACCTTTATTAGCATCTACACTAACTGGTAGTAATTTAACTAATCTAGGCTCTTGACTTAATGCAGAAACGAACTCTGTATATATTAATTTAACTTCATCTATATCACCTTTTTGATAAGAATCCATTATAGATTTTGATATATTCATTATATCTTCATAGCTAGCATCTTCAACAGAATCTATTGATCCTATTAATTCAAAACTTCTTTTGCTAACAAATTCTTTTGCTTTTTTACCTATAGTAACAACTTTAACATTTTCAGATCCTTTAGTTTCAGCAACTAATGATTTAAATACATTTGAGTTGTATCCTCCTGCAAGACCTCTATCTCCAGCAATTACTATATAACATCTATTTTTAACTTCTCTTTCTTTAAGAAATTCACTTTTTACGCCACTCGTATTTTTAGCTATATTTTGTACAGCCTCTTTTAAAGTGTTAAAATATGCTTTAGAACTTTCAGCCTTTTCCTTAGCTCTTCTAAATTTAGAAGAAGCAACTAATTCCATAGCCTTAGTTATTTGTTTAGTATTTTCAACACTGGCAATACGAGTTTTGATTTCTTTCATTCCAGCTCCTGCCAATTGGGTTACCTCCTTTTTTAAAAAGGATTACGCTTCTATAACAAATTTCTTTTTGAAATCGTTTATAGCGTTTGTTAATTCTTGAGTGAAATCTTCATTTGCAAGAATTTTTTCTCCTATTTGTGGGTAATTAGCATCTATGAATTCTAATAATTCTGTTTCAAATCTCTTTATATTATCTACAGGTATATCTGCTAATAAGTTGTTTGTAACTGCAAATACCATTATTACTTGGTTTGAAACTTCCATAGGTTGATGTTCACCTTGTTTTAGAACCTCAACTATTCTTTCCCCTTGAGCAAGTCTCTTCTTAGTATCTTCATCTAAGTCAGATCCAAATTGAGAGAATGCAGCAAGTTCTTTATATTGAGAATAAAGAAGCTTTAATGGTCCAGCAACTTTTTTCATTGATTTTATTTGAGCAGATCCACCAACCCTTGAAACTGATATACCAGGGTCAACTGCAGGTCTTATTCCTGAATAGAATAATTCTGGTACAAGGTATATTTGTCCGTCTGTTATAGATATAACGTTAGTTGGTATATAAGCAGAAACGTCTCCACCTTGAGTTTCTATTATAGGTAATGCAGTTATTGATCCTGCTCCTAATTCATCTGATAACTTAGCAGCTCTTTCTAGTAATCTTGAGTGTAAGTAGAATACGTCTCCTGGGTACGCTTCACGTCCTGGTGGTCTCTTAAGTAATAATGACATTTCTCTGTATGCAACGGCATGCTTAGTTAAGTCATCATATACTATTAATACATGCTTTCCATTGAACATGAATTCTTCACCCATTGCAACACCTGCATATGGAGCTAAGAATTGAAGTGGTGCAGATTCAGATGCAGTAGCAGAAACTACTATTGTGTAATCCATTGCTCCACCTTTTTCTAATGTACTAACAACTTGAGAAACAGTAGAACGCTTTTGTCCTATTGCAACATATATACATATAACATCTTTACCTTTTTGGTTAAGTATAGTATCTACACATATAGATGTTTTACCTGTTTGTCTATCACCTATTACAAGCTCTCTTTGTCCTTTACCTATTGGTATCATGGCATCGATAGCTTTGATTCCTGTTTGTAATGGCTCATGAACTGATTTTCTAGCCATTATTCCAGTAGCTTCTGATTCTACTGGTCTGAATTTATCTGTATTTATAGGTCCTTTTCCATCAACTGGTTGCCCTAGTGAGTTTACAACTCTACCTATCATAGCTTCACCAACTGGAACTTGAACTATATTACCAGTTCTTTTTACGATGTCTCCTTCTTTTATTCCAGAGTCATCACCTAGTATAACAGCCCCTACCATTTCTTCTTCAAGGTTAAGAGCCATTCCGTATACTTTACCTGGGAACTCTAATAATTCTCCAGCCATAGCTTTTTCTAGTCCATAAACACTAGCTATACCGTCCCCAACTTTTAAAACACTTCCTGTATCTGTTAACTCTACTTTATTTTCGTAGCTTTTTATTTGCTCTTTTATTATAGCACTTATTTCTTCTGGTCTTAAATTCATGGGTTCACCGCCCTCCTAAGATATTACTTGAGATAGTTGTTCTTTCATTTTATCTAAACGATTCTTAACTGTTCCATCTATCTCTTCGTTTCCAAGTCTAACTAGTACTCCTCCTAATATAGACTTATCTACTTCATTTTGTAAAACAACTGTTTTATTGTACTTAGCTGAAAGTTTAGCTTGAAGTTCATTAACTTCGCCTTCGTTCATAGGAACTGCTGTTATAGCAACTCCCTCTAAGATATTATTTTTGTCATTTAATAAAGCTTTAAAAGCTTCTTCCATATTAGCTAATAAATTTAATCTGTCTTTATCAGCTAATATTTTCATGAAATTTAACATTTCATTATTTAATTTTGATTCAAATACATTAGTTATTAAAGTCTTTTTCTCTTCTTTTGATACAATCGGAGATTTTAATATATTTGAAAATTCTTTATTTACATTTATTATATCTACTACAGCCTTTAGCTCATTATATAGCTTTTCAGTTGAGTTTGATTCTTCTCCAACTTGGAATAAGGCTTCAGCGTATCTGCTAGCAATTATATTTATCATTGAGCCTCGCCTACCTCTTTTATAAAGTCATTTATTAGCTTTTCATGCTTAGACTTATCCAGGTCACTTTCTATAACCTTAGATGCTGCAAGTAAAGCTATTGAAGATATATCATCTTTAACTTCGTTCATAACTTTTTGTCTTTCTTGTGCTATATCTTTACTAGCTTTTTCTTTTATGCTTGTAGCTTCGTTTTTAGCTGTAGATACTATTTCCTCTGACTTTTGTTCTGCTCTTAAAGTAGCTTGTTTTATTATTTCTTGTCCTTGTTCTTTAGCAGAACTTAACTTTTCTTCGTATTCTTTTTTGAATTCTTCACCCTCAGCTTTAGTTCTTTCTCCTTGAGCTAAGTTTGTTTGAATTTCTTTTTCTCTTGCTTCTATTATCCCTAAAACAGGTTTAAATAAAAGTTTCTTTAAAATTACAAACACTAAGAATGTATTTATTAATTGGAATATAAGTTCATAAGATACTCCAATTAGTGGTTTTAATTCAAACATCCTTATTCCTCCTTTCTACTAATCACAATTCGTAATTAGGAGATGGTCTCCCACCTCCTAGTTATGATGACTTAACTTTAATTTTCTTATAATTTTCCTATGAATGGATTAGCGAATAGAAGTATTATAGATACAACTAAACCATATATTGCTGAAGACTCTGCAACTGCAGCTCCTAGTAACATTGTTTGAGTTATTTCACCTTTTGCTTCTGGTTGGTTACCAACTGCCTCAGCGGCTTTACCTGCAGCGAATCCTTGTCCTATTCCTGCTCCTATACCTGTTGCAACTGCGATACCTGCTCCTATAGCTGAGCCTGCTAATAATATAGCTGTTTCCATGATTGTTTCCTCCTTAAATTTAATTACTTTTTATATTATTTTTTTATTAACATATCAATTACTCTGTAGCACTTGATACAAATACCATTGTAAGCATTATAAATATGAACGCTTGTAGTAACCCTGCAAACATATCAAAGTATAAATGTAGTGGCACTGGTATTATTAATTGTCCAAAAGGTATATTTATTCCTGTTAATGACGTTGATACAAATCCTAAGAATTGATATAACAATGCCATTATAACAGATCCACCTAATATGTTACCGAATGGACGGAAACTTAATGATATAGGCTTTGCTAATTCACCTATTATATTAAGTGGTAACATGAATGGTATTGGCTCCATTAATTCTTTAAATGTTGCCATACCCTTCTTCTTAACACCTGCATAATAAATCATAAAGAATGTTATTAATGCCCATGCTAAAGTAGTGTCTAAATCTGTTGTAGGTGATCTAAATCCTAATAGTCCTATAAGGTTTGACACTGCAAAGAATAGGAATAAACTTCCTAAATATGGTACCATAAAAGGTAATTCTTTTATTGCAGCTGGTCCCATGGTAGTTTTTACAAACTTATCAAATCCACCTACTGCGATTTCTAAAAATACTTGTACTTTACTAGTTGGAACCTTTTTTAAGTTTCTAGTTAATAAGTAAGATGCTAAAGCAAGACCTGCTAGTATTAACCAACTTACTATAACAGTATCACTTAGTTTAAAGTTTCCAAGATATAGAATAAATCTAGCTTGACTCACAGCTACGCCTCCTTTCTTTTAAGTTTGTCTATTACTATTGTTTTTCCTAATATAGCAAACTTAGTGCTCAATAAGCCTATGGCAGTTCCAATAATATTTATATGTGGTGATTTTGCAGAAACAAATAATACCACCCCTACTATAAACATCCTTATTATGTACCTACTCGTAGAGTAGATTTGAGCTTTAGTAGGAGGATATGTTACTGATTTTTGTAATGATATAGCTAGCAATCTAAAATTTAGCATTGCTATTATACTTCCAAACAAAAGACCTGTAAGCATTTCCTTTGGAGAATTTGACAAAAAAATAATTAGAATAGCTGCGATTAAATCAATTATGACCATACCTTTAATTACCCATCTTACTTGACTTCTTAAAGTATTATTCATTTAATCACTTCCTTTTAGCATATACAATTAGAGTTTTGTAAACTCCACTAAAGGCTCCACCAATTCCTAATACTAAAAATACCAGCAATAAGAACGGACTTGTCCCAAATTTATCATCTAAGTACTTTCCTATAAATGCACAACCTAAAATAGGTATTATTATCATTAATCCTACTTGGCTGATTAAGGAAAGCATACTAAGAGCTTGCATATATTTTCTAGTTTTATCCATAAATAGTATACCTCATC
>ERZ1463036.205-NODE-205-length-13504-cov-14.396832_pt1 | contig 13504 bp, 5 predicted proteins | sample MGYA00564485_ERZ1463036 | MGnify/ENA primary metagenome ERZ1463036 (study PRJEB39244, sample SAMEA3635127) | Helicobacter pylori | study: EMG produced TPA metagenomics assembly of PRJEB11511 data set (Assembly of a 5300-year-old Helicobacter pylori... | reverse complement strand
ATGTAACTTGGAGTCCTGATGCCCATAGTACTAATGCAAGCTCTGCCCATACTTTTACATCCTGATGAGTAAACATTACTACTTGCATACCATTATCGGGCATATTTCTAGATAAATTAGAATATACTTCAATCATACTTTGATTAAATTCTTGGCCAGTCCCTTTAACTGCGAGTACTCTCTTACTATCCGTATACCAATCTTTAAAATTATTTTCTATAATATTTTTATCCCATGCTAAAAAATATTCTGATAACTCATGATAGTTAACAGCATCTGCATAAGGAGGATCTGTTATCCACATATCACAATTACTTTCAATATTTCTAGCATCTGAAATCGAAACTTTATGCTTACTCTTATTATTTCTATTTTTTATCTCACAAAACCAAGGAATTTTTAGACCTTCTATACTTCTTGTTCCATAGTTGTATAGAGAGTTAAGAGCTTGATTATAGAAAGTTTGTGTTGTAGTTTCTACTCCACTACCATTTATCCATCTACATAATTTAGAGTTTAAGTCAACGCATTTATTTAATCCAAGTAAACCTACTACGTACTCTTCTTTACTATTAGAAATATTATTTATAGATTCTATAAAATACGCATTTGTTAATAATTGACGTGGGTTGAATAATTGGTACCAGTATGTCCAGCCCCTTTCTCTAATTAGCTGGCTAGTGTTATATCCTTCCTCTATAGAATTATTAGGTATAATACCTTTATCTATAAACTCTTGAATTTTTTCCTGTAATATTTTCTCTATTATCTCTTCACTTGCTTTTGCTTTTAAACTCGGTTCCTCATAATATCTTCTTTCTTTTTTATTTCCTTTTTCATCTGTATATGTCTGTATATACTTTATACAGTATAATCTTTCATGAAATACATCTTCATTATCATTAATAAATTTTCCTGAACTCCATCTTTTTAATCCTTGTACAGATTTTCCATCCACTACTCTATCCTTACGTATTGCTGATATTGATGCTTCATTTTTACAATTTGCACATATAAATTTGCTACCTTTAATGGTGCTATTATCCTCTACAGATTTTAATTCTTCTTGTGTTGCATTGGATTTTATCTCTATATCAAACCCATTTTTTCCATTATCTTTTAGTACAGCTATAGTATTAGTTCCTTTTCCAATTATCCATGTTGGTGATAACGGAACTGTATACCCACACTCTGGACACTTTGTTTCATTACAATATAGATAAGTTACTGCCCTATCTCCATTTTCATTTGTTTCTAAGTCTCTTAATTTTTTGTCTACTTCATTATATACATTTTGTTGAAATTCTCTTAGTTTTTCTATATCTTCATCTGACTTACTAAGTATATTTAAATTAGCCCAGTTAAGTAAACAAGCTATTGGATTCAAGTCAGATGCATAAGCTTCGCAGCCTATTCTAGCTGCTTCAAATGGTATACTTCCTCCACCAGCAAAACAGTCTCCAACTACAGGGGTATGTCCAAATTTCTTTTTTCCTAATTCATCCATTAATTCTTGTAAACTACTTGCATTAGTCCCTAAATGCTCATTTATATCTTCCCACTCTTTTTTACTTATTACATTATCTACTTCTTCTGGCCTACAGCATAGTGCTAGTTTTTCATCATATGATAAAGTCTCAAAATACATTTTCTGTAATTCATCTTTTTGATTCTTTGTTATTCCTTTTATATATCTAGGACTTCCTTTTGCATCTAATGAAAAATATTCCTGTTTTTCTTTGTCATCTAAAAAGTTATATATATCTTTAGTTGATATAGATTTTACCTTTCTTTTATAAAGACCCTCATCGTCCATAGTTAATAACTTAAAAAATACTTCTCTATCTTTAACAGGATCATTAGTAGCAGGAAGTAATAATCCTAATATAGTAGCTCTAACTAATATAAGAGGCTTTCTTCCCCACCACTTTCCAAGTCCAGTTAGTGTTTGTCCTAAGTTAGCTTTTCTTTCTTTATAGCTTTCTTTTGATATTTTAGATACAGGAAACTGTACCTCTATAAATGACTTATCGCTCATAACTTCCTCCACTTACTATTTACATTCTAAACCAGTCTATTTGACTTTGTTGAACTTCTTCTACTGGATTTTCTGAAAGTGCATATTTTATAGCTTTTCTCCATCCTCTTCTATCATCTGCTCCACCTGTAGCTGCATTTGTCATTGTGTATAACCACCATCTTTCTGCTATATCTAGCACTTTCCAACTTTTTATAGCAGTATCTATAGCACTAGTTTCACAATCTTCTATTGCCCATACAAGTAATAATAGTTCTTTACCTAATAAGCTATCTACTGGATTATCACCAGTACTCCAATTAGCCTTACCATATGTTAGTTTTTTTTCTTTCAATCTGTTTTTAAATTCACTTTCTAATACTTCTTTAATAAGATCCCAGTGACTTTTGCTTATTTCGGCCTTTATTCTATCTTTTGTAGTATCAATAACTTGCTTTTTAGTATCAAATTGCCACTTAAATCTTTCATATATTTCCACTTTTTTATCTTTTGATTTTGGTACAACTACAAGAAAATGATGTTCATCTTCTTGTGGTATAAATCCAAATTTTATAATTTCAATTTTAGATTCTGGAGTTATTATTTCAGACTCATTATCTATTTCACACTCACCATCAAAGTCTAGCTTAGCTACTTGCTTTTCTTCTGTCGGATTTTCTGAAAGTGCATGTTTTATAGCTTTTCTCCAGCCTCTTCTGTCATCAACACCACCTGTAGCCGCATTAGTCATAGTATATAACCACCATCTTTCTGCTATATCTAGACCTTTCCAGTTTTTTATAGCAGTACTTATAACAGATGACTCACAGTCCTCTATTGCCCATACAAGTAATAGTAATTCTTTACCTAATGAAATCTCTACTGGATTATCCCCGATTGTCCAATTAGCTTGACCATAAGGTAATTTCTTATTTTTTAATCTATTCTTAAATTCAGTTTCTAAGTCCTTTTTAATAAGATCCCAGTGCCCTCTTCTTATTTCAGCCTTTAGTCTATCCTTTATAGGATTTATAGTTTGTTTTTTAGCATCAATTTGCCAATTATATCGTTCATATATTTCTACATATTTATCTTTTGATTTCGGAATAACCACAAGAAAATGATGTTCATTTTCCTGTGGTATAAATCCAAACTTTATAATTTCAGTTTTGGTTTCTGACATTACTGCTTTATCTCCTGTTCATCAAAGTTTTCTAGAGTTAACTTTTTATCAGCTACCATATCTAAAAACTTTTGACCACTCTCATAGTGTGATTGACGATAATCTAGTGCTACTTCTACTTTATCTCCACTCAAGAAGCTTTCTCTTATATTACCTATTTGTTCTTCTAGCTTAGATGGATCTATTATAGTTGATTTCCCTAATGTTATTTCCATCCACTTTTCAGAATCTTCATCTGTAGTTAAGTTAATTGCTGCATCAGATATTTTTATATTATGTTTCTTTAGTATATCTATTTCTTTATAAACATCTGATGTATTATTTATCCTTATATACTTTTCAAGTTTAAGTGGATTATCTTTATTTATTTTTATAGTTTGACCTTGTTGCTGTCTATCTATCTTTATAATCTTTTGATCAGATTCTATTCCATCTCTCTCTGCTATCGCTAACACATGAGAACAATTATTAGGTATTATAAATGCATCATCATACACTCCACCATGTTCTTTTGGATTTGATCCATCAGTAGTATATTTTATAGTTGCTTTTGGTGCTGCTTTTAACTCTATTAGTCGATCATTCCCCTGATTGAACTCTCTATATTTTAAAGTGATTTTATTATTCCATTTGTATATATCTCCCGTTTCATTTTGTCCTGTACTATCTATACATATAAAGTTAACTTTTAGATCCTCTGTTTTAAAGTTATTTAAATCATCTACTTCTATAGATGCAGACGTAGGTATTCCATCTATATCAAAATATACCTTATCTCCATGTCTAGGAATTATTTTAAGTATTACTTCTCCAGTTTCATCATTTCTGCTTTTTTCTTGTATAGATACTTCTGTTACTTCAATAAATGGACCTTTTTCTATATATCCACCATTTTCTCTCCACATATCTTTGCTTATCATTTCATTTTTAAGAGCTTCTAAAGCTGAAGGTATATGCCATTGCCAAGCTCCATTTGTAGCTGCTCTATCTTTTATATCTATAAATCTCATTTCTTTTTGAGTAAATAGTCTATCTTCGCATTTTTTTCTAAATGTATCATTGCTCACTTCTGTTTCAAATTTCTTTCGCTGAGTAAGTACACTTATTATTTGTTCTTCTCCATCATAGTTATTACCCTTAAATTCCATTAAGAAGTCTGCACTTGTTAGTCCTCTATTTGATGGATAATGTATTTTAGAGAAAGTTTCTCTAGCTGCTTGTAATATACTAAGTTGTATCTTATCTAATTTATCTTGTGCTTGTTGATACTGAGGATTATTTTTAGCAGTTTTTTCAGCATCCATTTGAGCTATGATCCTTTGCATACCTTTATATTCTTTAGATGACTGCATTAGTTTATCCATAGTATCTTTGTTTCCAGATAAGAACATTACTCTATTTTTATATTTAGTATATTCATAGAATTCTTCTAATTCTTTGCTTAATGAATTTGATCTAGTGTTAGGTTCAAATAACACTAAAGTTACTTTGTCTGAATCTAGCTTTATTTCATCTACAGCTGGGAATATTTCTATATTTTGATAACAAACATTCTTTGATGGCTTAAATTTATCATTTAAGAATATTCTTAATTCTTTTTTAGCAGCATCATTGTCATATGATTCTATAAGAGTATTAAGTTCTGCTATCATATTTTTAGTGTTTTGGAAGTAAAGTCTTCCATTATCAGTTGAGTATATATACCATGCTTTTAATGTAAATTCTTGTAATGCTTTTTTAAGTCTTGTCATATCCTTATTAGGTTCTGTTAAATAACCTATTGTTTCTGGTTCTGATAAACCGAGTATTGCATTAGGTACATCAGCAAGTGATGCTACTAATATAAGTTTACTTAAATCACTCATACTAGTTTCACCTAGTTCATTATCTATTATTTCTGCTACACCTTTACCATTTGCTTGTATATCATGTGATATAGCATTTGCTAAGGATGGTTTTATACTTTTTATTTGAGCTAACATATTTGTATCATTTAAATCCATATCATATGGGTTTATTATATACTTTGTTTCAGCTTTTCCATTTGAATACATTTGAGAAACTATGACTCTCATAAGTCTTATTAGTCCTCTTGTTTGTTGGAACCCTGGGTTTTCTCTAAATCTTGCATATAAATCTTTTAAAGATGGATGGAATGGATATGAATCCTTTATTCCTACAAATATTTGTTCTGGTGATGTATTTGTGTATCCCATTTGTTTAGCTTCTGATACTGCATCTTTATATGCATTTGCTATATCTGTTATTTCTTCGTCTGATGCTACACTTTCAAATAGACGCTTTCTAAGTATCTTATATACGTCATCTGAGTTAGTTCCAACTGGCTCTATATTTAATGCTGAACGGTTAACTTCTCCTTCTAATTCTTTAAAGGTAGATTGTAACTGTTCACTTCCACTTTCATAAGTTGCTTTTAAGTCTGATATTATTACACATACATTAGATAATTCTTCTTTACCTAGTGCATTAAATAAATTTGCAAGAGCTGTTGTGGTTACTACTGATAAGTTTGAGTCTCCTATTGCTCTTGATTTTGCATTTTCTAAATATGGTGGAATCTCATCTAATAATATAAGTAGTGGTTGACCTTTAAGTAAATTTACCCATGCAGTTTGTCCTGGTGCTTGTAATGGAGTATAGTAATCTTTTAATTGATCTTTTTTACCTAATTGATCTGCTATTGCTCCCCATATACCAAATTCAGCATCACTTTCTCTTCCTGTAAATCCTACTACTTTTACTTCTCCTAGATAAGACTCTTTAAACATCTCTTCTAGTACTCTTCTTCTTACTTCTGGATATTTGGCTAATAATGCTAAGGAAATCATATTATGAGTTTTCCCCCCACCCATTGATTGAGTAAGTTTTATTAATCCTGAGTCACTTTTCCCATGAAATCTTTTAAATGCTGTTTCTACTAAAAGTCGCATTCCTTCTGTAACAAAGTTTTCTTCAAAAAATTTATTTGGATCTATTCTATTTTGTATTAGATCTGTTAATTCTAGTACATCATCTCTTTTATTTTCATCAAATACACTTTGTCTTGGATTGCATGCAAGTTTTAATGTTTTCATACCTAATCTCTCCTTATATAATACAGCCTATTATAACTATGTGTTTAAATTATATAATAAAATTATATTAATTCATATACATAATTAGTCTTTGTATTTTTCTAAATTATTTTAATTAAAATGTCATAGCTTCTTCAAAGCATTGACTAGACATTCTTCTATATATCAAATGTAGTACTAATCTTAAAAGTAAGTGTCTACTCATTATATTCTCAGACATATCTTCTAAGTCATTTATATCACTTCTTAGTATCTTTTCTTCATATATACTCTTTTTTAACACTCTATCCATGACTGTAACTTCATCATCCGTCCATTTCATCCACATCTCATATAACTTATCGTTAGAATTGCTTCCACTTTCCTCAAATTCTTGTACAAGATTTTTAAATGTTTTTTTTATCTGACTACTATGTTCACCTAAATCTTTTAGTATTTTTGTATAGTCTTCGCTAGTTAATTCTTCAAAATATCCAATTTCTGTGTCCTGTGAATCTAGTTCTAATTGTAATTCTTTATTTATATTATCTAATGTTAATATAGTATTATTTTTCATCCTAATTCTTTCTTCAAGCGTTTTTATTTCTTCTAATAATTTATTTATTACTATATTATTTTCTTCATTATTTTTTATTTGTTTAGAGTTATCTATTTTCTCTTCTATTCTTCTTCTTATATAGATTTCATTTTCTATCATAAAAATAATATTATTGTTCTGTTCTATTTCCATACATTTTAGTAGAATTGGTATTGCTTTAATTTCATTAGGTTCTAATTCTATCTTCGCAAAAAAACTTCTAAGATCTCTTAATTTTTTTGATTTTAATATTTCTTCATAATTTTCATCTACTTCTCGTAACTTTAATTGCATATGTAACACCTTATCATTTAATGTTCTATAAAATTTTTTTACGGGCCCTTTGATTATTACAGTATTAATACCATTTTGTAAAAAATGTATTAATTCATCTCTATCTGGGTTAATTTTATATTCACGTATATACTCCGATTTTTTAATCATATTTGTTATTATTGATTTTGGTACTATATCTACAACCATTCTCATATCTTCTTTAACTAATCCAGCAACTCTTACATGCTTCATCTCTCATCACTCCACTATTATATCTTATTGAATACACTTGCTAAAAAATTTATATCTTTACTTAAGTTCTCTTTTGTATAATTTTCATCTATCTCATACCATTTCAAATCTTTATTAATACTTTTCAGTATAGGATTTTTAATATCTTTTAAAATGGTAAATTCTAGTGTTTTACCTAGTTGTTTTATATAAATCTTATTTTCAGCAAGATTAAATTTTTCTTTGTATTTACTTAAGTCAATTATAATTCCCAGTTCATTTTCAACTTTATTATCATTTATAAACATTTCAATTTCTTCACTTTTTGATGTTTGTATTTCTATTGTATATCTATCTATATTGTCATAATGGATACTGTCTATATCCATTGCATCATTATTGTATTTATCTCTTACTACAAATCCAAGTATATCCGGTTTAATGTATTGTGTAGAATATGTATCTATATCTTCTATATAAATGCTTATCGGTATAAGCTTTGGGATAATTAGATCTTTAGATTTATATAGTTCTACTACCCCTTGTTCCTTAAATACATTTTCTTTATGTTTTATCTCTATATTTATTAAATCCCTATCTATATATATTGGGCTATCTAATTTTATTTCTATATTACTTAAAGTTATTATATTTGCTTCAAATATATTTTCATATTTATACATAAATTTTAGGTTAATTTTTGCTGAATCTCCTTTTTTAACTCCAACTTTATTTTTCAATTTTTCATGGCAAACAAACAACTTGTTATCTTCTTTAATTGTTATTTCATTTAATATAAATTGATTATATTTTTCTTTGTAATTAGATAAAACTTCTACACTATTTAATACATCTTTTATATTAGTTATTACTTTATTTTTATCTGTACTATATTCCTCTATATGAAAAATAACATTATCATTAAACTTCCAATCTTTTTGTTTTAAGCTATATTCAAAGTTTGTTTTATTATAATTATATTTTTCAAGGTTGTTTATATATAAACTTATATCATTTACTGTTTCTATGTCTTCTTTGTATAAAATATCGTATTGATTATTTTTATAGTGATATATTTCTATATTGATTGGATTTGCATCTAACTTTTTATTTATATTAAATATAAATCTTTTATTTGCTACATATCCATCTTTGTCTATAGGAATATATTTTATTTCCTCACTATAATTACATCTAATTGCTATATTCTCATTTGAATATGCTGGCAAATAAACTTTTAAATTATTTAATATTAGGTTATAGGAATAACTATTTAACCTATAGTTGTAGTAATATTTAAATATAGGATTATAACCTATAAATTCATTAGGTTCATAGATTTGATTGTTTATAATTACAGGTACTGCATTTTGTACTTTTCCATACCAATAATAGCCTTTTAATCTAAAGTTATCATATAGTGGATAGCTCTCTTCTATTTTGTATTTTCCCAGTGTTATATTGAACTTTTTATTTGATCTATATCCTATATAAGCATCTTTAACTTCTGTGTATTGATCATTTTTAAATTCTAAAAGTTTGTTTATACTTAAAGATGTATGTGGTAATACTGTGTATATTCTATAAATAGGCGAATTTATGTTGTGAATCCCTAGTTGCATATTTATATATTGTCTTGATGTTTTTTCACTTTTATCCGGTATTCTTATTCTTGTACTTAATGGTACATTTTGAATTATATTTTTAAATTTATTTACACTTACTTTTGATAATATTTGTATATATAAGACCTTTAAGCTTTCTTTCCTTGGTAGTATTCTAAATATATCAAATTTCAATATTTTATTTATAGCTTTTACTACTTCGTCTTTTGCTAAATCTTCTTCATAGTAATTTCCTTCTTCTAATAAAATACATACATCAGATAATTGTTTTATTACTTTGCTTACTTTTCTAGGGTATTCACTTAATTTATCGTAATTTTCTCTTAGTATATTAACTTCTTTAACATCCCAGATATAGTTTTTTGCTAATATTTGATCTATATTTTCATATACATATTGAAAATCAAATTGCCTTAAGTTTTTCCAATATACTTTGAATAAGTCTATTAAATCATTTGCTAGGTATTTAGGTATTCCGGTTTCATTTATTAAAGTATCCTTATATCTAAACCCTTTCATACTATCCCAGTTTTTAGGAAGTATTCCTTCTTTTTCAAATGCATTTTCCAGTATATTATAGAGTCTGCTATCAACTTTTAATTTAGTTAGTTTTTCATAGTCTTTAGTATATGCTCTTATGTGATGTTCACTTTTTATAAATTGGCACATAGCTGCTAGACATATTTTTTCTATTTTATTTTTAGTAATTTGCTTTATTTGATATTTTCCATTGCTATGATAGTTATATAATATTAGCAACAATTTTTCTTCTATATCAGTCATGTCTATATTTTCATAAGTTAGTCGTTCACCTTCTTTTATATATCCATGCTTTATGAAGTCTCCTCTTATTACTTCTTTTCTTTCATTAAGTTCTTCTACAAGCTCATCTGTAAGTTTTTTGATTTCATTTACTGAGAGTTTTTGAAAATTCATACTAGCTCCTCTTTCATATTATTATGTTTTCATTCATTATTTTAGTTGTATTTCTAACTACTTTTGTAGTATAGTATTATTTATTATCGAATATTATCATTTTATATTATTTAGTTATTTTATTTTTATGTTTTAATAAGTATGTTTATTTATATTAAAACTTTATCATTTTTTCAACTCTATATATTTTCTTATCTATAGTTCCAGGCATTCCTTTTACCATATCTTTGTATGTAATCTCTCTTAGTTATCTAAACTAAAAATATTGTATATGTAAGTTATTTTGGTCTAATATTTCATACTTTTTAGCATATTCTTTGTTGTCTATCTTTCTTAATTTTTTACCAATTACTAAATCCACACATTCTTTTATAACTTCATATATTACTTCTTCTTTTGGGAATTATATGAAAAACAAAAAAAGTATCTATTTTAGATACCCTCTTTGTATTTTTTTATTGTATAACTCTATTTCCCTTACTTCTATTACAATGTCTATGTGCTAGTTGAGCATTTTCAAAAGTAGTCTCTCCGCCTTCACTATATGGCTTTATATGATCTATCTCCGTCTCATTTATATCAAGCATCTTTTGCTTACATATACCACAAACACCATCTTGCTTATCCATTAATATAAGCTTCCACTCTTTCGGAAATAACCTAGATCTATCATCTGTATTTCCACCTATAGCATCTAAAACTATGTTATTAATTCTATCCATACTATATCTAACACCCTTAGCATCTCCATTTACATTACCATTAGGGTTAAATATACAAACATCACTTTGACTTAAATTAACTAAAGCTTCTCTTACCTTATCTGCATTAAGTCTTATATCTTTACTATCAATATTTTTAAATGCATTGAATATAGGGTAAAATAAAGTGTTAGTAACCTTATGAGGCTTCTCACCTTCTATATCCTTAAACTTAAACGCTCTATCACCTAAAACATCTTTTATAAGTCTAAACACTCTTATTATTTCATTTCTCTCACTTTCAGTTTGCTTTTCATCATAAGCTTTATGAGCTTCCATATAATCATTTAAAAGTTTCTTTCTAGAACACTTATAATTAGGTTTTTCTGATATAGCTAAAGCATTTATTAACATCTCTACTCGTTGTAACCTAGTGTTGTCTATATCTCCAAAGAAGAATTCAAAATCCTCTTCTTCTACTAAATTTTCTAACATACTATTAAAGTTTCCTGCATAAACACATCTTCTTATTTCTTGCGCATTTAACTTAACTGAACCTACATTTAACTTTTCATATAAGAAGTATACTTGCTCATCTGTACACTCTTTTATCTTAGTAACTTCCATACTATAATCATATATTTCATCAATCATATCATCTTCTAAATCTTTGAAATATTTTCCGTTTAATTCAGTAAGTACATCCATCTTTTTAAGTGGAAATTCGTTATTTATATATCTCATTATAGATGTTAATCTTTGTTGACCATCTACACATAAATTTTTACCCTCTAATTCTGCTAAATACACAACCCCTAATGGCATGTTAAGTAATATACTTTGTATAACACCACTTGCTCTATCATCTGTATATACATAATTTCTTTGAAACTCTGGGTTTAATACAATCTGACCTCTTTTTACTTTTCTTTCTATACTCTCTATATTAGTTCTTTCACTTTGAGTGATCATTTTCTTCATTTTACTACTCCCCCCATCTATATCTTCCTCATCAGTCGTAGTTACTAAAAATGGATTATTTTTAAATTCTACTTCCATACCAAAGAATGATTTAGTTATATCTCCTACTTCTTTATCGATCCAGTAATTTATTATATATCTACTTAAATAATCAGAAAATTTCTTTACACATTCTTTTATATGATCTTTATTGGCTTCTAAATTTTTTATGTTGTCATCTTTCTTTTCTATTATATTTTTAGCTTCCATCTTTAAAGTAAGTACTATTGCTACATTTTTTTTAGCTATTTCTATATAGTCAACTTTCATTAATTTGCTTGAAAATGAGTTTGATAATGCTAATTTTAATTCTTTATAATCTTTTCCGCCTCCTGCAACTTCTATTTGAAGTGCTGCTTTCTCTTTTTCTGGTCTTCTCATCCAGATTTGGAATCTCATATCCTTAGCTAAGTTTTCATTTACTTTAGCTATTTCTTCTTGGAATCTTTTGTTGTATACAGTTATTGATCCATTAGTGTTGTTAAATCCCCATTCATCTTCATTAAAATATTTTTTTAGCTCATTTTTGCAATATGCTATATATGCAGAATCATTATGCTTTAGTTTAACTCCACATACAGTATTTTCATCTTCCTTAATTTCATCATTTGTATATTCAGCTTTTATTTGAGATTCTTCTTTATCCACTTTTTTATTATTATCAATATTATGTATTTTAGAGTTATTCATAATTTCAGTGAATTTACCTAATAGCTCTTCTAATTTTTCGCTATTGTTATCTTTTTGAGTCTGTTTAGGTGTTTTATATATATCAGCTTGAAATTCATAATCTATATATGCTTCTATGTACCAACAAATTATTTTATATAAATTTCTATGTATAGATAGTGCAGCTTCTAAATCTCCTTCTATTTCATCATGTGCAGCTATATTTCCTAGTTTTCTAATACTATGAAATGCCCTATCTATTTCATTTTCTATTATTCCTTCTTCATTTAACTTTCTTAATCTTTCAACTTGAGTGAGTTGTATTAAACTTTCTTCTCCCTCTATTTTAGCTATTTCTTTACTTAGTTGCTCTGCAAATAGTCTTCCTTTAACTACTGCACTGTGTGGTGATGTGTATATTGTCTCATTTACTTCATTTCCTAATCTATAAAGTTGTTCCATATTATCTTTAAAGTACCTTAGTACATCGTTTGACATTTTATTTCCCCCGTTCTAAAAAACTACAATATCGCAAATGTTTCTTTAAATAACTTCGTTTTTTTATTATCCCATTTTTTAACAAATTTTGTCAATCTGCATCATTTATAAATATGTATTTCTAATCAAAATAGAAGCTTCGCAAGCTACTAGCCCTATCTAATCTGTTTAAATAAAATTTCCTATAATTTTTATTCTTCCTTCTGGGAAGCCATGTTATATCCAATATTCTTTATTTATTGCCTCCTGTTAACTTTACATATTTAAACTAAAACTTACTAATATAAGCTTTAAATTTTCATATCTATAATATATTTTTCAAATACTACATTGTCTCACTTCACACCTCCTGTGCTAATATTTCCTAAACAATAAATTCTAGGAGGTACACATATGAAATGGTATTTAGACTTCGGTCATGGAGGCAAAGATCCTGGTGCTTTAGGACCTAAAAACACAAAAGAAAGCGACACAGTATTAAAAATTGGTATGCTAGTTAAATCCAAACTTGAAAAACACTTTGAAAAAGTAATAACAACTCGTGAATCAGACTCCTTCTATTCCTTAGAACACAGAACCAATAAAGCTAACAAAAATTCTTGTGACTACTTTATAAGCATTCACATGAACTCATCTACAAATAAAACTGCAAAAGGAACAGAAACTTGGGTATATG
>ERZ1463036.204-NODE-204-length-13578-cov-89.139614_pt1 | contig 13578 bp, 13 predicted proteins | sample MGYA00564485_ERZ1463036 | MGnify/ENA primary metagenome ERZ1463036 (study PRJEB39244, sample SAMEA3635127) | Helicobacter pylori | study: EMG produced TPA metagenomics assembly of PRJEB11511 data set (Assembly of a 5300-year-old Helicobacter pylori... | reverse complement strand
CTAGTCAAAAGCAATTAAATAAATACACAAAGAGTATAGAAAATTATAAAAGATATTTATATCTTATAGAAAATTATGATATAACTACACAAGCAAATCATATGGAATGCAATTTTGATACATTAAATTATAAAGAAAACTGTAAAATTAATATAATTGATAGTTATTACAAATTAGAGATGTATGAAGAAGTTGTAAAATATATAGACGATATACCAATAAAAGTATTAGAGGAAGCATATTTAGTTATATTTATGAGTTTATATAAATTAAATAAAATAGAGAAAATGATTGAACTATACAATACTTTATCAAAATCAAAAGTACAACAAAATAAATTTAAGTTAGATCTAGAAACTATTTTATCTAGAGTAAAAGAAAAAGATAAAAATAAGATATATAAATTATTTTGCAACATTGATGATAATTATGGGTTATTAAATAAAATAAGACTAGGGGAAAAAATAGATTTAGAAAAATATAATGAAATTTTAAAAAATGAAAAAGAAGTGTATTTTGGAGATTGTTTATACTATGCATTAAAACAAGGTATGCAAATTGAAAAAATTTTAGATAAGGTTAATTATTTAAATGTCAGAAATTATATTAACTATATTATTATAAAGAAAAGAGATTGCATAATAAATTTATATAATTACTTAGAAAATATAACTAATACATTAAATATAAATTCTATAAAAATATATAGTTGTTTAGCAAGAGCATTATTACTTCATGGAAATTTAACTGGAGAAAAATATGAAAAATTATTTTTTATGTATATAACCTACAGCTATGATTATTTAAAACAATTATACAATGAATCGTTAACAGAGGAAGAACTATTAGACTTATTAACAGATGAAGATGATATGTTTACAATAAAAATTATACTAATCCAAAAAATGAAAAAAAATAATGAATTAGAGTATATAAAAAAGATGAAAGATTTATTAGTTGAAAATAAAAAATATAAGAAATCTATAGAGGTATTAGTTGAAAAATTTAAATCTGAATTTAATCAAAATGAAGAACTAAAATACCTTAAAAATCAATATAAAGAGTTAATAAAAAATGATTTAAATAAAGGGGATATAATTAATGCTCAAAATAAAATAGATGAATATGAAAGTATATTTGGGGATGAAATAGATATTTTAAATTTTAAAGCTATAATAAAAATCTTAAATGGAGATTTTAGAAGTGCTGATAAATTACTTAAAGATGCATACATAATAGATAAATACAATTATGATGTGATTTTTAATATAGCATATGTAAAACAAATGCTTGAAGAATATGAAGAATCTGTTAATTTTTTTAACTATATTATAAATTATTGTGATAGTGATGAAATTGTTTTAGAAGCAAAAGAAAAAATTATGAATATGTAGTTAACTAACTTAAATCAACTTTAAAACAAGAGGTATTAAAATATGAGGTTAAATAAAAAGCAAAATATATTACAACTGATTCAAACTATAAATGAAGGTTTTGATTATGCAAAGAATAAAGGTGGAATTGAAGCTCAAGCAATGATAGGTGATTGCTTAGAAGCAATAAGATACATATATGGGCAAGTTAAAGGTGAAAATGATAATACAAAAAATATTTTAAATGAAATAATAAATAAAGCAAACTATGCAATGACTTTAACGAATAAATGCAAAGAGTTTAAAATCTGTTTAAATTTAATTGAAAATATGATTTACAAATTGAACTATAGTATTAAAAATGATATAGAGACTCAAATTGAAGTTGTATTTATGCCTTATAAAGTATCTATGTGGGATTGTATGGAAAGTGTGTGGAAAGAAGCTAAAAATGATCCAAATTGTAATTGTTATGTTGTCCCAATACCATACTATGAATTGGATAGTGAAGGGTATATCAATGAATTCTGTTATGAAGGAAATGAATTTTCTGATGATATAGAAGTTACACATTACAGCTTATATGATTTGGAAAATAGAAAACCAGATGTTATATATATACATAATCCATATGATGAGGCAAATCGATTAACAAGAGTTGATTCTAGACATTTTTCTAAAAATTTATTAAAACATACAAATATGTTGGTATATATACCGTATTTTGTAGCAGGTAGTTATTTAGATTTAATGGATAAGCGCCACTTTAGTGAACTACCTGGAGTTATAAATGCTACAAAGGTTATCGTTCAATCCGATGTTGAAAAGGATTTGTATGTAGCAAGTGGTAATGATTTTAATAAAGTTTTAAATTTAGGGTCTCCTAAATTTGATGCAACTATTTCATCAATGAAAAAATCATTTAAAGATGCAAAAAAATGGCAGGAAATAATAAATAATAAAAAAGTATTTCTGTTAAATACAGGAATAACTAATTTACTAGAAGATGGAGAGAAGTGGATGAAAGATATGAATAAGATTTTGAATACATTTATAATGTATGATTCATGTTGTTTGATTTGGAGACCACATCCACTTACAATAAGAACCATTAAGACTATGAGACAAGGATTGATGGGATTATTTAATAATTTTTTAGAGAAAATTTCAAATGTAGAAAATGTTATTATAGATTTAAATAGTGATGTTTATCCTGCTATATCTGTATCTGATGCGTTGATTAGTGATTATAGTTCTGTTATGTTTCAGTATATGGCAACTGAAAAACCTGTGTTAGGAATGATCGAAGAAAGTTTAATTGAAGAAAATAGAATATATGCAATAGATTACTTAGGAAATTACTTTGTCGATAAGGATATGAATGTAGAAAAATTTATAAATATGGTAATAAATGGCGAAGATCCTAAAAAAGAAGAACGTATAAAGAGATTAAAAGCAAGCATAACAAATCTTGATGGAGAATGTGGAAAAAGAGTCTATGAAACTATAAAAAAGGAAGCTATAGAAAGTATTTTAAGTTAGATAGAAAGGACAAGACTTATGTATTATATTAATCCTAATATAAAAAATTTATATAGAACTAGTTATAAAGAAAGTCGTGAAAGTTTTTTAAGATTAGATATGAATGAAAACCCAGAAGGATTACCATTAGATTTTTTAAAAAAAGTATTAAATGAAATTACACCTGAATATTTAGCTATGTATCCAGAAACTAATGCTTTAGTTGATAGATTGTCAAAACTGTTAAACTTTAATACTGATAATATTTGTTTAACTAATGGATCTGATGATGCTATGCGCCTTTCTTTTGAAGTATTTGGACAATCAGGGAAAAAAGTGGTTTCAGTCAGTCCTAGTTTCGAAATGTATTCAGTATATGCAAATATGTATGGTATGAAACATTGTAAAGTTTTCTACGATGAAAATTTTGAAGTTAAAGTTGAAGATATGTTGGGGTTAATAGATGAGGATACATCAATAGTTGTAATATTAAATCCTAATAGCCCTATTGGAAGGAACTGGACAGGGAATGAAGTGAGAATGATTATAGAAAAAGCAAGAGATAATAAAGCAATTGTAATTATTGATGAAGCATATCACTATTTTTATCCTAAGAGTTTTATAAATATTTGTAAAGAATATGATAATGTAATTATATTTCGTACTTTTTCGAAATTATTCTCTATTGCTGGATGCAGAATAGGGTACATTGTTGCTAATAACAATATAATAAATATGATTAAAAATGCTAGTTCAACCTATTCAGTTAATTGTTTTGCTATTAAAATTGCAGAAAATTTATTGAAATATCCAGAAATAACAAAAAATTTAATAAAAGTAGAAAGACAGGGAAGAGAATATTTATTATCTAAGTTAAAAATAAATGGATATGAATTTTATAATAATGGAGCTAATTATATCTTGATAAAAAGTAAAAAGCCTCCAATTGAATTATTTAAAGAGCTAAAGAGAAGAAACATCTTAATTAAGACATATTCTAATCCTATTTTAGAAAAATGGATTAGAATTACTACGGGAAGTATTGATACTATGGAGAAGTTTTGGAATGAATTTAAAAAAGTAGATTTATTATAAAGATATGTAAAGGTGTGAGACAAATATGAAAGCTATTTTATTAGCAGCAGGAAGAGGAACTAGAATTTCTAGAATAATAAAAGAAATACCTAAGTCTACGTTACCCGTTGATGGAACTCCATTAATTAGAAGGAGTGTAACTATGTTGCTGGATAGAAATATTAAACCAATAGTGTGTGTCGGATATTGTAAAGAAAAAATTTATGAAGCATTAGAAGGTTTAGATGTTGAATATTATTATAATCCTTTTTATGATGTAACAAATAGTATAGCTTCTTTATGGTTTGCTAGAAAGGAATTAACAGAAGATACTATTATTTTAAATGCAGATGTGTATTTTACAAATGAAATTTTAGATACCATTATATCGGAAAAAAAAGACGTTTCTCTGATGGTAGATAAAAGTAGAACCAAAATAGGTGATTTCTTTTTAAAAACAGAAAATGGATATATAATTAAGTACGGTAAAGAACTACCTATAGAAGAGAGAAGTTGTGAGTATGTAGGTATAGGGAAAATAAGAAAATCATTTATTAAAGAATTCAAAGATAAGCTAAATTGCCTAGTAAGTAGTCAACAACATCAATTATGGTGGGAGAATATTTTATATTCTTTAATAGAAGATAGAGCAATTGATACTATAGATGTTAATGGAAGGTTTTGGTCGGAAATTGATTATTTTGATGACTATGAAAGAATATTAAACTATATTAGTAAAAATGATAAGAAAGAACTATATAATATTAGTTGACATTTAAATTGGGAGAGAAATTATGAGTAAAAAAAATGAATGTTTGAAATTAAATAAAGAAGAATTGGAAAAATTACATAGTAATTTATTGCTATTATTAAAAGAGTTTGACAGGATATGTAGAAAGCATAATATAAAATATTACTTATCTGATGGTACTTTACTTGGTGCAGTTAGACATAAAGGCTTTGTACCATGGGATGATGATATAGATGTTCAAATGTCTAGAAACGAGTATGAAAGGTTTTGTAAAGTTTGTAAAGAAGAATTAGATGAAAGTAAATTTTTCTTTCAAAATCAAGAAACTGATAAGCATTATAACTGGGTTTATGGGAAATTAAGATTAAAAAACACTACTTATATGAGAGTTGGACAAGAACATTTAAAACAAAATTCAGGCATATTTATGGATATTTTCCCATTAGATAATATTTCAGATAACAAATTTACACAGTATTATTTTGGGGTTATGTGTAAGATGTGTAGAAAAATATTTTGGGCTCCTGTAGGATGTGTAGTTAAGGAACATTTTTATAGTAGGTTATTTTTTAAATTATTATGCTTTATTCCACGTAAATTAACTATATGTGTATTTGAATTTTTTGCAAAATTCTATCAAAATAAAGAAACTGATCTTTTTGCATATTATAACTTAGATTATTTAAGAAATGAAAGACAAGTACTTAAAAAAGAGTGGTATAAAAAGTCAATTACAATGGAATTTGAAGGATATGAATTTTTTGTGCCAGAAGCATATGATGAAATTTTAACTGCAACTTATGGAGACTACATGAAATTGCCTCCTGAAGATAAAAGAGGTAGTACATCACCTGCATCGTATATTAAGTTTTTAGATGGAACAGAAGTGAAATTAGAGAGATAATTTTAAAATACATTGCTGAAAGGAAAAAAGCTAATGGATAATAAATATTGGAATGATTTTTATAATAAAGATATGGCCCCAAAGGAAGCATCTAAATTTGCCAACGATATTATTGAGTTTTTAGAAACGGACAAATCATTAGTTGAATTAGGATGTGGAAATGGTAGAGATGCTAAATTTTTTTCAAAATATAATATAAATATTACTGCAATTGACCAATCTGAAGCAGTAATATTAAAATTAAATGATAGTAACAAACAAGATAATCTTAAATTTATATGTGATGATTTTGTTAATTCAAACTTACTTGATCAAAATAAATTTGATTATGCATATAGTAGATTTACGATACACTCAATTACAGAAGAAGAAGAAATAATACTTGTTAAACGAGTTTATAATTCTTTAAAAAGTGGGGGAATGTTTTTTATAGAAGTTCGTAGTGTAAAAGATGAATTATATGGATTGGGAAAAAATGTAGGTCGAAATGCATATATTTATAACGAACACTACAGACGATTTATTATTATAGATGAATTAGTCCAGACATTAAAAAAAGAAGGATTTAAAATTATTTCAGCAAAAGAAAGTAATAACTGGGCTATTTATAAAGATTTAAATCCAGTAGTAATTAGAATAATTGCTAAAAAAGATTGTTAATTTAAATGTAAAATTAAAGAATTAAAAATACAAATAAATAAAAAAAGTAAATAAATTAAATGTAATATATCGCTTGAAATAAAAAATATAATAAATAATTAAAATATGGTAAAAAAAGGTAAAAATATTGTTGAATCAATGAAAATTGGCATTTTTTAAAATTATATTTTACATTAGCATTAAATGGAAGATATATAAAATAAAGTAAATGCTTGAATAAAGTCGAATAATAGTATAATATATATGTATAAGTCGAATAATGATATTCAAAGGCAAATCTAGAGAAATCTAGTGACGCAAAACTATAGGGGCTAATGTTTATCTAAACTACGCCAGCCAGCTGCCAAAGGGTTAATAAACTTTTTGTTATCATTGATATAATGAAGATCGTGAATTATGGATAATTATATAATTTACAAATAAAATCAGGAGACATCTGAAAATGTGTATAAACATTTATTGGAATTTTTAATATACCTTAAAATAGGTTTACAAGTATACAAAAAACATTTAAATATTAAATATTGAATCGTAATTTGCTAGATATGTTAGAGCTAAAAAATATTTATTTGATTTTGACTTAGACATTAAGTAGGTATATTTTATTTTCTGATTTTAATTTTAATTTATATAATACGATTAGAAATCATTGATATATTATAAAAGTAATCAAACTACTCTTTAAGAGTAGTTTTTTTATTTGAAAAAGGAGGTAATAATGGAAACATATAGTTTAATTAAAATGGGGTTAGATGCAACAGAACTTAGAAGTAGAGTTATTGCTAACAATATTGCAAATATCAATACTCCAAATTATAAAAGAAAATATGTAACCTTTGAAGAAACATTGAAAGATTCTATAAATAAAAAACCTAAAATAGAAGTCAAAACAGATGAAAACTCAAAGATGAGAGTAGATGGTAACAATGTTGATTTAGAAAATGAGAAGGTTAACCAAGCAGCTACAACTCTTGAATACAATGCACTTATAACTTTAACTAATATAAAATTAGGAATGGCTAGAAGTGTTATAACAGGGAGGTAATTAGATGAGTATTTTTGGAGGAATGAGAATTAGCCAAAGTGCTTTATCAGCAGAACGTTTAAGGATGGATATAGTTTCATCAAATATTGCTAATATGAAGACTACGAGAACTAAAGAAGGTGGAGCTTATAGACGTAAGGTTCCTGTATTTGAGGAAAATTATGATAAAAAGTTAGGTATGCTTGGTGTAAAGGCAGTTTCTATAGAAAAAGATAAGGCGCCACTTAGAAAACTATATGAACCAAATCATCCTGACGCAGATAAACAAGGCTATGTAGAATATCCTAATGTAGATATATTAGTAGAAATGGCAGATTTAATGACTGCTTCAAGAGCTTACGAGTCTAATATAGATACATTAAATGCACAAAAAAATATGATATCTAAGGCTTTAGAAATAGGCAGATAAAAAGGAGTGGATTTATGACTGGAATAGGAGCTATAAGCGGAGTAAACAACATCTTAACAAATAATGATTTGTTAAAAACTACAAAAAGTAAAAGCATAGAAAAAGAAAGTAACTTTTCTAATGTAATAAAAGATGCACTAGATAAAGTTAATGACAAGCAGGTAGATGCAAATAAGAAAGTTGAGAGCCTTTTAAAAGGAGGCGACGTTTCTATGCATGATGTAATGATATCTGCTCAAGAAGCTCAGATGTCAATGCAGTTAATGATTGAAGTTAGAAATAAGGTATATGAAGCTTATCAAGAGCTAAATAGAGTTCAATTATAACTTTATAGCAAGGAGAATTTTAGATGAATATAAAGGAATTACCACAAAAAATAAAAGATTTTGTGTTGGTTAAAAAAGAACAGTTTGGTACCTTATCTAAAAAGAAAAAAATAGCAATAGTAGTTGCAATTATATCTTTAATTCTAGCAATAGTATTTGGGATAGGTTATTCAAGAGCTAATAAGTATGGAGTTTTATTTTCAGGACTAGAATCTAGTGATGCAGCAGCAGTAACTAAAGAACTTGAATCAAAAAAAGTTGATACCAAGATAGAAGGAAATAGTATATTAGTTCCAAAAAAAGATGTAGATAAATTAAGGATGGAATTATCTTCTAATGTATCAAATGGTTCAAAAGGATTTGAAATAATGGATGAAGGGTCATCATTTGGTATGACAGATGAAGAGTTTGAGATAAAGAAACAACGTATGATTCAAGGTGAAATTGAAAAAACTATAAAAGTTTTTCCACAAGTAGAAAGTGCTAGAGTACATATAACTGAAGGTGAAAAATCAGTTTTTGCAAATGAAACAGTACCAGGAAAAGCTGCAGTTTATTTAAATTTAAATCCAGGTGAAACTCTAAAACCAGCTCAAGTAAGATCTATTATGTGTTTAGTTTCTGCAAGTACAGATAATGTACCTAAACAAAATGTAGAAGTAATAGATCAAAATATGAAACTACTATCAGAAGGATTAATTGATGAAAACGGAAATATAAATACTTCTAACTTAAGTGATGTTGATCAAGCTATGAAGGCTGAAAAAGATTTAAGTAAAGAACTTGAAAGATCGATAACAGGTCTTTTAGAACCAATATTTGGACAAGGTAAAGTAAGAGCAACTGTAAATACGGATCTAAACTTTGATGCAAGTGAAAAAACTGAGATCGTAATAGATCCTAACAAAGTAATTACTAATGAATCAAAATCAAGCAGTAAATCTACTGAAAAACAAAATACAGGTGGAGCAGTAGATAACAATATGAGTGACGTTAACGAAAGTGGAACGGGAAGTATTGAAAATAACGAACAAAATATTCAGTATCAAACAGGAAAAACTGAAACTAAAACAATAAAAGCAAAAGGTGAAATAAACAAAATTACAGCATCAGTAGCTATAAATGGGAATTTAAGTGATGATGTAGTAAGAAATGTTCAAGATATGGTAGCAAATACTATAGGAATGGATCCTAAAAGAGGAGACAATGTAAAAGTAGTTTCTATGGGATTTGAAACGGAAAAACAAGATACTAGTACATTTGGAGTTATCAAAAACGCTATAAGCAAAGATAAGTCATTATCAACAATGTTAATAGTTACAGGAATAATAATCTTAATTATTTTAGGATTACTTATAGGTACGGTAGTTTATATGGTTATAAAAAATAAACGTAAGACTACAGAGTTAGAAAATATAGAAGAAGAAGATGAATTAGAACTAATCAACAAAAAACTAGAAGAATTGGAGCAAAATAGATTGAATAGTAACGAAGAAGTAGACGAAGTAAGTATAAGTTTAGAAGATGAGGTTAAACAGTTTGCAGCTGACAACCCAGATCAAGTTACAGATTTAGTTAATAGTTGGTTAAATGAGTAAAGGGTGATTTTATTTGCAAAAAGAAGGCGTTAAAGGTAATGCGTTTGACTTAGGAGATATACCTAAGTTTAGAAGAGTTACGGGTGCAAGAAAAGCAGCTATACTACTTATGACTTTAGGACCAGAAGTTGCTGCAAGTGTAATAAAAAATTTATCTGACAGAAAAATTCAAAAAATAGGTGTTGAAATAGCTAATATAAATACTGTTAAACCAAGAGAGAGAAGAGAAGTTTTACAAGAATTTATAGAGTTAAATAAAGGTAAGGAATTTGTTATAGAAGGTGGTATAGATTGCGCTAAATCATTACTTAATGGTGCATTAGGAAGTCAAAGGGCAACTAAGCTACTAGAAGGTATAAAGTATGATGCATACACAAAACTTTTTGTTTCGGCTAGAAAAGCTGAACCAGAACAAATACTTGCATGTATACAAGGTGAAAGTCCACAAGCTATAGCTATATTACTATCTCATATTCAACCTGATAAAGCTGCACTTGTATTGTCTGAATTACCAGATGAATTAAAACTTGAGATTTCCTTAAAAATAGGAACAACATCTAACATAGCACCAGCTGTAATAAAATCTATAGACAAAGCTATAGAAGCAAAGTTAACTAGTCTAGGCAAGTTAGATATGGAAAGTTCTGGAGGAGTTAATAGTTTAATAGATATATTAAGTAACGTTGATAGAAAAACAGAAAAGAGCATAATCAAATTCATTGAGTCTAAAAATGAAGAGTTGGCTGAAGAAATTAAATCTAACATGTTTATATTTGATGATATTGTTAGACTTGATAATATGGCTATACAAAGAATTCTTAAAGAAGTTAATGTTAAAGATCTTGCATTTGCTCTTAAGGGTGCATCTTCAGATGTTTCAGGTGCTATATTTAAAAACCAATCTCAAAGAGCATCTCAAGCTTTAAGAGAAGAAATAGACTTACTAGGAAAAGTAAAAATATCTCAAGTAGAAGAAGCTCAACAATCTATTGTAAATATTGTTAGAAGACTTGAAGATGCTGGAGAAATAACATTATCTAGAGGTTCAGAAGATGAATTCATTTAAAAGTACAAATATTATAAAGTCAGATGGGATAGTTTTTAAAGGTTTTAAACCTTTAAAAACTACTCACTTAGATAATAGAAATTTAAAAGAACAAGTTGAAAAAGATGAAGAAATTAAAGCTGAATTAGAACAAACTAAAGAAGAATTAGAAAAACAGATATTAAAAGCTAAAGAAAAATATGAAGAAATTTTAAAACAAACAGAATTAGATAGTTCAAAGATTGTTGAAGAAGCTCAGGAAAAAGCCTGTGAAATAAAGCAAGAAGCTTATGAAGAAGGTCATTCACAAGGACTACAAAATGGATATGAGGATGGCTATAAAGAAGCTTATGAAGGACATATCGAAAAAGCAAAGTCAGAGTCAGAAAAAATTATTCAAGAAGCAAGTAGTATTTTAATAGACTCTAAAAATCAAGTTGTTGAATATTTAAAGGAAAATAAAAAACAAATAATAGATTTAAGTATAACAATAGCGGAAAAAGTACTTAAAGAAAAATTCAAAGAAATAGATTCGATGAATAACATACTAGAGTCTGTTATAAGTGAATATGAAATTAGCGAAAATTTTGTTATTAAAGTAAATTCAGTTTATGTAGAAAGTATAAATGAAAAAATTAATGTTCTAAAAAATGAAAAATCTATAAAAGGTCAAGCTTTTGTATTAGCAGATAATTCTATAGAAGCAGGAAATGCAATAATTGAAACAAATAAAGGAAGATTAATTGTGGGTATTGACTGTGTAATAGAAAAAGTAAAAGAGGAGCTATTATGATAAATTTAGATTTTGAAAGATTAAAACATAAAGTTTTAGATATAAAAGGTGTAATAGCAGAAGGTAAGGTTACTAAAATAATAGGATTGACGGTAGAAGTTGAAGGTATAAAATCCTTCGTTGGAGAGTTATGTACTGTTTACAATTATGCAGATGAACCTATAAATTGTGAAGTTGTAGGTTTTAAAAATAACAATGTAATTCTTATGCCACTAGGTGAGTTAGCAGGAGTAGCACCTGGGTGTAGAGTAGTTGCTAGAGGAATTCCTCTTAGTGTTAAGTGTAGTGAAGACCTTTTAGGAAAAGTTCTTGATGGAATAGGAAATCCAATAGATGATATTGAAATTTTAGGTGGAGAAAGATATAGCCTTTCAAATGAACCTCCAGATCCTATGAAAAGACCAAGAATTAAAAATATTATGCCAACTGGAATCAGAGCCATTGATGGATTTTTAACTTGTGGAGAAGGACAAAGAATAGGAATATTTGCAGGAAGTGGAGTAGGAAAAAGTACGACACTAGGAATGATAGCAAGAACTGCACAAGCAGATGTAAATGTTATTGCACTTATAGGAGAAAGAGGTAGAGAGGTACTTGACTTTATAGAAAGAGATTTAGGTGAAGAAGGTATGAAAAAATCTGTAGTTGTTTGTGCAACTTCAGATAAATCACCACTAATGAGACTAAAAGGAGCATTAACTGCAACTGCAATTGCTGAATATTTTAGAGATCAAGGTAAAAAGGTCATATTGATGATGGACTCTGTGACAAGATTTGCTATGGCTCAAAGAGAAGTGGGACTTGCTATAGGAGAACCACCTGCACAAAAAGGATATACACCTTCAGTATTTGCACTACTTCCAAAACTTATGGAGAGAAGTGGAATGTCAGAACATGGATCTATAACTGCATTTTATACTGTATTAGTAGATGGAGATGATTTTAATGAACCTATTGCAGATACTGTAAGAGGTATATTAGATGGACATATAGTCTTATCCAGAGATTTAGCTCATAAGAATCATTATCCAGCTATAGATATATTAAACAGTGTAAGCAGACTTATGAAAGAAATCTGTGAACAAGAACATCAAGATGCCGCATCATTGGCTAGAGATATATTAGCAACTTATAAAGAAGCTGAAGACCTAATCAATATAGGAGCATATGAAAATGGTTCTAATAAAAACATAGATATGGCTATTGAATATATAGATAAAGTTAATTCATTTTTAAAACAAGGTGTAAATGAAAAAACTGAATTTGAAAAAAGTATAATTGAATTAAAAAGTATATTTAAATAACAAGGAGCGTTTTAAGTGACAAAATATAAGTTTAAGTTACAAAAGTTATTAGATATAAAAATAAAAGAAGAAGAAGCAAGTAAATTAGAGTATACAAAAGCTCAGAATGATAAAAAAATATTAGAAGAAAATATTAAAGCGTTAAATTCTGATTATAAAAGATACTCAAACTTTAATGAATCTGAAGATACTATTAGCCAAAAAATTAGATCTAACTATTTATATTTTATTACCCAAACAATTGAAGAATGTAGCAATATGCTAGTAGAAAAAGAAAAAAAGGTATCTGAAGCAAAAGATAATTTTATTGAAAAACAGATAAATAGAAAATCTTTAGAGACTTTAAAAGAAAATAAACTTACAAAGTTAAGAAAAGAAGAAGAAAGAAAAGAGCAAATAGAAAATGATGAATTTGCTTTATATGCATATATAAGAAATAAAAAGAAGATATCATAAAGGGTGGTTGTATATGGATTTTAATTTAAATATTTCTACAAAACTGAGTAAAAGACCATCTGAAAAGACTAGTTTAAATAGTTTTTTATCAAATAGTGTTGATTTTGAAAATATAATTTCTTCTTTAGATTTAGATAAAGACAACACTAGTAATGATAATAGTATGGATATTATGTCATTATTACAAAATCTTATTTCTAATATGAAACTATTTAAAGAAATAGGTAGCACAGATAATGATATAAAAAAAGAAATGGATTTTATAATTAATAAATTAAATAACCAAAATCTTCAATTAGGTTTAAGTGATATAAATGAA
>ERZ1463036.203-NODE-203-length-13608-cov-11.145208_pt1 | contig 13608 bp, 7 predicted proteins | sample MGYA00564485_ERZ1463036 | MGnify/ENA primary metagenome ERZ1463036 (study PRJEB39244, sample SAMEA3635127) | Helicobacter pylori | study: EMG produced TPA metagenomics assembly of PRJEB11511 data set (Assembly of a 5300-year-old Helicobacter pylori... | reverse complement strand
CACACCTAGGACACTCTTTCCCTACACGACGCTCTTCCGATCTTTATATTTCAAAGGTATATATATGACACAAAGGAAAAAGAAGAAATAATAAGAAAATGTCAACGTACAAAATATGAAGCTAAAGAAATCCATAAGTTATATATTGGATTTAATTTATCAAATTTAGATTATGTTAAATTAAATGATATAACTATACAAAGTGATAAAAATGGATTTTATATAAATCCAGATATACTTTTAGAAAATAATAAAGCTATGATAACTTATAATGGAGAGATAATCGGTAAAGTAAATGATTCAAGGAGTATAACTTTACTAAAGGCTATAAACAAAAATAAAGATATAGTAACCATAAGAAGAAATCGATTGAAAATATACACATTTAGAGATATAAGTAAAAATAATGAAAAATTAAAAATAACTATATTTGAAGATGATAAAAAAAGGTTTAATAGAATAGCTTTGCAAATAAAAGATGGATGTAGATTTGAAAAAAATGAAATTTGGTTATTTTTATCAGAGGATTTAAGTGATATGACTGAAAACTCTATGATTTTAGTTCTACCAAATAATAAATGGTGTAAATGTTTATTAGATGGAAATGAGTTGAAAATTAAACAAGTTATACACAAACCTAGGAATATAAGGGGAAAGAATTTTTTAGTTATAAAAAATATAAAAGATATAGAATTTGAAAGAAAAAGTTCTATAAAACAAATAGATAATGACGGATTTAATGATATCATTGCTAGAAAATCTGAGAATAGCGGATTTTTAAAAATGATAAATGATTATGAAAATATAGAGGTTGAGATATTAGAAGAAACTAAAAGATTGTGTAAAGATTTAAAATATAAAGCTTTTGAAAAAGATATATTTATCATATCAGATGACCATATACAAAACTTAGAAAAATGGCAAAATAAAGAAGGTACTAATGTGTGTTTTAAAGGACAAGGAAAGATTAACACATTAGGGAGCATAAAGGAAATAGGTGAAGATTATATAAAAATAGAATTTACTGATGATATGATAAAAAATTCTATTCCAAGAAATAGTGGGAAAATAGGAATAAGTTTATACGGAGATGAAGTAATTCATAAAAGAAGAAAACATGCAATTGATATATTAGAAAATAACTCTGCAGCTATAAGCAATTTAGCTAAAATATTAGGTGAAAGTGATAACCTGGAAGGTTTTTTCTATGAGATAATGCTAGAAAAATATGAAATTGGAAATCTATCTGATATGCAAGTTGATGCAATTGAAGGAGCTTTAAATACTCCAGAAATATTTTTAATACAAGGACCTCCAGGAGCAGGTAAAACAACAGTAATTAGAAATATAGTAAAAAAAATATTAGATAAAAATCAGGAAGTTTTAATAACTTCATTTCAAAATTTAGCTGTAGATAATGTATTAGATGGATTCTTAAAGAGTAATGTTGTTCCATATAGATTTGGAGATGAGGATAATCCAGTTATGCAGAAAATATGTGGTGAAATAGCCGAAGAAATAAACTCAGCTTTAAAAAATAATATTTCTAAAGAAAAAGAAGAAGTCATTTTGAACTTTAAAGAAAATATAACTCAGCTAAGAGGAAGAATATTAGATTCAGAAGATGAAAAAATATTATCCAAAGAGATAGAAAATGCATTACTAGAAATAAGTAAGTATGAAGGGAAGAGTACTAACTACTTAAAATTAAAAAATATATTAGATGAAATAAAAGAACAATATAGTAAATCAAATATAGAGTTTAACATTGACTACGTTAAAGAAACGATGCCAAAAGAATTTGGATATGAATTAGAAATATTAGAAAAGATAGCAAAAACACAAGAGTATTTAGAGCAGGTAAATAATAACTTAAAAAGTAAAACACTAGATCGAGTAATAGAAAAAATAAAGTATCTCCAAGATGTAGAAGTTTTATTTACACTGGAAGATAAAGAATATCAAAGCATAAAACATTGGATATTTAATGAATTAAAATTAGTCAAAATAGGAAAGGTGGATGAATTTGATCATTTTGGATTTAGTATAGATTCGGCTTGCATAATAGATGAAATAATAGATGAAATTCCTGAATTTATAGAAGATGATAAATATAATATAATAAAAAATTTTCATAATAAAATAAGTAATAACCCAATATTACTTGAGGATATACTAAAGAAGTACCCTGATATAAGAGGTACTACTTGCCAAAAGACAGGCGGAGCTAAATTTAATAAATCTACTAAAGGTATAAATTATGATTATGTAATAGTAGATGAAGCAGGTAGAGCAAATCCATTAGACTTGCTAATACCTTTAATTAAAGGATATAAGATTATATTAGTTGGAGACCATAAACAATTACCTCATATGTTAGAAAATCATGTTGAAAATAAAATGAAAGAAAATGAAAATTTCAATGAAAAGTTGTATGAAAAATATATAAAAGAAAGTTTGTTTGGACGACTATTTGAACAACTACCTAATGATAGAAAAGTAATGCTAGATACTCAGTATAGAATGACTAAAGAAATAGGAGATTTAGTAAGTGACTTATTTTATGGTGGCAAATTAAAAACTGGAACAAATATAATAAATGATACTAATTTTTACAGAAACAAAGGACTAGTATCGATAAATGTAAAAGGTATACAAAAAAAGTTACCTTCAGGGTCATGGATAAATAATAATGAGTGTGAAGAAATAATGGAAAAATTAGAGGAGTTAGATAACGTAAGTAAGGGAGTAGATAAAAAAATATCAGTAGGTATTATATCTTTTTATAAAGCTCAAGTTGAAAATATAAAATGTAAAATTAGAAAATTAGACTTTAAAAATATTGAAGTAGAAGTTGGAACAGTAGATGCATATCAAGGATTAGAAAAAGATATCATATTTATTTCGTCTGTTAGAACCGATGGAATAGGATTTATAGCTAACCCTAATAGACTGAATGTTTCACTTTCACGTGCTAAAAAATTAGTGGTAATATTTGGAGATATAATGAACCTAAAAAAAGATAAGTTATTTAAGCAAGTTATAGATAAATGTGCTGATGGAGGTGAAATATAGTGTATATAAATTTTTATGGAGATAAGATTGAGTATGCTATAAGGATACCGGTATTTGCATATAAAATTAGTACAAATGTTATAGAAAAAGGATCAAGTATAGATGTACTAGGAGAAACGATACTAAAGGTAATTGAAGAAGGTGCTACATTAGATATCGATTCTTTAATAAGGATGATAGGGATACCATACAAATATAGAAAATTAGTTGAATATGAAATTAATGAATTATTAGATAATAATAAAATTAAACTAGATGAGAATGGTAAGATTTTAAAAAAATCTATTTATGAAAAAACTACTGAAGATTTTTACGTTTTATATGACAAGTCTAATAAAATTTTTTTAGACTGTATAATACCTATAAATGAATTTGAAAAAAGATATTTGAAAAAAAATATTTTTAATAATGATAAAAGTTACTTGGTAAGTAGCATTGTGAAAAATAAGGATATAAATAAATATGGTGTATGCTACAGAATACAAGAATTAATAACTAAATCTAACTCTTTAACTAATCTTAATAATGAAAATGAAGATGTATTTGAGTATAGAGATGAAGAGTATGTTTTTATAAGACCATTTTACAAAATAAATTTAGATATAGTTGAGAATATAGATAATCCAATAGACACTGAATTTTTAATAAAAGTTTTTATGAATCAAAATCAGAATATTGAATATGAAGATCCATTTACTAATGAAAATACATCTATATATATAGATAGATATATAAAAAATAAAATAGATGAAAGTAAATTATTAAAAATATTAAATGATAATAATGAGTTTATGTACATAGAAAAATGTAAAGATAATAGTATCGATTATATTAAAGAATATGAGCAATTAGATAAATTTGAAACTAGATTGAATTACATAGAAAAAATATCATTATATAGAGAATTATTATCATTAAAAAGTGATATTTATAAAAATTTCTCACTTGCTACTATTGAAATAGAAAAAATAGTAAAAAGCTTGTTGAAAGATTTAATAGAGAATTTTAAAGAGAGTAAAGTGGAGCTTAAAAATATAAAAATTTCAGGATTAGATTCAAATCATAAAATGGATAGTGTAAAAAATATAAAAATAATAAGTACTATAATAAATCAAAATCATAAGATTATTTATAAAGACAAAAAAGTTATAAATAGTATTGGAGAAAGTTCTATTTCAACATATTTAAAATGTATATACATATCTAAATTTTTAACTAATGATAAATATGAATCTAAAGTATTTGATGTATTTAGCAATGATTACAGATTAGTACAATTTTTAAATGATATATGGTTATATAGAAACAATACAAGTCATAATATTGAAAAATATAAGTTCTACAATCCCCAATATGATATGGAAATCATGTATAAAGAAAGATTATTAGAAGTAACTCAATATTTGACAAATGAATTATTGTATTTTGTCCAAGTAATAAAAAACATATAGAGAGGTAAAGCATATGGAGAAAATTATGGATTTAGAAAAAGAATCAAATTTAAGCATTAATGATGATATATGTATGGATATAGATAATATGATGGAGCTAAATCTAAAAAAAGAAGAATTAGATGCAAATGCTAAGAAGATACGTTTCATGGAGATGTTACTTAAAAAAAGAGAAGGTAACATAAACCAAAAGGAAAATGAAATAGAAAAAGAACTAGAAAAAATAAATGAAGAAAGAAAAATATTAAGACAAGAAAAAGTAAAAATGCAAAAAGAATGTGAAGAAAGAGCCAATTATATAATTGAAGATATTAAAAATAGAAATTCCCAACTATCTAAAAGAATTAGTGAATTATCTAAAATAGAATTAGAATATGAATCTATAAAATTAGAGTTAGAAATTAAAACACACACAATAAACAATATAAACTCAGAGTTATATGAATATAAAACAAAATTAAGCAAATTAGAAGAAAGTACAGATATAGAAAATATAGAATTGATGAGAGAAAAAGCTCAAAGAGTAGATTTTCTAGAAATGGAAAATAGAAAAATAAAAAAAGAATATGAATCTTTAAAAGATAAAAATAATAAATTAGAATTAGAATTAGGTGAAATCAATACACTTAAAAGTAGTAATGAAATATTAGTAAACAGATTAAATAGAAGTGACGCATATATTAAATATCTTAAAAAATTAGAATCATCAAAAGGAACAGGAGATGATACTAGTCAAGTTATATTCAATGAAATAATAGAAAGGCAAGAAGAAATGGACAAAAATACACAAGGTATTAAATATTTTGGAGATGAAAAATTTATAAATGAATTTATAGATTTTTGTAAGGTTGGAGGATATATATATGAAAAAGATTTAGTTAGAAGTTTTTTATGTTCTTTAAGAAGTTCAAAATTAACTATACTAAAAGGATATTCAGGTACAGGTAAAAGTTCTTTACCAGTTTTATTTGCTAAGTACTTAAAAAGTGAATGTGTAGTAATACCAGTTCAACCAAACTGGAGAACAAAACAAGATATTATAGGATTTTATAACTATTTTACAAATAAGTTTATACCAACAGAATTAACACAAACTTTAATAAGAGCTAATGTTAGTAAAGACAGAATATTTATAGTTGTATTAGATGAGATGAACTTAGCAAGAGTCGAGTATTATTTTAGTGAATTCAACTCTAAGTTATGGATGGATTCAGAGAAAAGAAAAATAGAATTGTTCGATGGAGTTACGCAATATGAAGGAAAGGTAGCTAGTTATATAGATAATAATAAAATACATATACCTGACAATGTGTATTTTGTAGGGACTATAAATGAAGATGATTCAGTGTCTCCAATAAGCGATAAAATATTTGATAGAGCTCAAGTTGTTGAATTTATGGATTTGCCATCATCTAAATCGGTAGGAAATTTAGATGTGGTAAATGAAAATGTAGATAGAACTAAGTATACTAAATTTTCAACATTTAAAATGAAAGATAAAGAAGATGAAAATGAAATTAAATATAAAAATACAAATGTAGATATGTATATTGTTGATGAAGTAAATAAATTTGTAAAAGAATACTTTAATAAAGTAATTGGGTTTAGATCTTTAAAGCAAGTTGAAGAATTCATCAAGAATTTTAAATTATCAGGTGGAAGTGAAATTGATGCTATAGATATGCAGTTAGTATCTAAATTTATACCTAAATTAAAGTTTGTATACTCAGAGGAACAGATATCTAATTTAGAATTTTTAAGTGAACATATAAAAGATTTATTTAGGCAAAGGTTTAAGTGTAATGTAGATAAGGTTAATAGTTTAAATGTAGTTAAACAGTTAGATGGAATAATTAAGGAGTTAAATGAGTAATGGAAATCTTATATAAAAGTATACATAGTAACGATGATTTTAAAACTTTAACCAATGAAGATATAATTAACTTAACATCATCGGTAATAAAAGTTTCATGTGAAGAAATTATAAAAGAAATCCAAATTGATGATGAAATTATAAAAAATATCATTTCTAATAATGAGGTTATTTATAACAAAATAAAAACTTCTAATAAGAAATCTATAGAAATTAAAGTTAAGGTTGTAACTGAAAATAACAGAGAAAAAATTTATAAAAAGATTATAAGAGTAAAAGAAAATTCATTTGTTTATGATAGAAATGAAATAGAAATGATAAATTCATTAGGGAAAAAAGCATATGAAAATATTATTAATGGATTTACTAATAATGAAAACTATTATGAGACAATAGTGGATAATTTAGAGGGTCAACTTGAAAATAAAGATGAGATAGTAAAAGCTATAAGTACTATCATAAAATTATCGAAAGATATAAATATGGCTCCAAAGGTAAATTTAGTGGAAAAAGAAACAATTAAAAATTCAAATGAGGTTAAAAAAGTAAGTTCTCAATCTGCTAGATATTTTACTATGCATCCTGAATATTGGTATAAAGAAGGGGAGAGTTTACCTAAGCCTATAAAATTATTAACAGAAACATTTGAAGAAGATAGAAATATTTATGAAAATCAATTGGTTAAATTTATATTAAACAATAGTAAGAAAATAGTAAAAAAAACTATCGTAAATTTAGAAACTCAAATAAGTGCATTATATGGGAACATTACGAAAGATAAAACAACTATCATTTTAGAAGAACTATCACAAGATGAAAAATGTAGAATAGAGCTAAAAATAGCAGAGGATGAAAAAAACCTTAATGAGAACAAATCATATTTGTTGAAGTTTAGAAATATAAATATTGAATTAGAATCGTTGATTCAAGCATTTGAAAATATAAATTTAAATTTGAATTTAAATATAAGAATGACTCAAAAAATATTATATGATAAAAGATATTTTAGAATATTAAAGATTTATAAGGATTACTTGAGTAACTTAGAGTTTGAATCAAAAGATATAATAGAAGCTACAAATCCAACTATATATAATTACATGTTTTTAGCAAGTGAAATTATATGTAAAGTATTATGTAGGTTAGGTTTTTATGAAATAAAAGCAAACTCACATTTAAATTATAAGAATATATTTACAAGTGATGATAGCTTAATTTTAAAAGGAAATCACCATGTAGATTTAGAAAACTTTGAATTTATATTAGAATTAGGTGGTTTTAACATTAATATGCCACCACAGATTATACTGAAACTTTCATATAAAGATAAAGAAGAATTACTAAAATTTAATGTAAATTGTGACTTTAGTGATAGAGATTCATATGTAGATGTTAGTGATATTGAAAATTTATATAAAATATATTTAAGTGAAAAATATAATTCTAACATAATTTTAAACACAGTTTCATTAGAAAATATGAATTTTGAAAATGAAAAAACTAAAATAAAATCAATATTTAAATTATCAACTTTAGGAAATAACTTTATAACAGCTAGTGATTATAAAAAATATGGTGGCTATAAAGTTGGGGTTATACCTTTTAGCAATAAAGACTTAGGTAGTGTTTATGATAAACTAATTAAATTATTTAGAGTAAAGTTTATAAAATTAGGATTTTTACATTACTGTACATATTGTAATAATGGACAGTTTGAATTTAGAGAACAAGAGTTACTAGTGTGCAATAGTTGTTCGAAACGAATAGCAATAAATAAATGTAGCTGTGGAGAAGATATAATTAAATTTTTGTCAAAGGACAATTTAGAATTTATAGAAGAAGATAATAAAGATATCATCCAATATCATAAAAATTATGAACTAAAGAGCGCTAATTTAGGATCTTGCTATGAAAAATTTTACTCAAATTCAGGTGGATTTTGCAGTAAATGTGGCAAATGTCAAAAAATAGATAAAAATTGCATCAGATGCAATGCATCAGATTGGGAGGAATAAAAATGGAATTAATAAATCAATTAGGAAAATCATTTCTTAGTCAGGGGGTAGTAGGATTTTTCTTTATAGCATCAATAATATTAGCAGGAGTATATTGTGCAATCATGTCATATAATATCTCTAAACAATATGAAAAGCTGACAAAAGAATTTAATGCGAGTGAAAAAATAATTAAAGATGGTGAAGAAACTATAGAATTAGATATAAAAAATGAAGTTTTAGAAAACATAGTTAATGATTTTAAGAAAAGTGCAAGTAGAGGTACTGAAAATATAAATACAGAAGTAATTATACAAAGAAGATTAGACAAGAAAATAAAAATATTTAAATTAGAAAGATTTATAAAATCAATTCCATCTATATGTATAGCATTTGGGTTATTAGGTACATTTATGGGACTAACACTAGCTATAGTTCAGACAAGAGGAGTTCTTGGAGGAACTATGGGGTCAGCTCATCAGTTTGGACAAGCTATGGAAGGACCATTTGCAAGTATGTCTAGTGCATTTTGGACTAGTATATTGGGGGTTTTAGCATCTGTTATATTAAACGGAGTTAATGTGAATTTTGAAAATAAAAAAGAAGCATTTTATGATGATATAGAAGACTACTTAGATAATACTATATATTCACTATATGCAAAAAACTTTGTATCTCAATTCAATGAGTTTAATGGAATAATAAGAAATTCTATGCTAGATCTTACAGGAGAAATGAGAAATCTATTTAAAGATGGAGTAACAGAGCTAGTAAGTAAAATAAATAAAAATACTATAGACTTAACAGGTACAGTAAAAGAACTTACAAACTATACAAAAGACTTAGAAAGATTGACAAGTAGTTTAGATGCATCAGTTAAAAACTTTAAAGAACCAGTAGATAATTTTAAATCAACTATGCATGAATTTATACAGACATCAGAAGATACAACAAATACTATGAAAGAATCTGTGCATAAATTCTCAAATAAAGTTTCTACATTAGAAGAAAGTCTAAATGGTTTGGAAAGTATAATAAGCAACAATAAAAAAGAACTACAAGAAATAGGCCATTCAGTAAACACTAATTTAGTAGAAGCATTAAGTGCTATAAACAATAGTCACAATAGATTTATGGATTTAGCTAATTTAATATCTGAAAATCAAAATCAAAATAATAAAGAAATACAATATCAAATAGAAAATTTAAATAAAGGATATATGAACTTTAGTAATTCACTGTCAGGATTTATTGATAACTTATCAGCGACACAATCTGATTTAGCAGGTAAAATAACATATTCATTAACAAGTGAATTTAAAAATCTATCTGTAAATATTATAGAAAACTTAAACAACTCTATGACAAAGTTAGGTCAATCAGCAGAAGAATTAAAATCTAATACGAATGATATTGGAAATCTAGTAAGACAAACTAATGATTTATATAAAAGGGTAAATTTAAATAAAACTGAAGAAGAGTCAGTTAACGCTTAGGGGGTTGTTCTAAAATGAAGTATAGAAGTAGAAAATATAAAACAACTGCAGAGCAACAATCTTACTGGCCTTCATTTGTTGATATAATGACCACAGTATGCCTTGTATTTTTCTTTATAATGATTGTATCATCTGGTATAAATAAAATGTTTGTTGATAATATAGTTGATAAAAGAGAAAAATTATATGACTCAATACAAGCAAAATTAGATGCTAATAACGTAGATAAGAACTTAATAGTATTTGATAGAAAAAAAGGAAAAATAGATATAAAAACTGAAACTTTTTTTGATACAGATAAATCAGATTTAAAACAAGATGGTATAAATGTTGCAAATACTTTATCCTCCATATTCTATGACTTATTATCTGATCCTAAAATAGCTGATGAAATACAATACATAGAGGTTGTAGGGCATACTGATTATATAGGAAATACTATAGATAATAGAACGTTATCAACATCAAGAGCTAATAGCTTTTTGAATACAATGGTCCCTATGAATAGCGCGTTAGAAAATGATTATGGGCAAAAGTTTAAGGCATCAGGTATGTCTGAGTTTGAGGTAAATCAATCAAAATTAGAAAGAGACAGAACTGAATATAATGATGAGGAAGCATCTAAGCAAAGAAAAATAGAAATACGTATGATATTTAGTAACAAAGATATAGAAGAGGCTGTAAAATCAAGAAGTAAAGATAATAGTCAATAGGGTGATGAAATGAATATAGAAATAGAAAAAGCCTTTAACGGTAAAAAGTTATCAGAAAAAGATAAAATAAAATACGAAAAGATTTATATTGATTTAGAAAAAAATTTCAAATATAAATTCTTTAATTTTAATTATCCAGAAGAACATATAGAATTAAAATGGGAGTATTATAGTATTTTAAAATTATACTTAGAAAACAATGGATATGGATATATAGCTAAAGAAATAGGTCTGTATATAGATAAAAAAGAAATAAATGATATAGAACTAGCAAAACTTTTAATGGATTGTAACCTTATAAATAAATATAACAAGGATATGAAAAGCAATATAGAAAATAAACACATATTTGAATATGAAAAGAAATCAGGATTAAGAAAAAATATTAACATAGAATACAAAAATAGTATATTATTTGAAATTAAAAATATATCTTATAGCAATGTTGACTATATATCTCATAACTTTAATTCGAATAAAAAAGAAATTAATATTGAAATTAATATTGATAACAATAAACAAGTTAACTTTACTGAGATATTAACTATTTACACTACATATGGAGTTGATAAATTAGAATTTAAAGTTAAATGTAATGAAACGATAGATCCAAATATTGGATTAAAGAATATAGAACAATACTTAGATTTATGTAAAACTAATAATAGTAAAGCTAATGAGATATTTAAAAAATATGAATTTAAAAAATGGCTTGAAGATGGAAATTATACGACTCAAATTATGAATTATAATGAATCTAAATCTATAAATGAAGCTAATGGGATAGCAAGTGCATTTAATATTTTTTGTGCACTTAACAATATATACAACGAAGAAATTGTAAATACAGATGAAGAAATGTCAAATTCTAATTTAGAAATTTCCTTATATGATAAATTAAATGAAGCAAAAGATAATGAAAATGTATTAGATATAGATAATGATGAAGAAATTGTTATATATGAAGAAACAATAAATACTGAATACAATGATATTAATCCAATTAAAAATGAATTAAAGAAAGAAAGTCCTGTAAATAAAAGTCTATTTTCTGGTATCAAAAAGAAACTAGGTTCAATATTCAAGAGAAAGTAGTGTGATAACAATGTGGGAGATTGATTCTATATTAGAAAAGTTTAAAAATTCAATAGAATTAGATGATGATTATGTAGATATGCAATTCAAAAGAAAATCATGGAATGAATTGAAATACATATCTATAGAGAAATTAAATAATAAAGAACATATAGATGAAGCATGGCTAAAAAAAGCAGAGGTAGTTTTTGAAAAGGATATACCTCTAGAAGCTTGTTTACTATTTAATTCTTACTTAAATGAAATAAAAAGCTCTATAGATATAAATATAGATTATTATAATGATAAGATAATAGATATTTTGTATTCCAAAACAACATTTAATCTAAATGGAGTCGTGTTATTAGAATATATAAAAAATATATTTATTAATCCACAAAATCAGTATAAGTTTACATTATTAAATAGAAAATTAAATTCATTGAAGAAAATTGAAATAAAAGAAAAAATAACATCAAAAAAATTGATAGGTATAAGAATTAATAATATAAATAAGTTAGAGTTAACTTATTATGTTCCAAATATAGAAAACTATATATACATACCAGATGAAGATTTTGAAGTTATAGATTTAACTACAGGAGTAGTATTATGTAAATATAAAAAAGCTAATAACTTTAAAAGAAAAAATTCATATGAAGTAGCAGTAAATAACTTCAATATAAAAACAAATAAAATGGATATTAACAATAAATTTGAGCGTATGCTTTTATATGAAGTATGTATCAAAATATATAATGATGGGGTAAGTGTTAAGTTAAATAAAAATATACTAAATACAATAGTAGATAATATAGATTTATTTTCTGATGAGTATGTAGAAAAATTTTCTAAAATAGCTAACATACATAGTAATAACATAAATAAACATATTGAGGAGTTAACACAAAATCCTGTAAATGAAGAGTTAAAAAATATAATAGAAAAAGCTGAACAAGTTGAAGAAATATTTTCAATTATAAAACAAGCAGAGGATATATTAAAAGAAGATATAAGATTAGATATATATGTAGATGCAATATCTAAATGCTATGAAATTGATAAAAATAATATAAATATAGCTTTATTTTGTGAAGAATTAATATCTGATAAGCCTATAATATTTACTGAAGTTATAGATATATTAAAAAATATGTATGAGGAAAAAATATTTACAAATAAAACTTTAGATACATTAAGATATATAAAGCACACTGTAAAAGACGAACAAATAATTGATGCTATATTATTACAATCAAAATATGAAAATTCAGAATTTGATAATGATTTTATAAACAAAATTTATGAAATGCAAAAAAAAACTACAGCAAAAGACTTAAAATTAATAGATAAAATGTTAAATAAATTTATCTATAATATAGATGATTTATCTGGATATAGTGATAAAGCATTTATATGTTTATATAGATTTTATAAAAGAAATAAAGATATAAACACATTATATAAACTATGCAACTTTATATATAAAAATGGTAAATCTTTAAAATTATACAATATCACTGAAGATGATGTGTTAGATTTAATCGATTTATACAAAAAAACAGAAAAAAATATAGCAACTGAAGATAAACTTCGACTTATAGATGAATTTAAGGATAATAAGAAAATACTTGAATATGGGAAAATAGTTTTAGAAAATATTTATGCTCAAAAAGAAAAAGTAGGAATTGATTTACTAAATACAAAATATAAAGATTTACTTAAAATACTTAGAAAGAGAAGTAATTTAGTATATGAAGCCTATTTAAAAATGTTAGAATCAAAAGATCAAAAAAGTAGTATATTGGAGGAGTTAAGTAAATTTGATTGTGAAGATATAGAAGATATTAAAAAAATATTATATAGTAAAACCTCAACAGTGAATACTAAGATGTATATGCTTAAAATCTTAATAAGCTACTATATAGTAAA